>Ga0065711_1044029_pt1 | contig 14367 bp, 9 predicted proteins | sample Hoacrofraction12_FD_59098 | JGI IMG/M metagenome (GOLD analysis project Ga0065711, IMG submission 59098) | Hoatzin crop microbial communities from Cojedes, Venezuela - Epithelial fraction 12 v2 (version 2) | ecosystem: Host-associated > Birds > Digestive system > Esophagus > Crop | place...
AAGCTACTTTAAGTTCTAGCTGCTCACAGCAGAAATCAGCAAAACCCTTAAGAGACCACTGAGGTCAGAAAAGTGACACTCTCAGAGACTAGTTCATTGGGTTGGCATGGGATGCATTTTTTATGTATGTCAGCAATCAATGCTAACCTGAAAACACCAGTTGTTTAATAGCCTTTCAGCACTATGCTGGTGATTGTAATGATGATTTAAAAACACAGGAGGCTTTTTTCCCTTTCTACTACAGTTACTTGCTTTAGCTTTTTCAGAATACATCATTCCTAGCGAGAACACAGAACCTAGGGTTAATTTATTTCAGGGGAGCAAGGTTTGAAGAGATTTAATTCTCCCCCCAATAGTATTATCCAAGTTGGAAGCAAACTATATATTACTACAATACTTCATCTGGAGCAAATATTTCCAACAAAAAACAGATTACTGAAATGACAACATGCTTCAAAAAAAAAAAACGAAGGAAAAAAATGGTACGCAGTTGTTCAATTTTGCCAAAGACTAATTTCACTCCAGCCCATTCAAGGAGTCGCGTATCACATGGGCTAAGTTTAAATTGCTTTGCTCTAAACTGACTCAAGGTGTTTAAAAAACTGCATTTGAAAGAGCCAGGCAAGCAGCGATATATCAGAGGAGTCCAGTCTTTTATTGGTCCACGAATCATATGTTTATGTGTTTGAATTTTTGTAAGACATCTTTCAGTTAAGGAAAAAAAAAAATGTATATTTTCTATCAATCCAAATAAATGGTTGAGAAGTCTGCAAAAGCACAAAGCCCTATACAGTGCTTCAGGAAACACTAATTAAAAAAATTAAAAGTGCTAATTTGGGATCACATCCTGTTCACATTATTTACAAAGTTTTCAGCAGGACTAGTCACTGAACGAGCAAAGCTAGACTATACTGACAGTCTTCTATTTCTCTGGTCCAGAGCAATCCCGAACAGCTCAGAAAAGCCAGTGCTCATATCAGCCGGTCTGTTCAGCATCCAGTATGAGAAGTGAAGAATAATTTGCCCAGATAATGAAGGTTTCTGGTAATGCCTTTGGTTTCAGAAAATTTCTCTTTTCTGAAGCTTTAACAGCATCAGAAGGAGCTAATAGGATCATACCATAATGCAGTTTATTTTGAAACACTTTCCATTATTTAATTATGATAAGATTCGGCAGCCTACAGGGGATTTTTAAGGCCACGACAAAAGTAACTAGAAATTAACTAAATGCAGGAAAAAACTCCCCAAAATCAGGTAATAGGTTTAAGATGCTGAGGAACTCTTGTGGTAATACTGTAACTTGTGACCGAGAGGTGTAAGAGACACCAGCCCCTCTGGAGCACACCCAGTCATAAAGAGAGCCTGAGCTAATGACCGGGGAGCCCAACAGCCAGAGCAGTCTTACTTCACCGCAGTTCCAGGCAGGAGACTTGCACCACTTCAGCCTGACTTGGGGATTGGAATTTGAAAGGTAGAAAGCCCAAAATAGCTGTCTGCAGAGATAATGAGATAGGAAATATTTTCGCTGCTTTTTTCTGTATCTCAGCAAAATTTCCAAGCAAATTTGCAGTACTGTCTGATTATACCAGGTCTGAATTTACATGACTCTACACAACATATTTTGTATTACTGTAGCACATTTATTTAGAGAGCATGTAAGCTCAGGAACATTTAATGTGTTAAAGCAGCCCAGAGTATTTCCAATTCCTGCTAGTACAATGTAATAAAAAAGCAACAATCTTTAGAAAAAAACACCCCACATATTTTACCAAGCACTAGTTCATTTGTTGCCCCTGATAAATTTCATCTCAACATGTTGGAAAATTAAATATACTGTTATCCAGAGTCCTGCAATCAATGTGGTAAGGGTTCTATATATTTCAGTGTATTAGCAATGATTCATCTTAACTACTGTGAAATATCAGGAACAGTGATGCTTTGGGAATAAGCACACAGCTTTCTTAAATAAGGGGTTCCAGTAAACTTTTGAACTCATGGAAAAAGATGAAAGTTACTGTCCCCAAAACTACTTATATTGAGAAACTGCAATACCTAACATATTTCTGCAATCTAAATTGTAATAAATAGCTATAGTTTAAATTACTTGCATCATTCATTCACAGGCACAGCTGAGAAGAAAACCCGAAGTATTTTCTTAGATCTTTGCTAGCTAACGTGTGATAAAAAACCCATTGCACAGCAACAATCTGATGGCATGGCATTATACATGTAACGAACTGGGCTGTGGCCCCACAACAGGCCAGATTCACACAGGATTCTGAGCCTGTTCACCCACGTTCCTAAATCCAAGAATAAACTCCATTTATGAGGCCAGTGCTTAGCTTGCCTGCAGTCTCTATGGGCAAGACGAGCTTTCCAAGTAACATTTTATTTACACCATCTGATGCAATCAGAACAAAATAAACAAGGCCTGCCTGGTAGCTTTCTACTTCTCTTCACCCTACACCAGTCAGTCTAAACAGAAGGTCTTATCTCTGTGTACAAATCTTGCCTTCCCTATGGCCTCAGACAACACAGCTAAAACAAAATGACTATGGTCTCTAGAAGCAGTTAGGCTCTTAAACTTGAATACTGCTGAACTGTCAAAGGTACAACACAATCTTCCGATGACGCAGAAGAAAAGACAGGTTGACTCTATATCCCAATGGTGACTGGCTTTCAGCTTGCAGTGCTGGAGACTCAGGTTTAGGCTCCTGCTCCTTATAAACACGGCATGAAAAAGAGGCCTAACCTATTAGTAAAACTTTCATGCTGGAGACACGAATTCCAGATCAGGGATCCTGCAACAAGTTTTGTGCATCTGTGCCCTGATCACAAAGACGCTGGGGATAATGGAGGTCTTTCTCCACAGGGAAAACTGGGCCAGCCGTCAAGACGTCACTTCCAGGAGGCTGGCTCACAGCACAGCCAAGAATCCCCAAGCCAGGGTAGACACCTCGCTCCAGTGTCAATCAGGCACTTTGTTCCTATTAACGAGAGAAATTTCTGCCTCTCTTCTTTCTGACCATTTCTGACGGGGTAACTTAAATCTTCCCATGCCTGTGTCCTTACACATAAGCACCTAAGCAGAAGGACTCTTACAAGCAGTGGCAGCAATAGTACTGGAACAATTCTGCTCTGGATTTAATCCAAACCACTTTCTGTTCCGGACCAAGTTTCTGATTCATTTAAGATCGCTGTTGTTTCCCTTGAAACAAAAAGGCAGGGTACTAACTTGAGGCCAAATTCAGTTCCTATTAAACGCTAGTGCGAGTTACTACACTGATCAATAAAGGAGTCAGACTGAAACCTTGTTCCTGAACAATGGAAGAAAATAAAAATAAACCCTAACTATTCACTGTAATATATCCAAAATAAATGCTGCAATAACAGAATTTTTTGAAAGGAGACCTCTGTAGATCAAATGTACCTAATGACTATTATTTGGTTCGATAAAAGATAACCTCTGTCACTCCAAAGCAAATCACACTCCATCTTTTTTCAATACAGAAAATGAATTTGCCCAGACTAGGAAATGCCTACAAAGATTTTTAGAAAGAACTGTTTGGAATTCAAAAAATTCTTCTAAAATGCAATGGATTCAATCTAAAATCACTGCAGATTTAGTACATAATATGAAACAAGAAGTTTCAGCATGCTTTTTATGTGGCTACAAACTGTACATAGTGGAATTTCATAGCCCCAAAGAATAATGCTCTTCAGAACTCTGTTAATGCCTCTGAACATCATTCAGATTCTGTGTACAAAACTACATAATTTAGAAACTTAATCTAGGATTTTTTAAACATGGCAGTATATTTGAAATATGGTATTAATTATGTTTGCATCTCCAAAGAAAAATGTAGAAAGATAACTTAAAACTAGAGAATTCATAAAAAAAACTTTATCAATTTAAAATTTTACTGCATAAAAATATGTACTTTTCAAATTATTTTAATAAATTAAATATCCCTAACGTTTTTAATATATATCCCTGACAGCCTATAAAAGAGGGTTCTTGTTATAGAAAATAAATGGAACTCCGAAAGTACCCCCTTCATAAAACATATTTAACAATAATTATATTTTTTTCTTCTTCAAGGAATGTAACAATATGTACAACTTCTCTATATTACTATACTATCAAAATAGTACAGGTTAAGCGTAGCAGGGTTCTGTAACCATGAGATGGTGAAGTCACATTAAAGTAGAGGACACTTTAGGCCTCAGACGAATGTTTTCAGTGTGGAGCATCAGTTTCTGGATGGATCAGATAAGAAGGGGTACATACAATCTTCTCATCTACAGTAGATTTCACAAGAGGTAGAGTTCAAGTGAAAATGAAAGAAATTTGGAATAAGGTGCATGCTCAGTATTTTCAATTTGTGACTGGCTAAGGATGTCAGATTTTATAGGAAAAGTTTTCAGGAATTCTTTCTTTTTCCTCTGAAGCAGATTTCCATGATCAGTTTGTAATCTTTTTAATATGAATCTGAAATAGAGCATAAAAAACAAAAAAAAAGACGAAGTCATGTTTCGGGTATTACATTTCCCAGTAATAAGAGGTAACTGTTTTCAGCATTAGCCAAAATTTTGAGCTTCAACACATTGCCAAAATGAAGAAATCTCACATTTGCCAGTTTTACTTTCAAAAGGTTATACCACCTCTCACCTCATTCAGAATTGCCCAAACTGCTGAATTTTGTATCACTGAAAGCCGGAATGATGAAATAGGGTTTAGGCTGGGGTCAACTGTTCCTTCAGCTACACCGTTTTCAAATTTCCCTGCAAAAGAAGCAAGAGTATATCCTCAATTAACTCCTGTTCAACAAACTAAAGTACAAAATCTGTGTCCAGAAAAATGTATCTGTAGTATCACAATTCACAGGTGAAACCTGTATGTTGGTGGCCATAGGGTTGACTGATATCACTCCCGAACAGAAGACAGCCAGCCATTTTTGGTATCAGATTCAGCTTTGCAGCAGCAAACAAGATGGGGCGTATCATCAGAGCACGCTGATCTGAACAGGATTACACATAAAAATAAAAACTTTGGAACTGTCTATAGGTACGAGCACCTCAAAGTCTGGGAAGATTTTGACACAGATTTTCATTTAGTATCATGGAACTAAACATGAAGCCCCTGCTGGCTTATGTGTTTTCCAGGAGGATTAAGGACAAGGGATATAATTCATACTTAACGTATTCCTGTTTAAAGGATCTGCAATTATATTGGAAGGAATAAGAATCCAATTTAAAAGCCCAGTTAGACTTTACACTGAAAACATATACACAGCAACTGCAATTCATTAAGACAGAAAAAATTGCTTTCAATGTAACAGGGATGCCCAAGCTATGTCCAGCAAGCTAGATACAACCCATGAGTAAAATTTCTCTTCCTTGACAACAGGCATCCTGGCACCTTCCCCAACAGCTGCTTGGCTATGGAAATGCCAATATCGCCCCATGATGAGACAGCTGATTGTCTGCAGGGTGGGTTCAAATCCAGGCCAAGCACAACAGCTCACAGAGAGGCACTCGTGCAGACACAGGACAGAAGAGGTCATCTTATACAACCTGGAAATGCCTCTGCAATAAGCTAGGCCATCGATCCTGGCAGAGAAGTTGGATGTAGCTACACTACAACTAAGAGTCACGCTAGATCTTTGTTTAGTACATCAGTCTCAACAAAAAAATACTGGAAACAGTATTAAGTAAATCGTACAAAGTCATGCGCCCAAAAATGCATGATCAAAACTCAGTTTTAGGTTTGTTTTGGTTTTAATAAAAATGTCTTAACTGTTGCAATAGTAATAATACACATTTCTTTCTACTGTGACATACCTATCCTGAAGTAACCATCATCTAAGCGTTTGTCTTTGGTTTCTTTGCTTAATACCAGTTCTTCATTCTAGAACAACAAAGCACAAATGAGATCATTTATTTTGACATATGACTTCGCCAGGGAAAGACAAATGTGTGTGCACTCGTGTTATATATTCAGCACCCATCTTTTCTGAATAATTATGAACCAGCCTAGAATAGTTATTTATAGCCTTGGACACGCCAGCAAAAAAAAGAAAAAGCAGCAGTGTTCCAGAACTGAACAGTATTTGGCTTCAAAGTAGAAAAAAATAAGTTTTTCAAGTGCCCCACGTAACTTACATGTTAACTGCCATGTGAACAGAATACATATCAGGTACCGGCATCCACAGCAGAAGAAAAAAAAAAGGGCAGGATCTTGTCACCTTTTCATATGGTTGAACTAGAGATTTCTCTCAGGACAAATGAAACTTACAGCTTACGTTTTGATGTAAGACTTCGGGTGAGATGAAAAGCCATCAGACCAGTGAGTGAAGCATTGCAATTATCACTGTCTTACTAAAAAGGATGGGTATCAATAAGCTTCTTCAATAAGCAAGGAAAAACGAGATTGTAGACCAGAGCTTCAAAAACAGCTGGAAAATTACAACCAGAATCACATGAGTGGGGTGTCTGGTGTGTTTTTTTTTGTTGTTTTGGTTTTGTTTTTCTCTTTTTTTGAGTCCCAGACAAATCCAGTCTGGAGGCACTCTAGTTTCTAAGGGTTGTTTTTTGTTTTGCTGAATTCTGCTTAGAGAGGATCAGTGTCAAAGTACCTGAATGGGCTTCCAGCTCTACTGAAGTCCATGGTGGAGAAATCACTCCCTCAGGACAGTACCTATCATTCTGAAAGCTGCTGTCCTCATATTGGTGACATTTTGTGCTGACACCAATGTCTTAGGAATGGGCCAGATGCAGAATTTCCTGTTTACCTTTCCACAAATTGTGTCAATAGCAAGGGAAACTCAGCAGCTTTCCTTCCTTAAGGGATGCTCCAGTTTATCGGACCTTTCACAGCTAAGTGTAGCCAAAAAAGAGATGATCGATGCACATTTTTTCTCACTAATCTTGGGCATTCTTGTGGTATCTCAGGCCCAAATGAAGTGAGGGCTGCTGCTGTTTCTTGTGGTTGAATGTATTTCCAAAGGTCTTGAGAAACATAACCCATAAATCTTATGATATAATATCCCACATATTGTGTTGTATAATTAGAATCCAACTGACAAACTTCTTTTAAGAGGTGACGGTGTTGGGTGGTCAGAAATCCCTATTTTTGCTCACTCCCAGGAAGGCAGACTGCAAGAATGGAGAAGTAAACGCCTCCTCCACGATCATTCAGGGTTTTTTTGTTGTTTTTTCTTTTTTGTTTGTTTGTTTTGTTTTTTGGGGGGTTTGGGGGTTTTTTTTGTTTGCTTGTTTGTTTGTTTGTTTTAATAAGTCCCCTCTCTGGAAGTGTTCAAGGCTGGATGGGGCTTTGAGCAACCTGGCCTAGTGGAAGGTGTCCCTGCCCATGGCACAGGGGTTGGAACCAGATGGTCTATAAGGTCCCTTCCAACCCAAACCGTTCTGTGAGTCTATGAAAGCAGAACAAAAAGAAAAAAGAAGAACAGATTCAGCATATGGTAATTTAGCTACAGATTTCAAGATACCTAAGCCAGGCATATGGGAGAAGACAGAAATACTTTGCTATTTTAATACTACATAAAATAAACTTGTCTGAAGTAACATTTTAATCCTCTGACAGAGTTTGGTTAACTATAATATCTAATTGAAGAAACAGAACCCATACCATCTAGCTTCAAGCAAGAATATACTTTAGATAGAGTGATGCCCTCCTGAGATTAAACTCAGACTGCTTTATGGAAAAAAACCCAAAACAAAACAGTAATCGGGAGAAAGGAACACATTCAGTTTAAGCATTCAGATATTTCAAGATCTAGTAAGGTTTGGATGTGTGTCAATTCCTGAACTAAGACTTTTTTACTATGTCAAAAAGCAGATTGACTTCACTTTCCCATTTTCCAAAACAAACAGGAGAGGGAAGATTGGTTATTTTTTTGTTTTACATAGTAGCAGCAAACTGGAAGAAAATGAGCTTGTTTCCCTCCAAATTACGAACAGCACTTGTAGTGACTGCACTCTGAATGAGCATCTGAATAGTTAACAATAGTTTTCTGTTAATAGATTCAATTAAAAAAAAAAAAGTGAGAGTATCAGAGCATCATGATCCTACAGCCAAAAAAAGATCCATTCATGTCTCACTCACCCTGTTAAAAAAGTCAATAAAATCAGGAGGTTTTGTTGTTATACTATAATGGAGAAGACAAAAATCAATAAATTAATACCTGAAAAGGCAAAACTTCCACAGTTGTGTTTAGAAGTATGTCTCCTGGATGCTCTGGATTGCCACTGTGAAACAAGTACCTATAAATGAAAAGGGAAAAATAAAACAGTCTACATACATCAGTCAGAATTAGCTAAATTACCATTTTACATGTTAATAGTCACATTACAGATGTTACAATAATAAATGTAACTTTTATACTGGACCTACATCAGCTGCTGATAAGAAACAAAAGATGGTTTCATACAGAATCACAGAATGTTAGGGGTTGGAAGGGACCTCTGGGGTCATCTAGTCCAACCCCCTTGCTGAAGCAGGGTCACCCAGAGCAGGCTGCACAGGACCTTGTCCAGGAGGGTTTTGAATATCTCCAGAGAAGGAGAATCCACAACCCCTCTGGGCAACCTGTTCCAGTGCTCCATCACCCTCAGAATGAAGAAGTTCTTCCTCATGTTCAGATGGAACTTCTTATGCTTCAGTTTGTGCCCATTGCCCCTTGTCCTGTTGCTGAGCATCACTGAAAAGAGTCTGGCCCCATCCTCCTGACTCCCACCCTTAAGATATTTATAGGCATTTATAAGGTCCCCTCTCAGCCTTCTCTTCTTCAGGCTTCACAAGCTCAGCTCCCTCAGCCTTTCCTCGTAGGAGAGATGCTCCAGTCCCCTCATCATCTTTGTAGACCTCCGCTGGACTCTCTCCAGTAGCTCCTCATCTGCCATAACTACCATAACTGAGAGGGCTAAAGTTTTGCATTTTATAAAGAGTCGTTGGGCAATACTTTTCTTAGAAAGGCAGTTTCCATAATCTGGTCTTGACAGATTGCATATACACAGTGATCAACACTGCAGCCGTGCCTGCCTGGCGTGTCCTGGCATCGCCTCCAGAAACAGGAGCCCTGCCTTCCCTCAGCCTCTCCCCATCGCTCTCCACCACGCGCCACCCCCTCCTTGTGCCCACGGGATGAACTCTGGAGATCCGTTCTGAACCACTTCTGGGAACTTATCCAAGGCAACAATTTGCCATGCCAGTTTTCCCCAAGATCAGCTCTCCACTCCAGTTCAGTACAAAGTCTCATTCATGACTGTGCCAGGAAATCCCAACCCATATCCACACCCTTAACATTACCTGAATTCAAACTTCTATTCCAAAGACAATTTTTTTTTCAAACAAAAGCATATGGTTTTGACATGTATACACATAGAGAAAAGGACCTTTTTTTAAAAAAATCTGTACAAAGTCCCTGTTACCCTCATTCAGTTGTGCATTTAATGAAATTTCTTTTTTTTTTTTTTTTAAATGGGACAGAGTAAATGTGTTTAAAACTGTAGCAAAACCATCCCTACACTTGTCAAGCAGTGAAGTGCAAATGTTCGAATTTTAGCTGCCCACTCTCAAACAGCTTTTGCAGTACTATGTATGTGTAGATAATGTTACAAAACACGGTTTAATACCCCTTTCTTTACATATAACACAAAGTTCGTATTTTCTTGAACAGATATGACGTAAACAAGTAATATTTTTTACCGCTAGGTGGTATCAATGCTTGAAAAACTGTTAATTTCTTACAATTTTTTTTAGTGGAACACAGAGTTTATTCAGATTACTGTCAAAAACTACCTAGATGCCACTTTTAACAAGCCTATTTTACTTTTAATATGTTTAAATGAATATGTAAAAATCTATCAACACATTTCAAGCCTTTCTTCAATTAGAACTTGGTGAAATTAACAGTAAGCACCATCTTCGACATTAAATACATCACCAGCCAGGGACAAAATTAGTTCAGAAATTATCACTTGATTAAAATTACAAACATTAGCTCAATTTGCAATTTATTAAGACATAATTGCAGATGTAAATTCCAGTTTGTCTTTATCTAATATGTCTGAAGCTAGGTAAGTACTCACCATTAATCCGTACTCCATAGCTACAAGACAAGAAGTAGAAGAGAACAGAGCTCTCTGACCCTGACTTAGAAATGTCTGTGATCCCAGAATGATAGAAGAAATTTACAAAAATACACACATATATATAACATTTCTTTTATCAAGGCTCAGAAAAAGAGGAAAACCACACGATCAGCTATGAGAAAGCTACATAGATTTCTGTTGCACTGGTTTCAGCAGAACTGCACACATTAAACTGCAAAACAAAACTGGATTCAGTAAGCTTCAGCACTTCATGTCCTTGAAGAAAAATAGTTTCCCCACTGTAGGTTAATGTAAAGGTTAGTCAATTCTAAAGTACACAAGCTATCTAAAAAAGCCACAGTTCTTCCAAGAAAAATCTTGTGACTTTTTCTAAACTTTAGTGACATCCAAAATCCCCCAAAGACCTAATTATCCATTCTAGGAAATGCCTTTATTGTATGTTTCAGTAATAAGCAAACCAAAACTCTCGGCAAAGCTGACCAGAAGAGGACTAAAAGTATATTCTGCTGTGTTCTGACCTAGCAGACCTAACTCGCCACCCTTTAGTCTCTCAGATATCCTAATCATTACTGGGAATTTTTCTCATGAAAACACCAAAAATTCTAAGGAGACATTTAAAAATGCAAGTGGATCAAATACTCGCATCTAAGGTGCTGCCATCAAACGCCCCAACCAAACCACAGACACAGTGCATTTCCTTAGTGCTTGCTAGTTCACAGATCTTGTTTCTGAGAAGACACACCTAAAAACCCAGAAAGAAACTCCTGGTGATCTGTGATCACTGCGCTCCCAATGAACGATAATGGGTTTGGATGCTTGGGTGGGTTGGGTTTTTTTTGGGGGCGGGGGGGGATTGGGACGGGACACGGGGACACGACACACATACACAGACAGGCAGAGAGTAAGTGGTGGGTGGTTTTTTTTTTGTTTGGGCAGTATTTATTTATCTGGGTTTTGTTTGTTTTTAAAAACAACCCTGCAACCATACAGCCATAGCCAACCATGTCTCCTACTGTGCTATCGACTTCTGAAACTGAAGTGCGTTTTCCTCCCCTCAGCAGTTAATCTGATTTCCAGATTTCCATAGTATGTTTTCTATAACTATCTGTCTACCCATTTGCACATGCATACACAACATACGCATGTGTCGCATCTTCTTTAAAATAATGTTTAGAAAAAAGGGATTTTTATATCTGAGCCTTGCTTGAAACCTTGACAGATAACACCTACCTAGAAAGTTACACAGATTAAAACCAGAAGTATGAATATACATACACAGTTCACATCTATGATCACTCTTTTGCTTAGAAATAAAATATACAAATTTAATTATTTTAAATAAAAATTAATTTTCATATAAGCAGATATTCTACAGGTCCTAAAAGAAGTGTCGTTAGCTGTTCTTTTGTAAAACCTGCCTCCCTGACACATTGATAAATCACAAGATTTCCAGGTTTTCAGACTATGAAAGATTTTTCTGGATACAGTGACTGAAAGACAGGGACATAGTTGTGCTTTTGAATAACTTGTTCTGACACCTGTCCTGGTATTTACAGGTGACAGTCCATGTAAACACTAAAAAGATGTTTGTTTGTTTGTTTGTTTTTTCCCTCCTAGCTAACTGACATTTTTCTTAGGATGGAATCACTACGATATTCTTATCCATCTGCTGCTTAAACATAACACCTTCTGAACCGTTCTTTCAAAATCAAAATTCTGAAAGCCATAGACCTCTAAATATAGTAATTCCAAACAAACACAAATACACCTAAAGTTAAAAGTTACTACCATTACCTTATGGAATATTAATTTATAGCTTTTTTCATTAAAAAGTATAAACATGGACACATTTGGACATTCCTGATGGAAGTAATCAGAGAAAAGTAACTCTAACTTACAGCTGGTAAATGAAATACTGATATATCTGAACCTTAGTGAACCTTTTCCTCTAGCAGTGTCTTTTTAAAGTCACAGCTCAAAGATGATAACTACCTACTGTAGATATTCAAGAACAGAGACATCCTCCCCTCTCCCAGAAGGTACTAAATGTATGAACTAACTTGCATACATTCTTGCATACCTGACCTCAGTGTAGCATGAGGGTAACAGAGGATGCTAAACATTAACACCTTACGTGGCATAAAAAATTACACAAAATTTCAAGAGCACCGAAGCCTTAAAAAACCCAAATAACAAACAAGGTGGAGCAAAGTCAAATTTGCAAAGATAACTTCAGGTTTCATATTCAGTAACTTGAGTATTTATCCAAATTGACGGTTTGACTTCTTGCCATGGAGCAAGATATACCTATAAAATCAAGCCAACTGGAGGGAAAAGAAAAAAAAGAAACCAAATAAGCTGAAACGAATATTCATACACATCATAACTCATGAAGGGAGGGGAGGGCAGGGCAGAAACATGATTAACACACTGACGAAAGGCATTAGCTTGCCAATGCAGTTAGCTATTACGGTACTTTAAAAGCCTTACACTCAGATTCAGAACTCCACCAGCAGTGAGCACCTGGAAAGATTCTCATCTTTTGTAACATCCCCCAAAAGATGTGTATAAATTCATATAAATATTACTAATCTGCACTGTTAGCTTTAATATTCTTCTTTGAATAGCTAAACTTTTCCATCTTCCAGCACTAATGCATCACCTGTACTTTCAAAAAAAAAAAAAATCCCAACTACACACACCTCTTCACCCTGCCCCTACTTTGTTTATGAAGGGAACATATCTTTCTTTTTCCCCTCACATCAAAGCATATTTAGGCCTAGAAAACTGTTATTCTATCACCTAATTTGTTATCTTTTAGGCATTAAAAGCTGTCTTACTGTCTTTTATGTTTTATTTGAATAAATAATAGTGCAAACAATATCTTTATATATATATATATATACAGGGTGATTCTACACATCATCTGTTTTGTTGAGCAACTAAAAATTGGAACAGAACACACAGTAACATTATCAGTCAATTATGGCAGCTTTGTAAAAGGAAATAATATACAAAAAAGTCTTTACAAAGCACAATTCACATCCACTGTCGATATATTTGGGTTTTCTTTTGAAGCAAAGAAAAGAGTTATCTCACTTGATGCTAAACACAAATATTCTAAGAATGTATTTATGAACGCAAGCCTTTGTGCACTGTAAACATCAGGAATCAAATCCACTTCTCTACATAGCCTCCTCACGTCTCCTTTTAGCAATCTGATATATTCTAGTATATCCCATTTTCAGAAAAGGAAAAGGAGTAGGATGGCAGAGAAAAAATGTTTCCTTCCACGTTTGAGCAAATTATCCATAGCAACATGCAGCATAACCGTTTTTAATTCTGCACAACATGAATTTCTATAAAAGCAACATTCACTCAGCAGATTTTTGGCTCTCTGCAGATGCCGTCATCCACTGCAAGAGTTATTATTCACCAGTTCTATCCAGTATTTTTGATCACTGGATGCAAATGTGGTAAAAGAAACCTAATCTACTTCCTCTCTGTCATTTTTCCACAATCCTCATTATGAAATGTTATTTTACTGTCACTAGAAACTGGTATTCACCATGCGTTATTGCCTCGTGCAAAACACATATGGAAGCTGAATAATTTCTTTTCCCTCTCTCAAGCTCAATTTTTTCTATCCTTTATGCCTCTTACCCACTCGTCTGCAAAAATTGCTTATACTTCCACAAAAAAGCTTAATTCCTCAAGTCTGTATACACACCCAGCAAGCACTCACAATAGTAAACAATCTAATGGGAGCTTTTCTATCTTGTTGTTACAGTTCCTGATTTGGAAAAAAAAGAAAAAACCCAGCACCCATAACACCCCATTCAATGCTACGCAAAACGCCTGGTAAGATCTCATTTCCTCTGCCAAAATCAGCCAGCCCAGCTGTCCATATGCTAACTGGGCTGCACAGCTGAGAACTGCAAAAGGATGAATTCTCCATTTTTACAGAAATGCCGAACCAGCACACCGAAAGGGGAGAACTTTCTCATGTTTGTCAAAGGACTATAAAGTAGCCTGACTGAAGAAGTGATGGAGGGGATCACAGAATCACAGAATGGTAGGGGTTGGAAGGGACCTCTGGGGTCATCTAGTCCAATGCCCCTGCCAAAGCAGGGTCACCTACAGCAGGCTGCACAGGACCTTGTCCAGGCGGGTCTTGAATATCTCCAGAGAAGGAGACTCCACAGCCTCCCTGGGCAGCCTGTTCCAGGG
>Ga0065711_1044032_pt1 | contig 14367 bp, 20 predicted proteins | sample Hoacrofraction12_FD_59098 | JGI IMG/M metagenome (GOLD analysis project Ga0065711, IMG submission 59098) | Hoatzin crop microbial communities from Cojedes, Venezuela - Epithelial fraction 12 v2 (version 2) | ecosystem: Host-associated > Birds > Digestive system > Esophagus > Crop | place...
CGCGGTGCTGTGCAGCCTGCTCTGGGTGACCCTGCTTGGGCAGGGGGTTGGGCTGGGTGACCCACAGAGGGCCCTGCCAACCCCTGCCATGCTGGGATTCTGGGATTCTCCTGCATCCCCGCCGGGGGAACCGCAGCAGCTCCGCACCGCGGCGAGTTAAAATTCCCCCAACGCCCCCGTGGTGCCCACTCCTCCACACCTCACCGTCTGCGAGCTGGGACGCCGGAGGTGACGCCAGGGTTTGGCGGAGGGGACACACACACACACAGAGAAAAAGCACCCGGTTACCGTAGGCAACGTGTAACGCTGTCACACGCGGTCGCTGGCGCGGAGTGACACGTGTTGTCACGGGAAGGAGCTGTGGGCCCCGAGATGTCATCGTCACCAGCCCCAGCTCCCCGCCCTCCCCTGCCGCCGGAGCATGAATTGCACCAGCCCACGGATGGCAGAGCCCGTAGTATTTCTCCCACACACCTCCGCCGAGGCACACGCTTCCCCGCTGCTCGGGTGCCAAGAGCGCAGCTAGCACGCACGGCGCGCTCCGTCCACGCCGCGGGCTGCCGCGTGCAAGGGCACGAGTCAGGGCTCATGTCCCCAAACAAGCTGTCACCCCTCCAGACGCACTCGTCCCCGCGCAGGGTGCACAACGCGCCAACGCCAGCACCGAAGAGACCGCGGATGGGGAAGAAACCAGAGCATCATCACACCATCCTCCTCCTCTTCTGCCTCCCACCGGGCTGTGGGGACCGAAAGGAAGGATGGCGGCCCCGAGCCACGCACCGAGGGCCAAGGTTTTGGGGAAAACACGAGCGAAAGGCAGGCAAACGCGACCTTCTCCAGAAGTGCATCTCCCTTTGCAGGCCGCTCCGCAGGAAGGCGAGCAGCTGCCAGCAGCCCACTAATTACAGCTGCCGCCGCTCCGTTTTTGCTGGTATTTTGCCTCCTGTTAACGAAGGTAGGAAAACTGTTGGGTTTTTTTTTCGCGTGCCCAAGGCAGCAATTAGCTCTTGCGAAAGGCAGGGAAGGGGCTGGAGGCAGGAGAGCACGGGGCGCGCTGCGGAGGTGTGGAGCAAGCGCGGCTGCAGCGATCCATGATGTGGCTCCCCAAAACCCGCCGCCCCGAGCCCACTGCCAGCCCGGGGGCCAGGGCAGCCCCTGCTTCCCGCTGCCCAAGCCCTGGCACGACGCAGCCACGTGCCAAAGCCACCAGCGCAGCCGTCAGAGCCGCCGTGCCGGGGGCTCAGCCATCGGCCCGCGCCCGTGGGCTTCCCTGCGCCGCAGGGTGCAGCGGCCCAGGAATTTCAGGGGGGGGGAGTGTGGAAAAAAAGAAAAAAGAGGGAGTCTCCAGGCGAGCTGTCAAGGGGAATGTTTCCATCTAAGGCCTTGGTATTTCTCTCCCGGCGCCTGCACTAAATCACCCCAGCTCCTCTCATTATTCTTTTGTGCTTTACAAGGTAGCGCAGCCGGCGGAGGAATGCAGAAATCTGCAGAAAGCAAACCCCAGGCGCTTCTGCACCAGCAAATACCTGCGGCCCTCGAGCCTCCGGCGGGGCACCGCATCCCCTCCCGCCGCCCCCCCGCAGCGCTGGGCACCTCGCCCAGGCAGCCGCAGCTGGTGCCCGGCGAGCTGGCGCGTCGCGGAGCCCCAAGGTGCCTGCTGCTGCCGGACCGGGGGGCTGCGCTGGACCCCGGCGTGGGGCTTCGTCCGCCCCTTGTCCTTCCCAGTCGGCACTGGGAAACAGGATCCTCCCAGAGCACAGCGGGCAATAAGGCATCAGCTGGCACGTATCGGGCAACTCTTTACTCCAGCTCTTTGGGGTTTGTTTCAATCTGCTCTGCAGTGCCCTGGTGGGGAGGGGTCCGGGGCAGACATCTCCCACCAGGCTGCCCCATGGCCCCTCCGACGTCCTCCTGCCCTTCAGCCCTGCCACAGACCCTGTCCCTGGGCTGCTCTTGGTGCTGTTCTACAGCCCACAAGTCCAAAGTGACACAGGGGAAGGTTTGGGATTCGGCCGCCGCGAAACCAGGGAGCAGGACCTGATGACAGAAATCAGGCAGCAAACCAGGGCCAGCGGCTCCATCTCCCAAGCTCCTGGGATCGATGTCCATCAACGGTCACATCCCAGCCCTGCCCTCGGACCGGCCCGGATCCTCCCAGTTCACAGCATGTCTGGGCACCCACTGGTCTCAGCACCCGCTGCAGAAGGGAGATGACCCCCAAGGTCCCCATCGGGGCGGGTGGGCAGCTGGGGGTCCCATCCCCAGGCAGACGCTCCGTCCCCGCACAGGCACGGCACACGGATGCTGGGGCTCTCCCAGCCGGCCTCTGCAGAGCAGCAGTGCCGATGCACGGAGTCAGGCTGGGAACACAGCCATGGGCACAGCCGGAGAACGCTGGCGCTTTGGCAGGAGCCCAGGCAGAGCCGAGCCGGACCCAGCGCACCCTCAGCCCTCGCTGCCAGCCCAGCTCAGGGGAACAAGGGGAGAGGCAGGGATGCTGCGGGCAGCTCAGCCCTGCCCCACTGCATTCAGCCATCCCCACTGCCCCTGCACCGGCCCAGATGTTCTTCAGCAGGAGCGGGACTCAGCTCCCCACACATCCCTTCTACCTACACAGATGGGGAAACTGAGGCAGCAACACACCTAAGCACAGCATCAACCCTCTCCCAGCCCCTGAGCAGGGAGGAGAGCCTGCCAGCCCTGACTCACACCTTTCTACATCCTATTCAGGAAGCAAAAGAAACTGCTTCACATAAAATAAAGTCAAAACCAGCAGGCGAGAACCGACCTACAGAGCACGAGGGCATCTCGTCAGCAAAACACCCAGAGAATGAAGAGCTATCGGCCAGGACACGCGGGTACAGCCACGATATTTTTAGCAGTATTACACAGGGATAGGGGATTCCTACCCTGAAGATCCCTGGGGGCTTAAAATAGGTCCCGAAACTTCCTCTGAGCAGTGGCTGGGAGAAGCATCTGCTTCTTCTGGAAGCTGGGAGGAGACGTTGAGCCCATGGGTCTCAGGGTGCCGCAGGGAGCCCCGTGGCACCCTGAGACCCATGGAGGCGTCTGGATGAGCGCAACACTAACCTTCTCCGCAGGATGAGTTGCTTCCTCCTGCCCCGCTTGGTGAAGAGAAAAAGCCCATGCAAAATAAAAATAGTAATGATAATAAAAAAAATACCCCTCTCGTTCACAGCAAGGGAAACTGAGGCAGGGGAAGAGGAGCTTGTTTGACACCACAGGGCAAGTCGGTGGGTTGCACGGCCTGTCTGGCGAGCAGGGGGTCCCCCAAAGCGGGGACGCACTGGAGGGGAACCCCAACAAGTCCAGCCACCCCACAGCAGCCCCCGGGAGCAGGAGGGATGAGCCAGCGCTCGGATCCTGACCCCGAGGCTGGCAGCAGCCCTGTGGACACGGTGAAGGGCTGTGGACAAAAACACCCCCTCCTTGCCGCCCTCGCCACCTCGCCCTCGACGGGATGGGTGCCCCTGGGTCTTGCACCCGCAGCTCCCGACCGGCTCAGCTCCGAGGGCTCCCGCACAGTCCCGCTCCGGATCACATCCCAAACGGACGGCGTGCCGGGCAAAGGGTAACTTCCGCGATCCCAGCTAGCAGGTATCCCTCACGCCGAACCACGCTGGCAGCAAATCCGTATTTTTCCATTTCGGAGTCCAAGCAGAGAGGGGATTTTCCAGGCAAAGACGACGACTAAGCAACCGGGGGGGGGCTGTGAGCCCCCTCCCCACCCCAAAGGGTTAAAAAATGAAGCCGGCAAAAGTGTGTCTGCGATAGGAAAAACACACGCGCTCCCAGGGAGAGCGCGCCGGCTGCTCGCCGTTTCCCTTCCCGACATGCCCCGCTCCTGGGAAAGTGTAGGCTGTTTTCCATATATAACTGCAAACTGTTCCATGCAGTAAGAAGTCTAATTAAAGGGAGGGAGGGAGAGCGGGAGAGGCGCAGAAGACCGAAAGGCAATATTTATACGAGGGAAGAAAGCCTGCATCCCGGGCACCAAATTAGACCCTTGCAGAGCAAAGCCCGCGGTAGCATCGGGAGATCAAATCTGGGCAGAGCGGCAACTTTGCAGCAGAGGCAAATCAAAGCCTGGAAAATATGTACCAATAAATAAGAAGAGAGAGCCAGATGGGCCAGGAGAGCACGGGGAGGGGCAGGGAAGGAAAAGCGAATCTGAGCTGGTTGCTGGGATAAGGCAGAGTGCCACGGGAGGGTGCACGTACACCCCCGGCCCCCCGCAAGGCTCCTGGGGTCCCCGGCCCCCACCGCCCCATGAATCTTGCCACTGGAGAGCCGGTTATTTAAGTAAATAGCAGAAATCTGCTTGGAAAAAAAAAAACCAACAAAGTAAAGCAGCACACACGGGAACAGGGCTGGGGATGTGAAATGCCAGGAGGAGAGCGGCAGGCTGGCACGGCGCAGGAGCCCGCTGCCGCGGCGGTGGGGAGAAGCTGCATGTGAGGGACACCCATCCCGGGCACCCACCCCACGCGAGGGGTGACCCACGCAACACCCAATTTTCCCCCCACTTAGACACGCCATCCCCAGCCCTCCCACCCACACGTGGCTGCATCCCACCGTCCCGCTGCTTCGGGGCCACGCCAGCATCCCACCGTCCCCACGCTGCAGGGCCACGCCAGCATCCCCAGCCCAGCCGGGGCAGTACGGGTGCAGGGGGGGGGAACAGGCACCCGATCTGCTCCTCAAAGCCTCCTTGTTAGAGCTGCACTTCCCACAAGCGCCAGCCACAGCCCCAAGGTAATCCACAGCCAGCTAACACCTTCCCGGCGCTATTAGGTCCTCCGCCTGCACTAGGTGTCAATGCATTTTAAAACGGTTAACGTGCTCTAATTAAGCACTGATATACTTAAAATTCACCCTACCTAGGCTGAGCCCTCGTGGAGAGGCTGCTTCACCCCCTGGCCGCGGGGTTTGCCGCATCGCTCAGTACCAACAGCACCATCAGAAGCATCCTCACGGGCACCACGCGCTCCGCTCCCAATGGTGCTGGGGACTGTCCCCTCAGTACCCCAAAACTGGACCGGACCTGCTGCTACGCTGCTGCCGCCCCGATCCGGTGGCAGAACCCCCATGTGCTGGGCACCACCATTCCTGGCACCGCCATTCCCGGCACCGCCATTCCCGGCACCGCCGCGGCCGCCGTCCCACCTCCGCGCATGCACACACCCTTGCGCCCCGGGCGCCCGGCACCGTCCTGACCTGCCATCCTGTTTACGCAGGTTTATGCCTCGAACCCCACACGCTCCCTCCCCCTGGGCTTCGGGCAACACCCCAGAGGCTCCCAGCTGCACCAGGAACCCAGAGAAACTGGGATAGCCCTTTCCTCAAGTGCCAGCATGAAGCTGCTGGCAAGGCTCCCACCTCCTGCAGGTGGGATGGTGCCTTCCAGCCCCTCCGGTGCGGACCCACATCCCAGGCTTTGCCACCGCACACATCCTTCATGCCCGTAAATCACCCTTTGTGTCCACAAATCGCACCTCATGGCACCGGGGGACGGCAGCCTGCAGGTGTGGGCCCCCCCCAAACCCACTTACTGTTGAACCTGCAACAACACTGAGAGTCCCAAGCTTGGGGTGAGCTCTACTTTGAATGGCCACGCTTGCTGCAGAGCCGGGACAAGATGCAAGGGGGACAAGGACACATGGCAGGGGGGATGCTCACACCACCCAGCACGCCCACCCCAGCGAGCAATGCCCCCCACTAGCGCAGAGCCAGCCTGGAATCCCTGCAGCCGCCGAGCTCCTCTGCCCAACCTCCAAGAGGAACAAAGCAGTGCCACATGGCACAGCCGAGCCCGCCACGGCTCTGGGGTCACCCGAGGTGACTGCCGGACACCAGCCACTTTGTACTGGCTGGACTGGAGGCACAGGAGCTGTGGGAGGCTTTATAACAGTCCCTGCCTATCACCGGCATTTATACAGGTGGGTATCTAAGCACCAGCGCTAATCTGGGGATCATAGCAGCTTTAGCAGCGATAGGGCAGAGATTACTGCCGCAATCCGGGTGTTAGGGGCGTTTCGCTGGCAGCAAGCAGCGCAGCAGGCGGACGGACGGACAGAGCAAGGCGATCCGCAGGGAATAAAGCGAGCGGCCGGCTCCCAGCAGCTCCCCAGTGACACCCGAGCCCAGTGCCGGGCGGGTACTGGGGTGCAGGCGGCAGACGTGCCGGCCCGCGGCTGGGGGACGCGCTGCCTGCGGTGAGCCTGCTCGCCACCCAGCCGGAAAAACGCAAAACCCACCCAGCGCCCAGGGTTTTGAGCGGACAGGATTCCCCTTCCTCCTCCTCCTGCCCTGGGCATCCATCAGGCTCGCTCGGCGTGCCGTAATCCCTCCGCTCCCAAGGCTCTGGCTCCTCTCCTCTGCCCCCCCATTTTCCTATCTGCCCCACGCACGCAGGGGCAGCTGCCCGCAGCAGCTGGGTCCTTCATCATCCTCTCCATTAGCTGGGTCCTTCATCATCCTCTCCATCAGTCTTCTGCACCATTCTCTGACCCGAAGCAGGCACAGGGCAGGTGGTTTTGCTCTCTGCACAACAAGCACAGCGGGAATGCAAGAAGCAAGTCTCACTGCTAGGGCTGCCTGCTCAGTTTGGGGTCCCCCACCACTGTTCGGGGTCCCCAGCACCACCTGGGCTTGTCCTGCCAGGGGAGCACCCTGCTCCCACACAGCCCCTCGAGGGGAGCCAGCGAGTCGGGGTCCTGGGGTGAGGAGGCTGGGATTTGGGAAGCCCCTTCCCTCTCTGATTGCTGTTCTGGGTCCCTTCTCAGCCACGCTCTGCCCAAACCGATCGCCTCGAGCGGGGACGGAGCGCAGCGAGGCCTCAACGGCTGAGAAACAGCGAGGAGAAACAGCGAGGCCGGGCTGCGCAGGCAGCTGCGTCCGGGGGAGCAGGAGGAGGAAGGGAGGATCCCTCATTGTCCTTTCCGAAGGGAAAAGGGACAGTCCCCTGAATGGAAGTGCCAGGAAGGACGGAAACACCTCCAGGCTCTGGGCTGCAGGCTGCATCTGTCCGCGGAGAGCAGAGGACACCTGCCCACAGCACAAGTCCCCCCCGCGCCGCAGAAGCACGATCTGCGACGTCTTGCAAGGATTTGATGCATTTCACGTTCAACTGCAGGAGCGAGAGGATCCCCCGGCTGCTGCCCTGCAGAGGAACACTCAGATGCTGCGGGGAAGGAGAACGAAGCAGCTCCCGCACCGAGCCCCGGGTAACGGCGGCACGGGATGCCCGAGCCGGTGCCCAGCGAGGCGAGACCCGGCGCACAGGAGACGAGCGTGTCCGCAGACAGCACGCACGGACGGGGAGAGAGGGAAAACGATGCCAAGAAGGGAAGCAACGAATGGAAAGAGATGAAAAGCAGCGGGTCAGGAGTCAGCACAACAGAATTTAGCAGCGGACATGGAGCTGGAGCACGTTGCGGAAGGATTTTGGCTCAGCGGAGCCTGGCCCATGGCTGAGCCCAGGGGACCAGCTGCACCCAGCCCTTGAGCATGTCCTGGGTGCCAGGGCAGCCACCTCTCCATCGCCCCCGGAAGAGCCTCCCCCAAAACAGATACCTACAGAGCAACATCTCAGCACCCCGACCCACGGCTCCAGCCTCCTTCCCCAGCAGGCAAAGCAGCCGTCTCCTCCGGGAGCTGCGATCGGCTGCATCTGGCACCCAGCACACCCCGAGTAATTCAAGCTGCCCCTGGGAAGAGCAGCCCGCAGATTTAATACTCGGCAGAGCAGACGGGTGCTCGCGAGGCCGCTTCCCAGAGGTGCAGCGTATCCCCCGGGGATGCCGAAGCAGGTAGCGGGATGAGGTTACGCAGCTGGATTTTCCCCCACGGGGAGGTGAGCGGGTCTTGGCTGCTGGGTTTCTCCTTCCCCCAGGAGATCTCCTGCTCGCTGGGGAAACACCCCTGGGTGCCCTGCAGCTCTCCAGGGAGGAACCGCTTGCCCAGAGTCAGCTGGTCTGGTCCTTCCCCTTGTTTTTGGACAGTCCGTGCGAGGTCAGATTTAAGAGCAATTCGTCACTTGGGAAGTAACACCACTTCAGGCCTCCTCCCTCAAATAAACCTCAAAAGACATCATTTAGGCGAGCTTAATTTGGACAACTAAAAATAGCCGGCACTAGTCACACTGGAAAATGCAGGCTGAGGAGCTTCACACTTCCACAGCTCGAGCCGGGACACGGGGGTTTCTGGCTACGGGAAGGGTCCCCCCCGCCCGGCTCCACAGTCACAGCCCTGCTGCCACGGGGGAACGGGGTGGGCACGGCAGGACCCACTGGGGACCCACCCCTGGGGTCACCAGCGCCCTGCCCCGATGAAAGCTTTGGGTCCCCGCGCTGTCCCGAGCGGGACGCGGTGACTCACAGCCACGTCTGCACCGGGACACCCAGGAAAGCTCAGCTGCGCTTCCAGCTTTTCCGCAGCCAAGTTTCTGGTCCCGGCTCCCCGCGGCTGATTCAGCCCCGCTTCCCCCAGCGTCCCCCGGCAAAGGCAGCCAGGCCTCCCTGCCAGCTCTGCCCGCACACGGGATAAATCCCCTGCGCTGAGTAATGCGTAGAGGCGGGTTGTTCTTACAGCTTTCCTCCTGCTCTCTACCAGCAGGGCTGTCACACGCAATGCGACCCTCGCGAGGCTCAATTCAAGCCTTGCTGGGGCTCCTCTGCCGCCAGCCTGGCATTACTGGCATCGCCACACAGCCTCCGGCACAGCCACGGAGCCAGCCTGCCCTCGTTACGCTGCAGTCCCCCTCCTTGGACCAACCTCTCCCCGCTCCAGAGGCAGGAATAACGTTTAACTCGGGTTCACGCTGGAGCACGAGCTCCCTCCCAGCCTAGGTCACCCCTGGGCTGTCCCCATTGCAGAATCCATGCTGGATCCACGCTCCCGGCACAGCCACGTGCCGACGGCAGAGCCCAGCGCCGGCACAAAGCCCCTCTGGAGCGGGGAACGCCGGGATGCGGATCGGGGAGCCTCACGCAGCAAGCGAGGCACCCTGCCCTGAATTTCACGGCCAGCAGCTCACGCCCAGAGCCGTCCTCCTTCCCGGGGTACGGCCCAGCTCAGCCTGCCGAGCCAAGGATAAGGTGGGGGCTTCAGCCCCTGCAGAAACGAGATGAAACGGGAAGGTACTCGAGTACCGAGCCATCTTCTCGCTCGTCCCCATGTCCCTTCGCCGCCTGCAGCAGCGACAGCCTGTGAGATGGCACAAGCAAGAAAGCAGCTTTCCCATCTCCAGCTCAAAAAGCATCCGCGCAGCCCGAGCTCTGCCCGCAGCAGCCACGCGCTCCAGCAACCCGGGGTTACTCTTAAGCAGCCGGTGAGAAGCTGGTTAGAGAGGGTTGAAGAGCCAGAGCGCCGCGACGCCGTGCCACAAAGCCTCCGGGAGGGCTGGAGCAGGGAGAGACGGAGCATCAGCGTTTGAGCAGGAGCACAGGGCGAGAAGAGCAAAGCGGAGGGCATGCCACGGGGCTGAGGGCACACCACGGGGCTGGCCGGGCCGATCGGCACCTCCCGGGCAAGCCAGGGCTGGAGAAGGGACGGTAAAGCTCTAGCCGTCGCGGCGGGGTCCTTAATTAGCATCTTGGGAAACCGCGCTGAAAACCAGACACCTTCTGTCCGAAATCTGAGCCCGGACCTGAAAATCCGATCACTGGATCCGATGCTCAAAGAGCAAAGGTCACGCCAAGTCCCCGGCGGGTCCTGCAACCGCGGCGCAGGGCTGAGCTGCCCCGTGGTCCCCTGCCCACCCCGGCCCCCCCGGCGGGAGCAGAGGCAGGGCTGTGAGGGCCAGGGGCTTATTTTTAGCCTGGGGAAGGCAGGAGCCCGCGAGCAGCCTTCCCGGCTCTCGCCCTTGGCACAGGGCACGCTGCTTTCACTGCTGCAGCGAGTGCCTCCGGCCTCAGCCTGCCCCGCCGCCCCCCCCAGCTCTGCGGCACCGGATTCGGCCCCTGACCGGCATCCCCGACCAGTCCCATCCCTCCCCTGGCATGAATCCTTCCTCTGCTCGGGGAGGAGGAGGAGGATGCTGGGACCAGCCCAGCAGCCAGCGGCTGCCGCAGCAGAAGGATCTGGCTTATTTACAGCTCCTTAGCGGACCGCGGCGAGTTCGGCAGGGCTGACCTTTCCGTGCCGGAGACGGAGGAGATGTCGGCAGCCGCGGCGGTGGAGGAGTCGCAGAATCGGTGGTGCGGAGCCCTGCCCTGCCAGCCGGGACGGAGCAGGAGGCCAAAGCCACGCTGGGGGCTCGGGAGCGGGCTGGGGCAACGGGAAGCGGAGTGAGCTGGGATCCCAGCCTGGGAAAAGGAGGGATCGGATTCCTCCCTCCCCGTCCCGGCCGGATAAACTCTTCCGGGTAGGGACTCCTACGCGCTGCGCTCTGCCCGGGCACACCGGCAGCTCGCTGCTCCCCGCAGACCCCGGCTGCTTTAGCCGGGGGGAAATACACGGAGACTGCCTAAAATAAACCAGGGGGGATGGAGACTTGCCCCCGGCACCTCGGCGGCCGCAGCAGCGCTCGGCTCCTTTGGCTGTCGGCCTCGGCTGCCGACTCATCCCTGCCATGGAAGCGTAGAAGCAAAAGTTTCCCCCGTCAGCATAAAACACGGACAGCTGGCCAAACCTTCGACTTGGCTTCCGCCGCCCTGGCGAGGAGTCCCCACATCGGGGACCCGCCGCGTCCCACCTCGGGTGCCCACGGCGGGGAGGGGGTGCAGGGGGCTGGTGTGTCCCCGCGGGCTCGCCATGGACCTCTGTGCTGTGGGGAGGGAAGGGCTTGCTGACATGAGGAGCTCTCCCGAGCCAGCCCTCGGCACTGCCCGACGGGATGATCCTTCCCATGCCCCTTCCCTTGCTCCAGAGCAAGGATTTTGGCAGAGGACCACACACAGGGCCGGTGTCACAGCTGCACAGTGTCCCCTCCCCAGCCTGGGCCCTCCCGGTCCACATGGCATTTACAATCATAGAATCATTATGGTTGGAAAAGACCTCCAAGATCATCAAGTCCAACCATCAACCCATCACCACCACACCTGGACACCCCAATGCAGAAGGACATGTCCCAGGGAGCCAGCCCAGGAGCCCTCAGCATCCCACCTCACGCCCGCGCCGGGGTCCCCACGTCCCTCTCCATCTGCCAGGGCAGCGGTGGCCTGTCCACGCGTGCGAGAGCGGGGCCAGCCCCTCGCTTTGCCGCCGAGGTGGCACGGGCAGAGGGGTGCTCCTGGCCAGGACCCCACGGCCCCGATCCCCAAGGGCACAGCACTGCGCATCAGATTCCCAAGGGTAAATCCGAGACCCCTCCCAGAAGCTCACAAATGCAAGAGGACACTGAACTCAGCTGTTACTCACAGGGAGCTCTCCCAGGATCTAAGTTGCTTAATTAGTGCTTTAAAAGAGTCACCATCCAGGTGGGTGACACACCAGTGGGTTGTCATGTGCTCCATGAGTCTCCAGCATTTGCTTTCTTCCTTTCTCTGCCCAGGGTTAGCTTGCCTTTTTTTTTTTTTTCTTCCCTTTCCTTTTTCTAATGAACAAATAGAGGGGCAGGTTTTATAACTCCGTGGAAACTCTATTATCCCTCCGCATTAAAGCCGAAAGCAACTAATTAAAACATCAAAGTCAGATGTTTCATTAGTTTGGCCTCAGAAAGCGCTGGCAGGGAATGTGGCTCCCATGGCCGGCTGCACCGAGGAACCACAGTGCTGGACCCGCACCCCAAAACACGGTCCCCATTCCCGTGTCACTGTGAAACCCAGCGGGGAGCTGCGGGCTGGCCAGCGCTGGGCAGAGGGGCAGGGTGCTGCCACGCGCCCGTCCCTCTCCTCCAGCTGCTCCCTGCTCATGGCAGGAGGTGCACCCTTCCCCATCAAAGCTGCTTCCCCCAGGAGCGTCTCCATCGCCAGCACCACGGGACGGGTCCTTATTCCCTCCCAGGCACCGCACGAGGGTGAGAGGGATGGGTTCAAATTCCCAGCCCGCCCAGACCGATTTATATCCACCAGATCTCCACCTGTACGACAGAAACGACGTCGCTGCCTCCATCCATCCCGACCAGGAGGGCTCCAGGCAGCCGACAGGCGATGGCCAGCATCCCTCACCCTGCCTGGATCTGCCCCAGGAGTCCCCAGCGAGACAGAGGAGTTGGGGAGCACCAAGGAGGTGGCACTTCTTTGCGCTGCAGCGGCCATCCCCCCCCCCAAGGACCTGCATCCCATTGCTCGGTGTGACCGTGGCATCGCTGCATCCCTCCCCTGGCTCCCGCTCCCCCAGCCTGGTCCCTGCCGCAGCGGCACCCGGAGCAGAGCAGGGTCCCCATCCCACTGCTCGTCAGGGGCTTTAACCCGGGTTTTCCTCCGGCTCCCAGAGAGCAGCAGCGATTTGCCAAGCGTGTCGAAGCCTTCCCGAGCGGGGAGGGGCCCTGGGCGAGGAGAAAGCCGGAGCAGCAGGCAGCCCTTCCCCGGGCCTTGCTGCAGGGAGCAGCGGGCACCGGGAGAAGCAGCAGACGGGCACCAGCAGCAGGTCCCTGCTGCTGCTCAGCGCCAGGCTCCTCGCGACCCCCAAATCCCGTGGGCTCCTTCCAGCGCGGCGGCCACAGCCGTGGGCAACCACTGCGGGAAACTCCGCTCCTGGCCTAGCAGGGAAGGAGCGGGGAAAGAAAAAAAAAAAGGAAAAACCACCAAAAACAATCCCAAGAGAGGAGCAGGGAGCGTGCAGGGAAGCAGCAGGCTGATCTCCCAGCGCAGGCAGCCGGGGAAGGCCTTGGGGAAGAGGGAACTCCACGCACAGCTCCACCCCGGCGCTTTCTACTGCGAAACAATAGCGGAGAGGAGCAGCAGTTCCCTCCCTGCTCTTACTCATCCTCACCCCAGGAGCTGTGCCACCCTTCGGCTCACCCTGCCCGTCCTTCTGCGTGGGGCTGCCCCGGGGGGCTCCAGCCCGGGGGTCCCGGCTCCTGGGGTTCACGGCTCGGTGATGCTGCAGCCGGCACACGCTAACGGCAAGAGATGCTCCGCACGCAGAGCAAGAGCCAGCCCCACGGCACACGCGAGCGGGGAGCCGGCGCGGCGCAGGGAATTCCCTCCGTCACCAGCTCGACCGAAAAACAACAACATAAAAAAAAAAAACCCCAACCGCACGCCACCCAACACCCTTCGCCCTCTCAAGCCTCTACCTGCAGCGCTTGCACCACCTCCCCAGCGCCAGCCAGCTCCTCTCCGGCGGGGAACGGGCCAAGGCTTCGCAGAGGTCCCCGCGGGTCCCCTTGCTCCCAGGGCAGCACCCACCGCCGGTGAGGGTGGGATGGAGCCTGCATCCCGGGGGGGAGCGGGGGGTACGGGGAAGCTCTGCCTCGCTGCTGCGGGTGCTTCCCGGCTCCGCTCGCACCGCAGCGCCGACCCAGCAACCCCTCCATCCCAGTCAACCGCTCCGAACAGGCTTGGGGGGCTCCAAGGGCTTGGAGGTGTTGGGAAGCCTCCAAGACCACCCAGCTCCCTCCACTCAGCCCAGGAGACCCTTCTGCTACCCAGGGCCGGGGAGCACCCACAGCCACCCCTGACCCCGCCACGCCAAGGGGACGGGTGGGATTTCGCGGGGAGGTCGGCCGGGGGGTGACAGCCCGCAGGACGCGGAGCCGGGCAGGGAACCCCTCGCCGCTGCGGGGTGGGGCTGGCAGAGAGCGCGGGGGCGTCAGCTCCTCTTGCTCATGATTAAATAATTTAGGTGCGTTTCGGCGCTCAAGGAAGCGAAAGATTGAGGGCACTGTCTGGAGCCAGGCAGAGCACAAACCTTGCCCGCCCGAGCACGGTGCTCGTTTGGGGTGGGGGGCACAGAGCGGGGCCCCCCAGCCCCAGGACAGCCCGCGGGCAGCTCCCAGCACTCACCTCCACCCCAGCTCGCTGGCCCTGGGTCCCAGCCGGGCTGCCAGTCCACTCCACGGGCAGAAACTGGCTGCACTGGTTTGGGAGTTGCAATCCAAACCCCCACCCAACCTCAGGTCTCCAGAGATAAGAGCACAATAACCTATTGTCCCTCCTCCCCGCTCCCTCCCCTCGCAAGGTCTCCGCTTGGCCAAGCAGGGAGGGACCACCCAGCCCCGCACCCCGCCTGGACCCCATGAGTGTCACAAGACCACGACCGCAGACCCTCGCCCACCCAGCCAGGCCGGGCAGTGGAGCGGATGCTGGGATGCTCCGGAGCCTGGCGCAGGCAGGGCTGGGATGCAGGCAGGGCTGGGATGCAGGCAGGGCTGGAGGCGGAAGATGCTCTGGCCATGTGGGCCGCAGCCTGCCTGGTTTTCTTATTTTATATTTTTTATGTTTTTTTCCTTTTTTTTTT
>Ga0065711_1044033_pt1 | contig 14367 bp, 7 predicted proteins | sample Hoacrofraction12_FD_59098 | JGI IMG/M metagenome (GOLD analysis project Ga0065711, IMG submission 59098) | Hoatzin crop microbial communities from Cojedes, Venezuela - Epithelial fraction 12 v2 (version 2) | ecosystem: Host-associated > Birds > Digestive system > Esophagus > Crop | place...
AAGCAATTCATTGCTCTACCATCCCCAATGGGGGAAGAGCCAAGGAATCACATTCGTGGCTTCAGACAACTTACTCCATAGTCGTGTTCTCTCCTTTACAGCATCTCCAACCTTTTCCTCCAGTCAGGACCACAGACCAATCCTTCCATACCGTGCCAGTGCACCATACAACCAGCCCAGGCTTATGTCTTCCAAAGAGAGTAAATAAAATAAAAAAATCAGTATGTGAACGGAACAAAGTCTGTAAGCTTAAATAATCTAATCTAACTAAATAATGTATCTATTAATTAGTCAATAAAATAAATTGTATGGAGAAAAGGAATGCCCTACAGATACTTCTAAAAGCTGAACACCATACTTATGCCTCAGAAAACATTCATACAAAAATATGTGCGCCTGCGACGCTGCGGACGTGCAGTAGCTCTGTGTCTGAGGTGACAGCTCCATCGCTTTGTTGTCCCTTTTGCTAAAAAAATGACCCCAGACCAGAGCCAGGCAAACAGAATGTGAGTTCAGGCTGAGGAGAGCTTGGCACAGAATGACTCTCCTCAGGCAAACAAATGTAGTCTAAGGTCTGATTGCCCATTAATTAAGACACGGCTGGAGGAACTATGCAGTTCTTTCAAGCTAATTGCTCAAATGCCCTTTCCAAGACTTCAGGGAAAATATCCCAGAGCATACTGACTGACTGGACTAAGTCAGTTTCTTTCTGATCATGCAGAGATACAAATCTGGATACACAGGCAGCAAAATTCCACTGTGTGAAACCTGATGAAACACAACCACCACAGGAAATCTAGAAAATACACTGTTCTTAGCAATTGTTAATGTTTTTTACACATGGTATGCAGGTTTCTCTGGTTAATTCCTCAGAATAGTTTATGCCATGTATTTGGCATGTGCTGCTGTACAAAAGAAATTACCACATGTGAAAATAAGCATACATCTTTTTTTATAATATAGAAACAGGTTTGAAGTAAATTGTCCTGTAAAAGCTGCAATCTAGTGAAATCTAATATTTGGTGTGTTTTATTATCTGCTCCAGCCAAACTAGCGGCACCTCAGCATACACCACTCAGTGCCTTCGCAGTTTGTACATGTGCCTTACATTGGTCTCCATGGGGTGAATTAACCTACGTGAGATGGAACTTGAAATACCAAGTAAGGATAAATGTTTCCTCCTCTAGAACCAAAGAGACCTTAGCTTTTGGATTCATCCGATGCGGGTTAGGGAACAAAATACAATTAACACTTCCTATGTTTGCCTAGACAACAGAGAGGCATTAACTCCTTATTTCCTCACAGGATCCAGCTCTCAGGCAGGAGTTCTCAGGCTACAATACAGCTGACACAGAGGGATCCCCTCTCTCCACAAAGACGGCTGCACTGGCAATGCTCATCAGAGGAGGATGTTGTGCAGTTTAAGTGGCTGGATCAGAGATACCAGTGACTTGGCACACAGTGAGGTCCTGCGACGGGGCAGGGAGTGCTGGGTGGTTGGGACAGAAGTTCTGCTGCTGCTATGTGTAAATTGCCCGAGTAGCCTTGAGAACTCTAAAAGCCTGCAGGGTGGAATACCTGCGGGAGCCATCCGCGGAGGTGACATCACCCCGCGTGCAGACACAGAAATAACTTCCCACGCTGTTGGAGCATTCACCGCCTTCACGGGCTCCTGGATGCTGCTGCATTCATCAGCACCTATCCAAAAAGGAAAGGACCTAGGATAACGAGCACAGCACTTGAACACATTGTATTAAAAAGAGGAACAGACAGCTTCTCTGAAATAAAGTTGTTACTCAACTCAGACTGAATAACATATTGCTGGTATTTGCATACTGCAGATAATTTTGTTTGACATCTAATGGAGGCTTTCCTTATCCACTCAAGCGGTGCACCATGTCAAGTCGCAGAGTACGTCACAGCAGTCTCGGATTCGCTCTAAATGACACATACTGAGTGCCGTCTCTACGAAGCACACAAGAGCTACAAGGCAATCTATAAAAATCTGACTACTAAAACCAGCACGCACCTGAGAACTGGAAGTTTCCCCTTCATCTTCACTCCGTTTGCCACAGGTACCCGCTACTTCAAAGGCAGTAATCTTAATTACAAGAACACAACATCTGGTCTTCTACCAAAGGAAACCAAACTCCCAACCAGCTGGTCAGGCAGTACAAAGCCCACTGAGGTCATGTGTAGGTGGATTTTGTAGCTATGGCAAGTGAAAGACAGAGGAAGGAAGTAGTTAGCCACTTCTGCAAAGCTGCAGGACACAGACCATCCTTCTCACCTGGCTACGAGCACAGGAGTTTAACACTGTCTAGGGCTCTTGTCCAAGAATGACAGGGAGCTGGGAAGGGACGCAGGAACTTCCCGAAATCTGGGCAGTGACCAGAGTGGAAGGAAGACTCCTCAGTCTTCTTCACGCAGATAGAAAACCACGTTTTTAACCAACTAACATGGAGAACCCTTGTGCAAGCATAACTCTCTTACTTACTGGAGCAGCACCAAGTCAGTGAATTTTTTCTTCCATTAGTTTTTGAGCTCAAGCTCTGCCTCTCTTTCCCTCTCCCTGGTTCTTGCATGCACAATTCTTTCAGCTAGATCTCTGTTCCCTCTGAATCGGAATTCTGAGATTTTACTTCAGGAGGAGCTATTTTTAGGATGGCTGATTGAAAAAGGTACTCAATTTCCTCCCTTCCCCCTTCCAAAATACATAAATTAAATGCTCCCGGGGAAAATGCTTCAGAGACAGTAAGAGGAGATGTTGTCTTAAGGGTAAAGAAGACTGGTGGCATGAACAGCTGCGGTTCCAGTGTTGCACACAAGAGGAGAAAGCCAGTCTCAGTGTGAGAACCAATCTAAATGTATGGCATAAACTCTGCAGGTGTGAGTATTAATAGGTGAGCTTCTGCCAAAATACCCAGCCTGGCTACCTCCCATCCAGAATTCATCACTTCTACTGCTACACTAACCAGGATTTTATAAATAACTGAATTAAAAGTACCAGAAAAGGGACACTCAACTGCTGAATTCTGAAAAAGAGTTCCCTGAAAATAGTTTTAGTCTCTAGTAATACCCACTAGTATCAAAGCTGAATAACACAGAGTGTAGTGAAGTTAGACATTAAAGCAGGAAAGCCAGAAATGGAACTGTCTCTTTGAAAGGGTTCTTTGCGTTTTGGTGCCACGATTTCACAAACAAGGAGCCAGCCTGTGCCATGGAGTCCTAGCCCTGGCAAGTCAATACTACACCACCTCTCTTTCTGGAAGAGCATCAGAGGCATCCGACCTCCTAGAGTACCTTGGACCATAAAGGGTGTCATAACTCACTGCATTTAGTCAAGGAACATGATGTATTTTCAGTCTGAGAAATTTAACTGGAACACATCTACTAGATCCTTGAAGCACTACTAAGTAGTAGTCCACCTCTTCTGTAAACCAGCAAGCACAACTGAAAGCTTACTTTGCCTATCAGTTTATCTATATACTATCCATCTCCGAACAACCCACAGATCTAAGTTCCATTAATTCTGCAAGATAACATCTCAAAAATGTACAGAATTTAATTCTGAAAAAGACAATGAAAACTCAGTATGTTGTCAACCAAAACTTTCCAGCCAAAAAAGAGAAAGGTTTAGGTTTTTCTTTTGTTCAGTTAAGACGTCACACCAGTGAAAGCTGGAATTTGGTACAACCCTTGTAATGGCCTTTTCCACGTTTTTTTCAGCTCTGCGCCCATTCCTTGAGTCCTTCCAAGACCTGCCCAGCAGCGGAAGGAGTTGTCCTGACTACTGGTGAAAATCTATAGATCAGCAATAAACAAAAGCCTATAAATAATATCAGTAACATTGAACGCTGAGCTGGATTAATTTTAAAGGCTGTATTTTCCCAAAGAGTCTAAGCTGCCCAGTTACATTTCTACACATGAGGGCATGCACACAGTTGCACACAGCAGCTGTTCTCCTGTGCTTTGCAAAGCCTTTCAACCCCCTTTACTGATATACAATTGCCATTAACTTCTGCAAGGTCCGTGTCAGTAAGTTGTAATATGAGGCTCCAAATAAATTCAATTAGCTGAATATATGCCTTTTTACTGTGGTTTGTTTTAGGTTTTTTCTCCAGAAAGAAACACGGGAATATAATGCCAGCAAATAGCCTAGCCAAGCAGTGTTTATTGCTCAGCATAGTTCTAGCAAAATCCCTCATGGCACAAAAAGCATAACATGAATATTTCTACTTACTGTAACAATAGTTTTTGTTTCCAGGAGGAACAACAGGAAAAAAAATCCTAACGCACAAAATACATTTGAATGTTTAAGGGTAAAAGACATAGCAGGAGATCTCAAATCCCTCCTTCGTAAGTAGAAGACTTGCTGTTAAATAAAGCAGCTCTCAACAGTTAGCATAAATTTCCAGCCTCTGCCTCTGAACACTGGAGCCTTGCCTGGTTACAGACTCCAACTTGGATTTTGTCCTTTGTAGCCAGCAAGTAATATTTCACCTGGTTTTCCATACTGAAAGAAGAGAAAGGAGTCAGCAGGATACTCCATACTACATCACTTCTACGTAATGCTTTAATTAAAAAATTCCATTAAAACAACGCAGTTTCTGTGAAGCCATTTCTCTGTGCACAGGTTCTAACTCACAGGAGACCAGTTCCTTCTGTCCTTCCCAATGGCCCAATCCATCTACAGAGACGATGTGACTTCACTCAGATGACCAGTCCCACTGACTGGAAGTGTAACTGCGGGAAGGACTGGCTAGAGTTTTTTCCTATAAATCTCACACTGAGACATTACGAACTCTCAAAGCCTGAATGAAACTATGGCTTGGCTTTCATTCTCTGCTCCATTCCTGGAATAATGTCAGCATGATATTACGCTGGTATAATTTTGGCATTACCACCTTGGCTGTGAAGCATGGAGAAATGGACAAGTAATAGCTTCATTCCTTTTTTTTTTTTCCAGAAAAAATGCTACACAGTGGGCATTGTGGGTTGCTACCTGCACAGTTCCCTGGGGGGAACTATGTGACTAGGGAAGATCGTGGGGAAGCTGTGAGCAGGGACTAATTAGTGCCTAATTTTGGCCACAGACAGAAGTGGCAGGGGCTTAGAAGAAGCAAAGCCAGAGCATATGATTTGTTCTGCAGTAGGCTGCCAACAAAGCAGGAACGGAAAACCCATTGATTACTGAACTATGAAATAAGAGCAAATATTTCAGACTGCAGATGATGGTTCACTTCGATTACACATGGTCCCACAAGCATCACAGAGTTTTAAGCACGTACGTCTTAAAAATACGTTCACCTTTTCCTGTGGATACTATCGGGAAGAACTGCTGAATAACATTTTTAACAATTAACGCAGAGTTTTAGATAGGCTGAAGAAGTAGAATGCAGAGAATGCTTTAATTACTGTTCTCAGAAGGAAGGACACAGGTCACTCAGTAAGTTCTCCTCTTGGCATCAAAGCCTGCACGCAGATGCCAGGCAGAAACACAACATACACAAAACGACCTGCATTTTTCGGATCTCTGTGAAAACATCTATTTGATGTATTCTAACTGCATCCTTGCCTGAGAGGAGGTATCAGGTCTTCTTCTCATGGAGCTCTTCTAGGGTTAACAGCAGTAGAGCATGAGCACTGCCATGGGCAGATCACAGACCTCACAGAACGTGGACTTCATTTGTTGAACTGAGACAGCAGTCCATCACAACAGCTATCCAAATGCTGTCTTTGCTCTGACGATACATTTATCGCACTACAAATGCCTTTTTTTAGGACTAACACCTCAACAGCCGGCTTGGCCGAAGGCACTACTGCCCTACTCCTGCTGTACAAGCCTCATGGAATAATAACAAATACACCATGATTGAGAGAATCAAAAGCCCAAGTGTGCTTCTCGTGAACAAAGCTAAGTAACTATTCATTAAAAAACGTAAAAGTTACTCTCTAACATGAACATGAACAAAGCTAAGTAACTATTCATCAAAAAACATAAAGGTTACTCTCTAACATGAAAGTAACCGTGGCATTCAATACTATAAGCAGTTCTATATAGTCTCAGCCTGAAAGAGTCCTGCTAAAATAAACAGATGTAATCCAAAGAACATCAATTTGAATCAAAGCCTTCCAATGAAATGTCTGACAACTGGCAACACAAATCCAAGACGAGTAACAACCAAGCATACGTTTCTCATTTACACGTTCCCTGCACAACCAAATGCACTACATGCTTGTTCAGCAACCACAGCTGGTTCTGCCTCAGCTTTGAAATGGCGAGTTGATTACACTTCTAACATCTTCAAATCCACTCTTTCAAAGAAGGCATCACAGTCACGTTTTGGGAAACATTCAGTATCTGCAAAGATTTTTTCAGACAGTTGTTTATATTTAATGGCATCATGACAAGAAAGTGTTTCTGAATTTTCTGCACTTTATGTTGTGATGCTCAGTAAACTTAGGCTTGAATTCTCCTGAAAGACAAACCGTATTAACAGAATTTTTCAAAATCCCGGTAACTGTACTTAGTTTTTGATATCCCACATAACACAAAATGATGGTAAAACCAGCCAGTTCTGCAAAGGCAACTGCAAACAGAAGATGCTCATTCGCTTCCTCAATGGTGTAGAACCTTTGCAGATGTACATTGCTTAGAAGGCAATGACAGCAATAAGATACTAACAAAATTAATGATGTCAGCTATATGTCAGATTTAAGGTGGGTACAGGTAGCTGTGAAGTTCACTGCGCCTCTGCTCCAAGCTGGGAGGATACAGGTTAGCTCTGGTGTGCAAGTTCCACATCCACGTCAGTACAGCACCATGTCTGGCCTGATGGTAGTGCCACACGTCGTTATATAAACTTAGTCATAAACTGAGCTGCATGTAATTGTTAATGGTATCTGCCAGTTGACCTTTCCAAATGATTAGTCTACTATCAGAAAAAAAGCAAGTAGTGTTGGATTATCACCACACCCTTTCATACTTTGTATTTGGATTCATCCATTACTAATGCCCCTGCACCCCTCGCCACTACTACTCAGAAAGGAAATAAAAAGGAAGTTCTAATTTGAAAAGCCAGTGATTGAGCGGCAGGCAATTCCCACAGCAGCTGGGGGTTCTGCAGTTAGCAAGGAATGGAAAGGGACGCTCCACCCTCTGGGCTTCTTTCCACACGGGCAGAGAGGAGAAACAAGCCAAGTAAAAGGCCACAAGCTGATGAGCATAGTGTCCTTTGCTAAAAACTGCAGCAGCAGTGGCAGCAGTGGACACATGGTCTCAGTTACCTCCTTTCCACTTCTTCCAACACATAGAAGCCCACAGGAGAGCTCTTGTGGAGGCAAAACAGAGCACCCTGCCCTCTTCCTCTTCTTCTATTACGACTCTCCTTCCTAGATGCTGACACCTCACTAAGGGCCTACAAATGTCCCGTATCCTACCCAGCCACTCCTTCCTCTTCGCCTCTCTGCCAAGAAAAATCCCACTTACGATTGCATTCCCACTCTGTCTCCCACAAAAAACCAAAAGATTTTACTAGGCTGCGCTGCCCACTCTGTGCTCAGCCCTGTTCCTCACAGGTTGCCATGCAGCACAGGGTAGATGAAATGCCTTGGATTTCACTCTCCCAAGGAAAGTGGCTCTGATGACAAATTCCTTTCCAGCCATCTTCCTTCGCAGCATTCCCCACTCCACTTGGTACCTTCTGGTTTCTCCCTTGATCCTGCAGAAGGCTGTGGAGATAGTGCCACACGGTTCTACTGCTCTACACCTCTTCCACTGTTCTGCTGTCTTCAAGGTAGGGAGAGATTCTTTTTCTCAGCGTCCCTGCAGCTGGGAAATTCTGCAGCTTCAAGTTTCACAATGAGTTCTAAGAAAGCAAACTTCAATGCTTTCATCACCACCAAAGCTAAGTTACAATACCCGTATGTACCAGCATCTCCTAAACAAGTCAACCTGTTTCAAGTATAAGCACAGTTCTTAAAAACTCTGAGCCATCATCACAGCAAGAGTCTGTCACACGTATTAACACGATTCCACAGTCCTACGCAGAATAGTAGTAGTAGTCTCTTCTTTTAGCTAGAAGGCAGGTGTACATTCCACAGAGACTGATTGCTGAAAATGGCTGTAAACATTAACAGAGGTGTTAGCAGAATGATGCTTCCTATCTCCCACTCACCGAAACACAACCGGTTGGAGTCCTTGCGCTGGGTTCCCAAGAAGCAGCTCCACAGAATGGGCTGGATGTAACACGGAACAGCAACAACCTCAAACAACAGCCAGGAACAGAAGTCCCTAAATCTGGTTTTAAGAATGAACGAGACAAGCAATTAAGAGACAAAGAAACAAACTCATCCTTTACATTTCTCTGTTGCTTGTGACATCTAGTGGGTATACAAAACAGCCTGGAACAGCAAATAGAAACGCCAGCTTTTGCAGTGTCTGGACTAGTTATTTCCTTCGTCTACATGGAAATTATTTCCATTTCGCAGCCAGCAACTGTAAAAACATGGTGCAAGATATTCTCACAATCTTTTTAAAGCCTTGACCACTTCAGAGCTGAATTTGAAGCCATTTCTAAACCCATAAATGACAAGCAGGTGTTTGGGAGCAGCCCCAGTTCATCAAAGATGAGGAGCTACTGGAGAGAGTCCAGCAGAGGGCTACAAAGATGATGAGGGGACTGGAGCATCTCCCCTACGAGGAGAGGCTGAGGGAGCTGGGCTTGTTCAGCCTGGAGAAGAGAAGGCTGAGAGGGGACCTTAGAAATGCTTATAAATATCTGCAGAGTGGGTGTCAGGAGGACGGGGCCAGACTCTTCTCAGTGGTGCCCAGCGACAGGACAAGGGGCAACAGGCACAAACTGAAGCAGAGGAAGTTCCACCTGAACACAAGGAAGAACTTCTTCCCTCTGAGGGTGACGGAGCCCTGGCCCAGGCTGCCCAGAGGGGCTATGGAGTCTCCTTCTCTGGAGATATTCAAGACCCTCCTGGACATGGTGCTGTGCAGCCTGCTCTGGGTGACCCAGCTTCAGCAGGGGGGTTGGACTAGATGACCCGCAGAGGTCCCTTCCAACCCCTACCATTCTGTGATTCTGTTTACCAAGGGCAAATGCCACCACTGTTTTCAACCCTGCGGTCACTGGTGCCGAGGACAAGGCGAGGGCAGTGGATCTCGCCTGACTTCAGCAAGGCTTTTGAGACAGGCTCCCACAAAGAGACAGTGACTGGTGAGACACAGGCAGAATAAGTGAACAACAGGGAAGGGGAGTGGAAAATGGGCTGGACTGCCGGCTCCAAGAGCTGGAGTTAGCAAAGTCCAGCTACAGGCCAGGAAACTAGTGCAGTCCCTCAGGGATGATTCCTGGGACAAAGAACAGTTGAACGTCCTCATTAACAACCTGGCTGATGGTACAAGAGCGCACGCTCAGCAAGACTGCAGATGACACCAGACTTGGGGTACCAGTCAACAGGCTGGAGAGCAGGGCTGCTACTCAGAGGGATCCAGACAGCTTCGATCCGGACAGTTCTCTCACGAAGCTCAGCTAAAGCAAAGGAAGTCTCATGTCTGGGACGGAATAACCTGAGGGAACAACACAGGCTGGAGGCTAACTGCCTGCAGAGCAGCTCTGAGAAAAGGATGGTGGGGGTCCTGGCAGACAACCACCTGAACACGAAGCAGCAGCGTACCCTTGCAGCAGACAAGGCCAGCTGCATGGGCTGTACCACGATGGGTGTAGCATCCAGCCCAGGGAACTGGTCCTCCGCCTTCTCCTGGCCCTTGGCACACTGCATCAGAGTACTGTGCCCAGTCTGGGACTCCCAGCACAGGAAAGAAATGGACGTGCTGAAGACAGTCCAGGGCAGGGCCACCAGATCGGTCAGAGAGCTGGAGAACTTGCCCTGTGTGGAGAGGCTGAGGGACCTGAGCTCTTCCAGCCTTAAGAAGAGAAGATTTCAAAGGGACTTTATTGATGCCTAAAACCACCTGTTCGGAGGATACAGCGCAACTGAAGCCAGACTCTTCTTGGAGCCTCACAGCAATCAGACAACAGGCAACAAATACAAGTTGGAACATGCAAAATTGCCATTAGATATTAGGGAATTTTATTTTTTTTACCATGAGGATGGTCAAATACTGGAACAGGTTGTCCAGAGATGTTGTGGAATCTCCATCCTTGACAGTGTTCAAAACCCAACTGGACATGGACCCGAGCAGGCTGATCTGATTAGACCTGCTTTGAGCAGGTATCGGACTAGATGGCATCTGCATGTCCTTTCTGGTTTAAATTACTTTATCAATCTAAGAAGTCATCTTCTGCCCTGAGTGGGTGTCTTGTCCACTGCTAAAGTGAATTAAGAATGTGCCTTTCTATTTTTCTATTCATGCAAATGATCCCATCCCCCTTCTTACTACCAACAACCTTTTGAACATTTTCAAGGAGTCAGATAACAACTCATACCAGTATTCAGCATTTCATACTACGGTTCCTCAGTTCTCCAGTACCCTTTTGATGAGAATAAGCACGTGCAAACACACCAACTTGGAGAAAAACAATAATATTTCTGCCAAGCTCTTCAGCACCGTCTTTGATTATTTTTGAAAACTTCACGTTAAAAGATGTACAATGTTACTGCTTTGATAAGCAATCCTCACTACATCCACTCCTCAAAAATCCATTCTGAATAGACAGTCATTTGGGTTACACCTGTCCGTTCGATGCACACAGTATGTTCTACAGTTTCATCTAATGCTGAGCAGTTCTACATTGTTATATTTCCACAGTCTTGCTTTCAAAATACAAACAATGCTCTGATTCATTAAAAAGCAAGAAGTACAGATTTTCAAGAGTGGAAGCAGGTTTATTCTAAATCACTATCTATGGACTTAGTGCCTTCATTATTTGAGCGCTAATCCCATAGCGTAAGGCTAAAAAGGTTTTTGTTCAGCATCATTAAAACTGACTTTGTCAGTATCTCTTAACTCCATAAAAGAAGGCTGAGGGATTTCTCCTTCGAATTTTAAAATAAAATCCCGGTTTAGGCCCCAGTTCACAAAAGCACTAGAAGTTAAGTCAAGTCTAAGATGTTTCCTTCAATAAGAATGGGTTTAGGAACTGATCTCAGGATTATGGTAATTGGTTATTTTTCCACTCCGTCTCTCACTTTCTCTTCTAGGATCGAACTAACCAGAGCAAAGAACTTCCCAAGTTCCTCTCATGGAAGAGCTGTTCTACAGAAAAACAATCCTTCAACTAGTTACACTTCTGCAATTCTAACACCACCGGCAATTCTGCGGTAACCGTATTTCACATAGCTGGGGGCAAAAGACAGCTCATCTTTTAACTATTATACAAACAAAATAAGTAGTGTAAATTAGCTCCAATTCCTACCAATTGTGACAGTTTTCTACTTACCAATCTGAAATGTGGCTACCACACTGAAAATGAAGACACTTTCTAAAATTACAAATACTATATGGCTTACTGGAAGCTTACTGGCTCACCCAAAAAATACACAGCATCAAATATGTACATGCTGTCTTGTTGTGCAGAACCGCTCAAAATTTCCTTCCTTATTTCCTTCTCTCACCTCTTTCATGCTGAGGGCCAGCAAATCCATAGACACATGCACAGAGATTAGGTCCAACACACCGCCCTCCATCCCAGCAGCCATTTTCACAGACAGCCTTAATTAACAAAGAAAAACTTTTAAATGTCATAGGAATGACATTTCCAAGATTATCATACGAGGTATTCAAAAATTATTTTTTTCCTCTCAACTGCTGGACGCCAAGAATAAACTGATCTCCTTCCTACCCATCATCACCAAGAGTAATGGTTGTTCAAGTCACCTTCCATTAGCCCAAATTCCATTAGCACCTGTTTAATGGTAATTGCAAGCAGCGGTTTAATTAAGCCTATTCAGCACAGATTCTTGGCAGATGTTTAACTTAAGTATAGTGTTAAACATGTTTTCTGGATTGCTTTAGAGCCACTGCTTGAAAATTCAATCCTCTTTTCACTTAGTCACTGGAAATGTGCCCTGTCTGACACCATCCAGTATTTTAAAATCAGCAGGAAGGGGCCAGCAAATCTTCAAAGTACATCTGACTGTGACTAGGGTCACATTTTAGGATTACAATTATTACCTCAAATTTTAGAGAATTTTATTCAGGTAGAAATAAAGCAAGAACAAGACTGCTCTCCAGCATCTGCAGAAATGACTGAGACAAAAGGATGCTCTTCCACACTATTCCATCGGACTGTTCTTTGCATAGCCGCCTTTTGTTTGTCCTGCTTCCTTCAGACCACCTTCAGCAATTCCTTTCCCAGCTAACTAGCAGCCAGCCAGCCTCAGAACACACCTGGAGTCTCTCTTCGTCCCTGCAGCCTTTAGCGATTTTTATGGTTTTGCTAAATTTGTATAGCTTGGAAGCTCTGTACTGGGACAGGTAGAGCTGTGCAAACAATTGGCTTTCCAGCTTGTCTGCCAAACCAAAACAGTCTCCAAAAGCCTGAACCCTACTTCATCTTTTCCCTTTGTCAAGCAGAAAACTGAAACACGTGCCTCAGCCTAGCAGTTAGGCTGTTCTTCTGAGACACAGAAACTTCACCAAAGAGAATGAAAAATCAGTGATCATCTGGTGAGAGAAGGAGAGTGGGATATATACTGCCTTTGCTCCCAAAGGCTTTTCCAAAACTATTTGGTGAGTTTGATCTCAAATTTGAATTTCAGAGAATAAAATTCACTTCACGCACCAACCGACTTCCAGCTAAACACACCTCCAAACAGCACTCAGTTTCTCACAGACATTTCACTCTATTTCAACATATGGGCTTTTTCATCTTCCTACTCTACCTAAACTGAGAAGGCCAACTCGCAGGACTCGTGTGGATGTAATTTCAGGCGCAGCAGAGCAGTGACTTACGCTGCCCGCAGCAGGTTCCGATGCAGCCCTTCTGGCACCGGCACCGGTCGTCCGTGCGCATGCCGCCGTTCGCGCACCTGACGCTGCCCTGCCGCGCTGCAGACAGACAGACCAGCGTTCAGCAAAAATGCCACAGCAGGAGGAAAACGTGGATAAAAACTGAGACCCTGGGGAGCAGGCATGAGCTTCGTGCAGTGTGTGCTGTGCAGGTGTCCGTGTACGCCCAGGTATTCCTGCAACCAAAGCTGCCCAAGCTGCAGCTAAGAGTCAGCCTCTATCTTAAAAGCAACCACCCAGAGGTTTCGAGAGTTTTCCATCACTGTTTTAAGAAACCCAGAACTTTTAAGCCTCTTGGAGGCTGTACACTCATCACTTCTTTGACTCGATGAAAATGTTAATGCCACTCACGCTTGTATTTAAACTTGCTCATCTCTTTAAACACATGTTTTTTTTAAATTTGTCACACTCAGTAAACATGCATCCCTGGTATATCAAACTTTACCGAAAACTAGAGATTTAGCAAGATGTAAGTTACATGTGTGTATGCAGTAATGACAAGTTATTTTTGAAGGATTTACACAGTACTTCTTTTTGCACTGACACTGAAAGAGGATTACTTCAAGGGAAATCTCTAATGAAAACGAATACATAAGCCCTTACTAGACTTTGATCCACAAGCAGGTGATATCTGTCCACTTGCACAAGTGCACTTGTTAGGACAGGAACAAAATCCATCCCCACAGTTATTTCTACAAATTGCTCAGGAAGAACGCAAGTAAAATGACAGTGAGAAACCTTAATCTTAAACTACAGGGGAAAAACGCTAAAAGTAGGGTAAAAGCTTCTTTTTTTTAGGGAAAAAACAACAGAAAAAACACTTGAATGCTCAGTTCATTGGGACAGTTAATGCACACACAAAAGTCACTTTAAGTTAAATAAAGCAAACTGAATTTTGGTATTATCAGTATCCCTGACAAATTTAAAGACAAACACAATTGAATACGGCATATTTAAACACCAGTCTGACTACAGAAACCAGATAATCAACTCCTTCCCGAATGAGAAATACCAGCCTATTACACAAGTAATGTAAAATTATTAAAATGATATGTTTTTAGACCTCAAGACCTGTAGAAAACCTTACCAAGAATCCGAGAGGTGAATGAATATAAACAATACAGGCCATAAATGTCAGTTTATGGTACGGCTTCTCACCTATCATCACTATGTTAGAATGATTTAGGGTCTCTTTTTTCCAAATAAAGAGATCCTCTGCGGTGCAACGATGCGAGGCAAAGACATCCTCTGCGGTGCACCTTGGGCTCCGAGCGCCAGGCCAGACGCCCCGGCTCCCCGGCCCGCAGCGCGCCCACAGCCGGGGCAGGGCCGGGCTGCCCGCCCTCCGCTGCCCGCATGGAAGCGGCTCCACCCCCCCC
>Ga0065711_1044034_pt1 | contig 14367 bp, 11 predicted proteins | sample Hoacrofraction12_FD_59098 | JGI IMG/M metagenome (GOLD analysis project Ga0065711, IMG submission 59098) | Hoatzin crop microbial communities from Cojedes, Venezuela - Epithelial fraction 12 v2 (version 2) | ecosystem: Host-associated > Birds > Digestive system > Esophagus > Crop | place...
GGGTGTGACGTTGACGCGGGGAGGGCGCGCTCTGCTACCTGCCCTTCACCGGTCTCCGCGTCCTGACCCATCTCCCGCCTCCTGTTTTCAGTACGAAGACCTCGTCTGCTTCAGGGACATCCGGCCCGGCGCCCCCCACCACTACCTGGTGGTGCCGGCGGAGCACCTGGGGAACTGCAAAACGCTGCGGGCCGAGCACGCGCCCCTAGGTGAGGCTGCGAGGAGGAGGACGAGGAGCAGAGCTCTGGAGGAGGGTTCTGCGCCGTCTCGGGTAGCGCTGGCAGGCGCACGGTGCCCCGGTGCGGGGTGTGAGCGCTGAAACGGGTGCTGTCAGCGTGGGTGGGCGCCTGCCCTTCCCCGGAGCTGCCGCGGGTGGGACGGTGTGGGGTTCTTCTGTGCGGTTCTACAAGAACATTGCGCCGGTGCGTGAGACCTCGTGTGCCTGCAGGGAGCCTTGGTGCCTCTGCACTTTGCTGGAAGTTCGGCTTTATTTTTAAAAACAGTTACGTGCCGCATCGTCGTGTTTTCTTGGATATGTATGCGACTTCAAATTGTATGAAAAATTATAGAACAATTTTATAACGTGCATATTTTATAATAAGTGCTACATTATTTTTCAGGAAACAGGAGTAAGAGGAGAAAGAGCAAAATGGTGTTCCAATAAGCATCAATAATCTTTGAAAAGATAAAATTCGACTGTGTTGAAGCTATGATGTATTGTTGATAGGCTTTTTTTTCCCCTTAAGAAAACGTTGTCGTGGAAGTAGTTGTGTCACCAGAAATGCCTGGCCAAGTGTGATAAGTAACTGAAAAACTACAGACGTACAGGCATGAGGAGGTTCCACCTCATGCAAAGTTACAGGTGATGCAAGGAAAGAGTTATAGTAGTGTGTTGCAAGTCTTGCATCACTGTATTTTGCTTTTAAACGTAGGGTGGTTTTCTCCAGAAACAGCTTCTGTATGTGTTTGGCTTCAAGGCAATCGCTTGGACTTTTGCCTTGAGTTTTTGTGTTAGGGTTGCTTCTCAGTCTTACGGTAATGAAACTTTGTGCTGGTAATAAGTAGGACTGAGAATTCTGTTACTTTATTTTAATTTAATTTAAATTTATGCACCATCTCTGAAACTTGCTAACTTATGTCAGGCTGCACAGGACCTAGAGATCGAAGTCCTGTAGCTATGTAGAGATACAACACTGGAATAAGCATAAATGTTATCATTCTGACCAGTCAGTATTTGTTGGCTTTTTTATAAGGGTGTGGTGATACCATGGCTTTGGCCAAAGTTGTTAAGAGTAATACCACATTTAAAACATCATTAGTGTGGAAATCAGTAACAGCGGAGATTTTCATGTCAATCGTTGCACAACGCTGTCTTGACAATCTTTGATTATGAGTAGTTACAGTATTTATGTTTTGAAAACCCCATGTTTGTGATCTGTCTGATCAGTTTGTTGCAGTTAATACTCAAAGATTTTCTTTCTGAGGAATACCTTTTTTAAATTACTGGATGATATATGATATGTAAAACGTTACTTAAACATTAATTGAGATCTATTTATGTTTAATAGTGAAGAGAATGATGGAAGTTGGAAAAGCTGTACTCCAGAGAAATAATTTTAATGACTTGAATGATGTAAGGTATGTAATAGAAGCCTCCTGTGTTTATTGAGTATGTTTTTTACTTCTCAGAATGGTATTTTAGAAATAGTGGCAACAACTGCAAGTATGATTTACTGAAGAAATCGGGTCTGCATTCACTTACCGCATGACTTCGCAAGTAGAATGTGCTGGCATTGAATAGAAACTCTTTTTTTTCTGATGAGTTGCCAGCACAGGTTGCATTCCAGCTATGAGATTCTGTCTTGACCACATCTTGGGATAGAGAGGGCACTTCATACAACTTACCTAAAAGGCTACTCTTTAAATATATGCTGAAAATATGCTCTAAATCCTAGATTCCAGAAGAGAGGTAACCTTTGTCCTGTTCAAGCAGGGCACTGCACTGTGATTCAGTCGTATCTGCATTCATTTGATTTCAGTGCTGCACCCTTTAGTTTAAGCCAGTACCTTTGATAGCCAAAGTAAATTACAAGGTGATGTAAATAGTGTGGAGTGTAGGGAACTGGGCCTTCATGATTCAAATAGGTAGAAACTACATTCATCTAGTGACAGTTGGCTTTCTGGCTGAAAACTAGATATGATATATTTAAGATACATTTTGTAAAGATACATTTTTTAAAGATGGAAGATTTAAAAAAGAAAATGTATCTTAGATACAGAGATGCGAAGTAGGAGGTTAATGGGCATTTGAAAAGGTTTCCTGGGAGCATAATGAAAAGAAAGGGGCATATTTTTGTTCCTGCCTTTACGTACAAGGAAAATGTGGTGAGTTCTTAATTCAGTTGATTGTGTTAAAGAACTTGCAGTGTTTCACTTCTTCCTGAATTAACATCACCAGTATTTTTCACTTGTTTTCCTTTTCTGAAGAATGGGTTTTCACTGGCCTCCGTTCTGTTCAATATCCCACTTGCATCTTCACGTCCTGGCCCCAGCCAGTCAGCTAGGATTCTTATCCAGACTCATTTACAGAATCAATTCCTACTGGTTTATCACGGTAAGTGTAATTTAGCACATAGGCCTTCCGGTAGGTTTTCGGTTGCAAGCTGAAAATATGACATCTTTCTAGCATTTTAGCTATGTCCAAAAATTCTTTGAGCGATGCTTTTTGTCATGGCTATAATTATTAATTATTTATATTTTGCATTAAATGTTTGAGAAAATACAATGTTAAAATGTAACTTTAATGTTTATGCTTGTTAAGGGAAATGGAGTGACAATCGCATTCACACTAGTTCTAGATCTAGTGTGTAGCTTAGGGTAAAGTGATGTGCTTCTGAGGACACTTTACAAGTATTTGTTCTTTAATGTGAAAGGATATATTCAAATGTGGTGGGATCTGTATTGTACACACCCTGGCTCATCTGATTTGGGTGAAAAACATGGCCACCTAATGATCGCTCGCATCATTTCACGTGGCTTTTCTCATCCTGTCATCTTTAGACTGAAACAAGCGTCTGCTTTACAAAAACATAGCTTGTACTGATTTGTGTCAGTAGAGGCGAGCAATGAGACTGAACTGGCACTGACTAAATCCCTGTTTGGAAATACCTCTCTGGAGGACTAAAGCTTACTCTCACTGCTTTGGTGTAGCAGAGAACCTGTCCACAGCATCCTGGTGTGATTGCGCAGCCCCAAAACAGAGAGGCTGAAAAAGGTCTCTCTCATCCAAAGAATATAGATAGCCTTTTACTTACAGAAGAAAAACTCGGCTTCTTCGTAGCGGTGCCTCACTGGAGATCTCACCTGGCTCGAAAAAAGCAGATGTGTCTCTGCTGTATTGTAGAGTGTCACACAGATATTTGGCCCTCAAATAAGTACAGCTGTGTAGTTTTACTGCTTGCTGTCTTGGATTAGCTCAGGGAGATCTGTACAAAGTTTGGTTATCCAATATGCACGCACTTCAAAAGATATTTTGCCATGTTGTCAAGTTGGAAAATGTTCTTGAGTTGGTTTTGGTTTATTTGTTTGTTTGTTTGTTTTTAATTATAATGGCTTGAATGTGATACTTGTTTAAGAATGCAAAACGGGATTCAGATGACTTCATTTTCAGCTGCTCCATGCTTTATCTAGCTTTACTTGCTTAACTCCTGTGAAGTTGTTCTTGCCCTAAGTAGCTGACTGTATTTTTACTGTGTGTTATTTAAAACATGCCAAACTTAAGCTTTTCACCTTTTGACACGGTTCCTTTGGAGATCATAATAAAACCTCAAGCACGAGTTCAAAATGAAAGATTAATTCAGTGTGACTGGCAAAAACAGGCTGACAGTAAACGGACTCGTTTCGGAAGTGCCCGTGTTAGTCTCCGTGTGCCCAGTCTGGCCTGCTAGAACGCTGCTGGCAGACTTCCATCTGCCCAGAGCCTTGCTGAGGGCTCCGTGGGCTGGTGCTGTTACACGTACAAAATGTGGCTGTCCCAGGTATGCGCTAAACAGCCACGCGATGAGAAAAGGTATGTGTGAGTACAGTGACATAGCCAAAGCGTGGATGTCTATCTCGTGACGTGAATGCACCCTATCCCTCAGCAACATCTGTGGCTGGTGTGCAGCTGGCTGGGTGCTGAAAGGCCGCAACACGCCGTTGAGAGCATCTCCCAAAGAATTCCAGGTCTCACAGCTTGGCTGTTCTGAGCACTGCCATCTTCTGAGGTCTTTAAAACCACGCTGCTTTATCTGCTGTTTGCTCAAACATCCTCTGGCTGTCATAGGCTCTGTTTCCTTTTCTGATCACCTGAAGGGAGTTTGATGGAAACTGTGAAAAAGAGTCTGCTGTTCAAAGCAATCATTGTATTCTGCTTCTGTCGTGTGCTTTGTCTGTAAAAATGAAAAGTAAATGCTCTGTCAGTGTCACTCTTTTTAAAATGGAATTTTCAGTAACCTGAAGGCCCATGGTGTAGTTAATGCATTGCTTTCTCTCTCTTATAGGCTGAACAACTGATTGAACGACTGCAAACTGAAAACGCTGCCAGTTGAAAGCACTCTTAGCCTTGTGTCGCTAGCTGGTTTGTTCTCTGCTTTGAACTCTGATTTAAGGTTGCACAGTTTGATATTGCCAATAGTATACAAGGATAAAAAAAAATCTTTAGTTCCTTATGAGGAAATACACAGAATGTGTAGCTGCCAACCTAATGCTCCCATTTAGATACCTGAGGCTGTAATTTTAATTTTCATTTTTTATTTGTATGTATATACATAATACATGCATATGTGCAGAGAACTTTTCCTAGTAAAAGGCAAGGTATAGCAGCAGAATGTACTGCAACTAAGGCAACAAGTTACTACTAACAGCATGTTTGTGGTAGCAAAGGGAATATTTGTTGCAGAATCAAGCTTTTATTTTGAAGATGCATTGTTCTGAGATCACAAGTAACATTTAAAACATGTAAGTTTCCATCTGTATTTGTATGATGTGTTAATTACGCCTAGTTATTAGTGGGTACATTGCTGAAAGTGCACTACTGACTTTCTGGTGCTAAACCACTTTAATATATCACCTGTCTTATTTGCATGACAGTGACATAGTAAATGTTAATACAATGGGTGCCTGAGATGTGATAATGCTGTATAACACAGAATACAGTTTAAATGTATGTGTAAGTGGTTGTATGTTGGATGTAAAGATTGTTTCCCTCTTACATGCACAATATTTTAAATTAGTTATTGTATGTTTACAAAAAATGTGAAGAGTTCAGAGGAATTGATTTCATATACTGCTGTTTTGCATGATGGTAGAAAAAAAATCCAAATTTTTAGCTGGTTCTGATATTGTTCTCACTGGAAGTCCCCTGGAGCTTACTAAGGCCTTGGCTAAATGTGATTTCTAAATGAAGTCACAAGAGAAACAGGTCCTCAGAGCAGTGACTGTGTGGCAGGCCTGCATAATAGCAATCTGATTTGAATTTGGGATAGCAGGGACTCAGCCCAAAGCTGGAACATGTTGGGTTGCTGAAGAAAGCTGCTGAACATTTGCCTTTGCTGTACGACTCTAATCAGTACTGCTAGCGCTCTGTTTTTCAGTGCCGGATTAAGGCAGACTGTTTGGGAAGTGAGAGCTCCAGAAAGCACGGAGGGGATTTTCTTCGTTCACAGAGACCCTTGGGTGCCTCACTAACCGAGTGTCCTTGGCTGATGCGTTAAGGCGCAGCTGAGGCGATGACGGTCCGTCGCACCTCCAAGCTTCCCCCAACGTCATCTCCTCAGTGTCTCCCACTGATCCAGCACCTGCTGCCTTAGCAATGTGTTGTAATATCCTCACAGCAGACTGTACGTAGTATTTCAGAAAGTTCAGAGTCTTCTGAAGAACAATGTTTTCTACCCAGAAAAGTTTACAACTCTTTTCTGTAAGACCTTGCTCGTAATGTCTTGTTATTCATATTAGTGGGCGCTCACGTGTCATTTGCAGTCCTTTGGGGTTTTAATTTGTAACATAAGGTAGGAAGAGTGTGAATTAAAGCCACTGAACTTTGACTACTTCTGTGCAATAGATTGGGAGATTTGAGCTGGCTGCTAGCTTTGTGAAATATCTGAACATTAAGATCTTTCAAGAGTTATTACTGTGTCTGTGTTCTGATTTGTAATTAATTTATGTAACTGTACTTAACTGTGACATGTAATGTTTAAAGTACCAACATGAACTGTTGTCAAAAAGGATTAATAAGCAGAATAAATGCTAATCTTGGAATGATTTTCCAGTGCAGTGGAGTAGTTGACTGGGGTTGACCCTGGATACCCCTTTGCTTGCTCTTCAGCCCTGAACCTGGCGGCATGGGGGAGAGCAAATGTGAGAAAACTCAGGGGTCGAGATAAAGATGGTTTAATAAATGAAGAAAAGAGGAAGGAAAATAAACAAGGCATGCAATGCAAAGGTAAACACTCATAACCTCCCACAAGCAGGCCAGTAGCAATGACCCTGCCCCCTCCCAAAAAACCCCACACCCAACCCTAAGCTTTTATTGCTGAGCATGGCATCATATGGCATGGAATATCCCTGCCTGTCAGTTTGTGTCAGGTGCGTGGGTTGTGCCCCTCCCAGCTTTTTGCCCACTGGAGGGCCAGAGCGGGAAAAGGAGAAGGCCTTGACATTTATGCAAGCCCTGCCATTGCCAGAGCACTGGTGTGTTCCAGAATCACAGAATGCTTTGGGTTGGAAGGGACCTTTAAAGGTCATCTAGTCCAGCCCCCTGCAGTGAGCAGGGACATCTTCCACTAGACCAGGTTGCTCAGAGCCCCATCCTGCCTGGCCTTGAATGTTTTCAGGGATGGAGCAACCTGTTGTTGCCTTCTCTAGGCAATCTGTTACAGTGCCTCACCACCCTCATTGTAAAAAATGTCTTCCTTATATCCAGTCTAAATCTACCCTCTTTTAGTTTAAAACCTTGTCCTGTAGCAACAAGCCCTGCTAAGATGTTTGCCCCCATCTTTCTTATAAGGCCCCTTTAAGTACTGAAAGATTGCAATAAGGTCTCCCTGGAGCCTTCTCTTCTCCGGGCTGAACAGCCCCAACTCTCTCAGCCTTTCCTCACAGAAGAGGTGTTCCAGCCCTCGGATCATCTTTGTGGCCTCCTCTGGACCCGTTCCAGCAGGTCCATGTCTTTCCTGTGCTGAGGGCTCCAGAGCTGGACGCAGTGCTCCAGAGCTGGATGCAGTTCTCCAGGTGAGGTCTCACCAGAGCAGAGCAGAGCAGAGGAGCAGAATCACCTCCCTTGCACTGCTGGCCACGCTTCTCTTGATGCAGCCCGGGATGTGGTTGGTCTTCTGGGCTGTGAGAGCACATTGGTGGCTCATGTCCAGCTTTTCATCCACCAGTACCCCCAAGTCCCTCTCAGCAGGGCTGCTCTCAATTCCTTCACCCTCCAGCCTGTACTGATAGCGGAGGTTGCCCTGACCCAGGTGCAGGACCTTGCGCTTGGCCTTGTTGAACCTCATGAGGTTCACACAGGCCAACTTCCCGAGCTTGTCCAGGTCCCTCTGGATGGCACCCCGTCCCTCAGCCGTGTCAACTGCACCACTCAGCTTGGTCACAAACCCAAAACGTGTCACCTTATGGGCTGCTGGGAAGAAAATTATCTCCATCCCAGCCAGACTCAGTACGTTGTCAAATGTACCCAGAAGCACAAAGGTCAACTTTCACATCTTACTTTTAAGAAGGGTCCCACTAATTACAGTAAGACTGCAAAGGTAAAAATCAGGACATAATCTAGCTTCCAAACTTTTGCTGATGAACAAGATGATGAATTGAACTTGTCTCTGACAGCAGCAGACAGGCCTCAAACCAGCTCGAACAACAAAGCATTGAACAGAGCCACATTAATTACTGAGATGAATGCTCAGTATCTCATTAGTATTTTTCAGCATAGAACCATGTTCCACTTTTCGCTAGCGTTCTTGGACTGAGCAGATCATTTTTTTAATTAGGCAAAGAAATATTTTCTGAAAAGCCTATCCTAACGCTTTGAATATGTTTCAGAATTGCTGGCTAGCCCTTGGAAGAGGCGGAGGGCCATTAACTATGTCACCTTCTTCTACAGCAGTGTTATAGCATCATTTTAAAACTTCCAAAATCATCTGCAGAGCTTTCCAGTGAGCAAAGGTCAATAAAATACTCTTGGGAGAGTGAATTTAGCAGCTCTTTCTCTCCAAGAGCCTGGAGAAGCAAAGGAAAGTTGCTTAGCCACTGCCCCTGGCTCTGTTGTTCTCTGATCCGGTATTAGCAGTCCTGAGAAAAGCTGCTTTTTTGACTGCATGTTTAGGAATGACAAAGCTTTGTTTGTACTCTTTTGCCCGGTTGTTTTATGTAAAACACCAACCTAATGCGAACCCAGAGAATAATGCTTTTATGCTGTGGTACTAATTGCCCCCTTCTGAAAGGATGAAACAGATACACCTACAATGCTGTTAAACGAGGACTAAAAGTTTGTGTTTTGACTAAGGACAGCATTTTCAATGTGATTAATTGGTAATGGCTCCTCAAGCTATTCTGAAGTCGTTTTAAGTTTTGAGTTGTAAATAAAAGCATAAAAATGGGAGCAAACCAGTAAAAATCGTATTTGAAATTTGGAAAACTTGGAAACAATAAAATGCTGCATAAAAACTCGCTGTCATTTCAAACTGATGTGCAACATTTATTGCGGTGCTGAAAGTGCATTCAGTGTTTGACAAGACAAGACAAGACACAGATAATCCCTATGCGATGTACAGTCCAAAGCAGATGCAGAATTCACAGGCTTCAAGGGGAAGAAGAGGGAAGACCACTGAAGGAGCTTACCACAAAGAAGTGAAGTTTAGGAGAGAGCCGAAGGGCTGGAAGTTACTTAGTAGGGCAAGAACACCTTTTAGAAGGTCAGAGTTTACTTACCGCTCTCAATAATCTGTAATACTAAAAAACCTCACATGCTACAATTTTTGTGAAAATAATTTAATAAATTCTGCTCCATTTACTCTGCTGGGGGCCTGTTGCAAAAAAGTTGCCTGTTGGAAAGTTTAAATTCCTGGTTCATCTGTAGATGCTAATCTAAACTCCACATTGCAGGTGAGGAAGCAGAGTTTTGTGAAACTTGTAATCTAGTAGCTAAACTGAATCATGTCCGTTAGATATGATGCACTTCTGACTATACAGGCTTCAGGAGTAGTTTTTTATTCTGGAGAGTACCAGTGGACAACCTGACCAATTGTACTATCTATCTTTTACACTTCTTTTGAAATACTGGCTATTGCTGGAAGGAGAAGATTGGATTTGTCCACCCGCGTGCTGACCCAGTTTAGCATTTTTTTGTGTGTTTGAAATCAAAATGCACATCCAGGCTTTATCTAATGGGAGCTGAAATCCACTGAGGTATGCTCGTGTCATTTTGGCAAGAAATGCTTTTCCAAAAAAACAAAGCATTTTAAACGTGTTAAGATCACAAATTATGTGTCTTGTTTTCAGCTGCAAGATATAGATTTGTTTAGGAAGAAGGAGGAGTGGGTTTGAAAACTGAGGGAACACACACCTGCAGTGCCTGCTGCAGCTCATACTCCCCAGTTTCCCACATGGAAAAATCACATGGCGATTAAAACCCACCCTTTGTTTCCCCCTCCATGCTCTACCTGCATCTGGCTCCCCTGTCCCCCAGATATACTTCTTTCAGCACACTCATTTCTTCCCGTTTTTCTATTTTCATTGTCTTTTCACTAGGAAAAGGAGGCAGAGGGATAATGAAATCCATATTTTCATTTGCTCAGTCAAAAGGCTTACTTTGATGCAAATCCCCATTGGATGAAAAGGTCAAAAAGACATTATTTTAGGCTTTTTGCAGAAGATGTTCGTTTATATAAATAGGATAAAATAATCTACCACTTATATCAAGTTCATAATTTCCATTGGCTTTCAATACCCCTTTGAGGCAAGAGAATATTCTTATTTTAAAGACCCACCAAGTTAACACCACATAAATGCTTTTATTTGCACTGGTAAAAAACAGAATTTTTCATTCCTAGCTATACAGTTGTCTTGGTGGGGACTGTTGTAAATACACCTCCTGATTATTTTTAATAGCATTATTACAACTATTGTATTCAACTAATCCTTTCTTTTTTTAAACACAGAAAAAGTTCCCCAAGATGAAGCACGAAGGAAATGTTATCGGTGATCTTTCAGTCCCATTTTTAACCAGTAGGTCATTTTTTCTCCCAGTTTGGAGAACTCAAAACTGTGCTCCGAAAGCACAGCTCTGCCTCAGCTAAGTGAGGCAGGGGACTGCACTGCTATACTTTTATTTATGCATCTGGCACTACTACTGTTGTAAACAACATTGCTACATTTTGGTGAAAGAAGAAAAAGAGCCTTTTTTCTTTCCCCCTCACAAATGCACAGTGCCCCAATATACAGTTTCAGTTATCTTCCACTTCTTTCTGCTGTGGCACCCTACTTTCTGTGAAGGAATAGTGGCTGAATTCACCAAGCAGACTGCAGAGCTTTGTGATCTTCTAGGGTATGACACAGCATTAGAAGAACAGAACAGATAAAAACGGTGTGAGATACAAGGAGGAGAAAGAACAAGAGACACAGAAGGTTTGGAGAAGATAGATACAGTAATAACAGTAGACTTAAATACCAGCATTAGTGCAGCTCACCAAAATGCATCTAACTTAGGAACCGTCAAATAGCCTTGCTGTGATATTTCTGTAAATTTGGGAATTTTCATATACCTCATGAAAGCAAACATAACTTCCATTTATTCAGTTTCACCATGCGAAAATAAACTTTTGCTACACATCAGGCTCCTTTTTTGAAGAAGTGTATGAATTCCCATAAAAGTTTTCAATTCCACGTTTTACAAATCAAAATCCCACGCACAGTGAGTATTTCACAACCTGCAAGAATCAGTGCTGTATGGTAGCAAGTTAGTAATTTATACTTCCAGTAACCTAAAGCAGGAAGCCAGCGGAGCTATTTCAAGAGCTGTGGTACACTTGGTAGTGGATGATAATAATGAAGAGACAGTACAATGGCAGCACGATGGATGAGTTGATTATTTGTGATTTCTGTCCAAATCTCTACCATTTTTACGAAAGTAAATCTGCATCCTTCTCACCCGATTTCTCTCCTGCTCATGCCCCAGTACATAGCCGAGTTGAAATTCCGTAATGAAAACCTCTTTCAAGAAAGTATCCAGCTATGTTTTTCCAAACAGAACCATGCAGCAGAATTCATCAGACGACAAAGCCTTATTCTAGTAAAGTGATGATCACGTCATCATCTTTTCCTTGCCAAAGCATTTCACCTTCAAAATGAACCAGACCATGTTTTCTGGCTCTTAACAAGATTCCCACTACTTTATTGGAAATGGTCACGTACGTTTCAAACAGCCGCCCGAATGTCACACTCACGTGTCCATCTTCCCCCACCTCTCCAGTGCTTCTGATGATCAGGCACAGCTCTTCTACTTCCTTTCCCACGTGTGAGTGAGCATCTTTCCCTCTCTGCTCCGTCTGAGATCCTTCAGGGGGTCTCCCGTAGGTGGGATCTCCTCTGTGCGTATGCAGCGGTTGAGATGCAAGCCTGGCGTCGGTGCTGAACGGGTTCTTCCTCTGATATTCGATGTGATCCTCTGCCCAGGTCTGCCAGCTCTTCCTCAAGTCACCCACCGCACTGGCAGCTTTAGCACTCTGCCCTTTATCTTCCTCCATTTCTCGAGAATGTTTTACGGCCCTCAGGCAGGAAACAAATCAATGACTGGTTGTAACTGGGGTTCTTGGGTGCACTGTCAGCTGTGAAAGAAAAACAACAACAAATCAGCCTGATCGTTTTTGGAAGAGTTTTGCCCGAGTGAGGGGCAAGGCCGCTGTAAAAGCTGTTAAATATCTGAAGATTTTAAGTCCAACCATAACTCTACCGCAACGAGGAAAGTAGAAGTGACTCGGTGGAAGCTGGGAAGTCGCTCTGTAACACGGGGCAGTAAGTCATGCCCACAGGGTTGCGCGCTGTACCGCCGGTCCCGCAGTTGCCGTACGTACCCCGCGGCCTCCGTGCCACACAACCGCAACGCGGTCCTCACTCTTCACGCCACTACGCCTTTTAAAGAGCTTTATCCTCACCCCCGGCAGCCCCGCAGAGTTCCCGAAGGGTCTCGGGGCAGCGCTGGCCGACGTGCCCAGCGCAGGCGTCCGGACACCCCATTCCGAGAGCCAGCCACCGACCCACGCACCGCCCTGGGCACCCCTTCGCCCGCCCGCACGCCGATTAAAGGTGGACAAACCCACGCTGTGCCGGCGAGGTGCCCGCGCACTGCGGTAGCTGCTGTGCACAGAAAACATTATCTGGAGCCGAAATGCTGACGCGTGCCAGAAGCAGCGGGATTTTCCTCATCGGGCACTGAAAAGCGAAGTAGAAATCCAGTTCGCGAGCGCGGCACCGTCCGCAACGCGCTGTTTAGCGAAGAAGGCAAAGCCAGAACAGATGGTTCTCCCTTAAAAGGCTGTGCTGCACAGCCATGTCTGCCTGCTAACAGCTACAGGCAGGCTGCAGGCAAGCTCCCTTCCCGGCCAGAGGTGAAACGGCGCAGCTCCGCTGGGGACACAGGCTGCCCGTCACCGGTGAAATTACATGTACTTGGTGCAACATGCAATTATTTTGCTGAATTAGGGACAGACTTTTATACACCTAAAGAGATCCGACTGTGTAATAACCACGTCTTTGCTGGATCGCATCCTCCACCTGTTGAAATACACAATCTTGAGTTTCCACATAGCAGATTAGTAGAGCCGATACTTTTCTTACTGGGATTTGGACACAAAACAGAGGATTAGTGCTGGCTTTTCTACGGGGAAAAGGACAGAAATGCAAATTCTGGACAATTTAATAGCTCAATTATAGATTAGGCATTTCTATATTTTAAAAGCACTGTTGTTTCGGTAAGGTTTCATGGCTGTTTGCCCAGATGCTGCTGCAGGTGAACCCCGTGGGTGGTGACAGAGCTCCCTGAAAGCCTCAGCAGAACGTGCACGTCACAGCCACAAAAACTCGTGCTGCGTTTGGGTCCAGAAGAGTGCATGGGGTGAGCAGAAGGTGGCAACACAACGGCCGAGGAAGAGAACTGAGAAAGATAAACAGCAGCACACATTAAATAATGGCTTTTCATTCACAGCCTTTCACTTTTAAACTGAAACTCATGATCGTCACATGATCCCGTTGTTATGTTTTTTTTTGTGAGAGGAGGGTGGTTAATTCCAGCTTCCTGGATACATTTCAATTTGAGTAATTACATTTGGTGTACTTAAAATTCCCCTGAAGACTAAGAAGGATAACTGTTCTTCCTTTCCCTCCCTAAAACAGTTACGTAATGTTGTCGACGTAAAATGACTCCCCAAATCCACGCTAACAAACTGCTTGATTCACCTCAGAATAGGCAGTATAGAAATGCATGTCAAATTTACAAACACAGCATCTGAAAAGCACTTTGTTTTCATGTCAGGATCAAATACTCTTCTAAGTCTTACTCACTAATATACACACACTTTCAAACTATGCTGAGCAGCACATAGAGGCTGCCAGTGATTTTGCACGGATCAAGTCAAAAGCAGGAAAAAACAGGGCTTTAGTTGAATTCTTCTGTAGATAACACTATCGCTGGAAAACGGAGGTATTCACCTTCTGAGAACAGACAGCAATGCTCTGCAGATAAAGCAGTGCACATAAAGTAAGAGGAAGCCAGTCTAAAGAGATTAAGCTTAAACAGTAACACCGATAACCCCTTGTAAGGAGTTTCTAAAATGGAAGCTATACAGCTAAGAAATATAACGTGAGACAGACTGGAAAAACAAAAGCAGTCTTCCACTGAATCTCCTTCAGCAATCCCAAGGGATTGTCAGGGTTTGCCAGCAGCTGGGCAGCGTGCCTCTTGCTGGCTCTCAGCACCCGGCTGCTAGGGCAGATGAGCCTGGTCCACACCTCCCTCCTTCCCTTCTCTTCTGTTGAAGCTCTCGTCCAGACGCCAGCTCACGTTCGGATCGTTTTCTGGCCCACCGTCGGGGCTGAAGCCCCACAGCGAACCGCAGGAAGGGAACCGCAGAAACCGCCGGACGAGACTGCGGAGCTGGATGAGGAGCGCGGCCCGCGCCAGCGCTGAGGGGTCACCAGCCCGCTCTGTGCCGCCCGGACGGACGGACGGACAGACGGCCATCCCGCAGCCAGCACGGAACAGGCGGGAGGCGAGCGCGGCGCCCAGCTGGCCTGGCCCCGGCGGGAGGCTCACCGGGACCCGCCGAGGCCGGG
>Ga0065711_1044035_pt1 | contig 14365 bp, 12 predicted proteins | sample Hoacrofraction12_FD_59098 | JGI IMG/M metagenome (GOLD analysis project Ga0065711, IMG submission 59098) | Hoatzin crop microbial communities from Cojedes, Venezuela - Epithelial fraction 12 v2 (version 2) | ecosystem: Host-associated > Birds > Digestive system > Esophagus > Crop | place...
GGGGGGGGGGGAGTAACAGGATGCCTTGGAGACAAAGCAAGATGAACCAGTATATCAACAACTTTAACTTTTGGGTTGGGTTACAAGTGAGTTGGAACTGTCTTGCCTAACATCGTAGGAGGCAGAGGGGTACCTGCCCATCACAAAAAGCCTCAATGCTAGAAATGAGAAACTGTGTCTTCAGACACAGAGAGAAACAAATGCTGGCTAGTGGAGGAGAAAGCCAGGAATTCTCCCAGCTTCAGACATCTGAAGAAGAGTTCGTGAGGCAGGCAGAGGACAAAATAAATTTCCAGCATCACCTCTGGTTTTGCAACTCCCTGTTGTGCTGGTACAAAGACGGTTACAATGGGCAACTTCTGTAAACAACCCAATTTTTCTAAATATCAGTGGGGAAGATGAAACAGCTATGTTCCAGCCACTGTGACCTCGCCCTGTGAGTACCTCTCTGGTGTACATGGACTCACAGTCTTCCCTGAGAACTGCTAGACATGCCTGTAGTAAGTGACTGTGCCTTGTACTCTGAGCACCAAATGAGAGTAGGGAATTGCTGACTGAACTGCTCTGAAACAAACATTTTGAACACGCGATCTTTGCATTTCTGTTGCTGTGACTCGTTAACAGTAGACTGCGAGACCAGTATGTAGCACTTTAATTGATGTGAACTTGGTATATTATTTTGAGGGATTAGCACTGAGATCAGATGCTAGCGATTCCCAGGTATATCGCATTTGTCCAGTACGTAGTAGCTATTTTGAAATCTGGGTCGTGCTTCTGCTGAAGTCTTTTAACCAGACCCGCAGGTAAGAAGTGTGTGCTGCCTTCCCCTTTCAGAGCTTGATCGCTGGCTCCACAGAGAATCACCAAGTGTGCTTGTGTACCCGTTCACCGGGTGGTCAGTCTCAGAATCACCGAACAGGAGGATCTTTCTGATATTTGTATTAACCTGAAGGGATGGCACTGCAGTGAAAAAGGATCCCAGTTCTCATTCTGGTTCATTCTTCAGCAAATCCAGACTCCATCCAGACCTGGTTAATCTCTCTTGAAACCCGTTCAGAGCAAGATGTGGAGGCTAGAGAGGGTACCTCTTGATGTCTGTGTTCTTTGAAGGGCGGGATCTGACCGTCCGAAGTCCCTCAAGCATGGAGGTCCCAAGGCAGTGTCTCCCTCCGTACTGTGTTGCTATAGCCGTATTGCTATGCTGTATTCCCTCAGCTTCCCCTTTAAAAACAAGGGAACTTCTGCAGTCTTCTCTGAATTTTCTTCCTCAAAAGCATGAAGAGCGTAGCAGGAAAGTTCATGCAGGAGGGCATCTCAAACAGAGTTGGAGACTTCATTGCTAAAGGGGTTGGGAACCTGGGAGCAGGACAACTTGTGCAGGTGAAGAATGATAGGTGTCTGTTAATGAGCACTGTCTGGCAGATTTATGACTAACTGGAAAATACACAGCTGTCCTGATGAAGTGACATCTCTGATGGCCTTTCTTCTAAAGGTCAGGATTAGCCAGAATCTTGGACAGGTAGATTATCTGGGGCCTTGCTATAGCTGTGCAGGTACCACAGTCTTGAAGTCGTTTGATGTTCCAATCTTGTTTTGTAAATAGTATTGCTGTACCCAGGAGTGGCTTCTTAATTAGTGCTTATCTGTAGTCATTGGAGTTCAGTGCTTCTTGCTTACAGACTTAGGGGACCCAGGGAGAAGAGGAAGGGTCTGCAGATAGTATTATCTGTTGGTATGGCTTTAACAGCTATTTTATAGCAAAGTAATCTGTTAATCACTACTGAAGGAGGGGGTAGGCAGATCTAAGTGACTCAGTTCTAACTAGTTTTTTCTATAGCAGCAATTGTAAAGATTTGTCAAGCTCTCCTGTAGAAGATGGGTTAAACACAAAATATAGAGATTTAATGAAGACTGTAACCATCCAAATGGTGTCTGGTTAACCTCTTACTTCTAGTTGCCTGACCTTATGTTTATTCAGATTGGGTAGATCCCACGTAATTGTAAATATCTAAGTTAAAGGTAGATAAACAAGTAAACTTGTGAAGCAAGTATAAAATGTGAATATGTCAGTAAAAATGCTTGTGTATATCTAACTGTCTCTCTCTTCATTCAAGTTGCAGGAGTTATTACAGCTGACTTTTTATCAGGATTATTTCACTGGGGAGCGGATACCTGGGGATCTGTGGAGCTACCCGTAGTTGGAAAGGTTTGAGATTCTTATTCTTAAGCTTGAAAAAGTTATGAAATATTTTCTGAAACGCTTCCGGTGTTCCTGGCTGTGATGGAGAGTATGGACGCTGCACCTTTCTCTCAGTCTTGGCAATGTAACCCGCTCCCCCACCCCCAGAGCCTTCCTCCACTAAATGGCACAGTATATTGCTGGTAAAGTGCCATGTTTACGCTTGGCCTAGGTGACATGTGCAAGGTGACACTGTTCCGTTTTATCGCCTCGTTTAAGGTTTGCACACAGTTTTGCAATATTGGTGTTTGCAGGCCTTCCCAAGGTACTGTGGGAATGGCCTGTGACACAAGTGCAGAAACCTGGCGAGACTTGTGTAGATCTTCCAAAAGACCAATAAACACAGAGATGTGGAGAAATGCTCCTGTAGCTAAACTCTAAAAGCTGCCTTGTAAAACGTGAAGGTGCTCCAGTAAGAAATCTTTCTAGTTCTCTGGGCTACTGGTCTCTGTTGTAAATGTAGCAATACTAGAACGGTGCTGACTGCAGATTTACATTTGAGCTACAAATGCCAGATGCTCAGAGGAAGGTGGACTGACTTCTATAATAAGCAGTAATCTGTTTTTTAAAATAAATTTCTGCATAGCTACCATTAATTATTCCTTCCAGTACAATATTAGAAGGATCTATATTAAAAAAAAAAGGTGTATGGGATATTCCTTGTAATTATCCAGAAATACATGAACTAGAACAGAAGAATTAAGACTGTTGAGTTTAGTCTTGTTTTTGTTCACCTGCAGTAGACTTAGTAGTCTTTGAATCCCTGTATCTGTGGACCATAGTTCAAAAGGAAAAAAACCCACCAAGGTCGCAGGAGACTATGCACGAAATAAACAAAGAGTTCAGACTGATCAGGACACCTGTGCATAGACTGCATGTGATGTATGTGTTAAAGGCAAAGAAGTATACTTGTTTTACTGTCCTGGTCCTACCTATCACATTTGTACTGTCTCCTCTGGAATTATGTATTCAGATGCGATTTCTACTCCTAGGAGAAACTTTTGTGCAGTCTGTTTGGTTTATCTAGTCACTTAACTTGCATTTAGTCTGCTAATGCTGTAATCTGTAGACAATACAAAATGTTAGGCTGAATTTTCATTGTTTCAGTGTTTTCTTGGTTTATGCTGCTTAGCAAGTGACTTGTATTTGTGAATTTCACAAGCTTATTTTGCCTGTGAAATTAGGATGCTGATGCTTTCATTTTGAGACCTAGAGATTAAAGGTCTTAAGTGAAAATCAAGATGAATAAAACTGAAAAGCAATCAAAAACTGAGTTTGAGTCTGGGAACTGAATTGCTTTGCAAATATAAATCAAACTATCTGAAGTGTTGTCATCACAAAAGTTGGAATCCTGCTCACATGCTTTGTGCGATGGAACCCTCTTAAACTCAGTCATCAGATTTGAATGCATGCAAGGTTTTCTGGGATTTTTTATATTTTTGTTTCCAAGATCATTGTTGAGCCATGGTGTCATGTTTATCAATTTGTTTTTTCAGGCTTTCATCAGACCTTTTAGAGAACATCATATTGACCCCACAGCAATTACCAGACATGATTTTATAGAGACCAATGGAGACAACTGCTTTATGACACTAGTCCCGTTGGCAAACATGGCATACAAATTTGTTTCGTTTTCCTCAGGTAAGCTGTTACTTCTAACTTACGTGAACTTAGCATTTTTGTTGATATTTAAATGAACATTTGTCTCTGTGAAGCTAGGAGAAATCAATGAATGTAAGATGACAAGTAATAGCTGTTGGAAGCACAGTACTCCTGGGAGGAGGGAGGGAAGCCTTTTTTTTTCTTGGAGGTGGGGCAACTGGAGGGTGGGACAGCTAGATTCTCTAGCTCAGCAGAGGACCTGTGGCTGAAAAGTCTTGCAAAGAGGCATGAGAAGTTACAGTAAATATTCTTTTTATAAGAGGGATCAAACTGTGCGTATAGGGAAACTCATTGTTCTACAGTATATAACAATGCTTCATCTCTGTCCAGAAATACTTTATCTGCAAATTAGAAGTGCAAGAATTAAAGGATTAATTTTATTTTGTAGATGGTAAATTCGGAGTTTAACTTCCTGTTTATGGCGAGCTGACAGGCGTTGGTACTGGCCACCCTGTCTTGTGACATTCTGGAATTGCTTATGGCTCACTGGCTCCTATGACACTTCTGCCAGAGCAGCTTCGCTGGGGCCTTTGTTAGTTCCTGCAGTGCCAGGCAGGTCTGTTTGGGCAAGACACCATTTTCCTAGTAGAAATTCACATTTTCATAAATGGTATTTAAGGATACACATCTTGTTTTGCAGAGGCATTATATGAAACATGTCCTTGGGAGTGTTATGTCTTTGCCCTTATCATCTTCATAACCATGACGAACCAGATTCACAAGTGGTCTCACACGTACTTTGGTCTTCCACGCTGGGTCATATTTCTACAGGACTGGCATGTTATCCTGCCACGGAAGCATCACAGGATCCATCATGTGTCTCCACACGAGACGTACTTCTGCATTACAACTGGTACTGCCATCTGGTTCATACTGCAAGCTCTCTGTAGTAGTCTAGTGTAATTCACCTGGCAAAATATAATTTAATGACGGCCTGTTTAATACCTAGAAAATGACGTGGTGAAGTTAGCTGTGCTCTTAGCTGCCCAAGCTCTTAGCAAAACTATAGTTGTTTTTGTTGCATAAGAAATGTGGGGGGAAGATTCGTGATTAGCTATAAGGTAACTTTCAGCCTGACAGGGTAGTCAGTGGTGCTGAGATCTGATTGCCTGAGATCTTGGTAGTCTTATGCTGGTAGTGGTTTTTGTTCATCAAAGTCTTGAAACTGCTGTTCCTTCAAAAGAGCGTATTCAAAAGAGCTTAGCTCGGATGCTCACATCTAAAGCAAGGCATCTGGATCTCCGGCATTCGTTCATTATGATTTGGGGCAGAGGCACGGACAGGCTTGCAGAAAACTGGTTTTAGGTTCCTCTTACATCTATATTCAATTTTATGCCCACTGTACGGGGGGTATACTCAGGCACCAGTGTTGCACAATACTGAGTAAGTTACCAAGTTAATCAGACAGCTGGAAATAAACCTCTCTGGTACTTCATTCTGTCATTGGCTTTGGCAAACAGTTTATGTTGGTTTTGAAATCTCTGCCAAGAAGCAAACCTAGTTTTCAATGACCAGAATGTCATGTAAAAACACGGTACAATTAAGAAGCCTCACTTGACAGATGATGGCAAAAAAAAAAAATCTTACTACCCTCAGAGTTTTCTTTCAGTCCTAGTATAGAATAGAATCATAAAGGTTGGAAAAGACCTCTAAGATCTTCAGGTCCAACCGTCACCCCAGCACCACCATGCCTCCTAAACCATGTCCCAGAGTGGCACATCTACACGTTGTTTGAACACCTGCAGGGACGGTGACTCCACCACTTCCCTGGGCAGCCTGTTAAAGCCTGCGTCCTGGAAGTTTCAGCCTGACCATTATTAGCAGTCTTGGCCTAGTTGCCTTTTTTTCTCATTAAAAAAAAGGAGCATGCGCTTCTGGTCACTCCGTGCTTTCTGTAAGTGTTCATGCCATACTAGTCTGACATAACACAGCAGGATAGATTGTACACTTGGATTTTCCAGTGGAGCAAAGTGTTTCTGCAGCTCTAATTCTCTTCTAGGGTGGAAGTGAGGAGGAGGAGGACAGAAGTATACAATCAATGTGCCATTTGAAAGGGGCCTTTGAATAAAGTAGGACTAGTTACCGTAACACACTTGTTAGTGACTTAAGAGTAGAAAGCCAAGTCCAAAGGGTGTGCTTGGTTTCAGAGCTGACCTGTGTGTGTGAAGGTCTGCCACTGTATCACTGCCAGGGAAGGTGTCAGATAACAGAGCTCTCTGGCATTCCCACTATTAAAGCTTTCAGGCTGACTGCCCTTTTTGGGCACCAGGAAGGAGTCCTCTGTTCCTTGAGCAGTGATGGCTGTGTTAATGAGAATTGCATGGGCTGACTTCCTAAAGGGCACACAGTGAGTTGGGTGGAGGGTGAGCTGGGGAAGGCCATGTCCAGCTACAGAGGGTGGCTGAAAACAGAGCCTGTTTCAATAGATCGTTAAAGCTGCAGTGTGTCTGATTAGGGATAATCTAGCTCTCTAGAAATATGATATCTTTCAGCAGTGAATATCCTGAATGTTCTCTTCCTTTAGTATTTCTGTCCTGTAATAGCTGTACACATAATCTAAGACATCGCCAGCAAGAACAGTTGGACCTGGCAGAGCTGGCTCTGCAGCAGCTTTTCAGTTTTTCAGTCGTGCTCATGCTATCCTACATTTTAGCCCTTTCCTCTAACATGAACTGCTGCTGCTAGCTCAGTGTCTGTTGTGGTAATAACTTCTTTATTCCTGCGGCTCCTTTGTTTTTGCTTTCTTATGCTTTCTATGCTTTTCCAGAAATGTACATGGATTAAAGTATAGCATGTGTGCTTACAGACCAGTTCTCTAAGTGTGGGATAACTAATATAACGCTGTGTACATCCATCTCTTCCTGGTTGTAGGAAAACTTCTACAGGGAAATAACATTTCCTGGTGCTGATTTCTTTTGGTTTTCCTGGATTTACAATATTTAATAAAACAGAGGACTAAAGTTACTGTATAATACATTGTAATAAAACCCTGCAAAATTGCCTCTGTGTGCATTCTCCTGTCAGTTTTACATAGTTATTTTAGCATCAAAATACAGTAACAGAAAATCAACCTAATGTACTAATTAATATCCTAAAAGTGAGACACAGAGCCCTTCTGAATTCAAGATGAGGTGTATTAAGCCTGTCTGAATTCCAGCCTCACAGTCCCTGCAGTGCGACGTTTCTACAAAGCATTCAAAATACCCTAAAACTGCAGATTGGGAAAGATGCATCACACTCCTGTTGTGTGGAGAACATGATGGCACTTATTGTCATTTTTACATAAAATGGCAAAAGCCACGCCTGTGTCAACCTGCTGCAGCCTTTCTGGTTCCTGGGGAGCAGGAGTGCTCTGCTAGCAGAGGTGACGCCTTTGGGTGCGTGCTGCTAGCTGTGCTGCCTTCTTAATCCGGGAAGTGTCCAGCATTGGCCGCTATTAAATGCAACAAGATTTCCCCACCACAGGCTTCATTAGCAGTCAGTTATGCAACTTTAATTTCACCCACAGAGCACATAATACATTTAAGTACCTTAAAAATGAAAATTGATGCTGGAACTTTCTAAACTTGAGGCTTTATTTAAGAAAAAACTTTGTTTACTGAGCCCTAGTTACTGGTGTTTAGATCACAAAGTGGAGTTTAGATTTATTTTTCAATTGTGTGTTTTTTTTCTAGCAACTCTGGTGTTGATAATGTATTTGAGATTTCAGAGCTGTGGTGCGTGTAGTTACTTTCTTGCTGTACTACTTAGTGAGAAACACAGGGAAAAGCTGAGCTGGCTTTGGTGATGGGGAAAGATAGCTGAAATTGTTGGGTTGGAGCTTTTGTTTAGTTGCTTATATCTCAATGCTAAGTCTAAGATGCTATAATACAAATGTCATGTTTCTAACACAAATCATTCAACCTGATGGTCCCTTTTCTGATAGCTTTGCAGTGGCCATAGAGTAGTCCACCTCTGACCTTCCCTTACCTTGTTTAATTTAAAGAATGTTATTAAATAAACATTGCAAGACATTGAACTTTGGATGCTATGACAAACTTATCCTTTTTTTCCTTTGCAATCACTTAGGTTGGCTGAACTATCCATTAGAGAAGATAAGATTCTGGAGGTGTTTGGAGAACATTATCCAAGCAGTCACTGGGGAGAAGCCAAGAGCAGATGACATGAAATGGGCTCAGAAAATTAAATAACTTTTGCCAGCCTTCTGCAATCCTTAACTTGTTGCCAATTTTTTTTTTTTTCAAAAAGAAAGCCATCAGCCAAATTCAAGACCTGCAAAGAAATGACAGACTCTAAAGCACAAACTAAAAAGTGCTAACACAGACTGTAATGAAAAGAACTAATTCTTAAAACAATACTTGAAATGAAGATGATTACTCTTACGGAGCACCTTTTTGTTTAGCCGTGTCTGCTTGCATCTTAGAAAATACTTCATCGCTGTATGTCGTCAGGCTGTCGGGCAAGCCGGAAGCCAGGACAGTCACTCCAGTGGTACATGGTGGCATAGTAAACATGTGTTGTATCAACATTATTTAACACTTCAGAAATAGTTTGTTGCCGAAGACCTGTAGGGGAAATGGTGACAACAGTTTGTCATTTCATGTCTGAGTCCAAGTACACTGCATGAAAACAGTGTGTCAGAGTAACGGAAGCCTATAAAATCATCACTGTTCAATGCACTTAGTGATTGATAAAGCTCTGTCTTCGCTATCATGTTAAATCTAATTGATGTAATATGGAACAGACTTTGAGAATCCCACTCCACCAGTGGGCCATGAATCCTCAAGTGTCTTCAGTTTCCCTTAAAATAAAATTGTCCTACTCTCTACGTGGACTTGAGCAAACCGTTCCTGCATAAGCCTTCAACTTAACAAGCCTCTGAGGAGAAGGAGGGCGCCCAGTACAACACATGCTCGCGTTTGTTCATGTGGAGTGCTCACTGATGAGTCTGCTCTTAAGTGTTTCCTACCCTGACAATAAGTGTTTAAAATAGTTCTAGCATTGGGCACATTGCAAATAGCTGTATTCAAGAGCTTGAGGTATCAAACTTGTAATGTTAGAAGGGAAATGTCAATGACTGGTGTTTTATTCTTTTTTTTTTTTTTAAGGTGCTTGCTTGTTTCTGTAAATAATATAAAGCCTTAATCTCTTCTGGTGTAATGGAATAATATTTTAATGTGATGTTTGAATGTATATAATATATTTATAACAAAGCAGTTGGATAATACTAATCATGTTTGTTACGTTTTGTTGCTGTTCTTCATTCATGCATTGTCAGCGTTTAGTCCAAGGGCTTGGATCGCTGGTTGCAAAATGCTTGATGCTGTTCGAGCCCCCTGAAACACCTTGCAGCCTGTTAAGTCTTGTTTAGACCGAAGTGATCAGTTGTTTTTCCACTTTGTGGGAGCTTGACGCCATTACACCAGACTTCCACGCCTTTCAAGAAGTGCAACCAATTCTGCTTTGGAGGTTAAGGAGTAATTCTGCTGGATGGGGGAGGGGGTTCCCTAAGAACATCCAGCAGGCACTTTGTCAAATGAATGTGGTGCGGATCTTGTTTAATTATGTCCTAAATTAAATCTTACTGAGGGTCAAGTCTTGAGACTGTTTTCCCTTTCCTAGTTGTAAATTGTGTTGAATTCAAACTGTCTTTTCCTGAAGTGTACGGTAAGGGGGTTTTGAGTCATAGGTTTAGACTGACCTTGATCTCAACTTCTTCAGATATGATGGACTACAACTTCTTAAAAGAGTTGGGGCTTGGCAGCTGTCTTTCCATGGGGAAGACTGAATGCAGACATGTCTGAGCTCGGTTCTACAGATTAAAATTGCAGTTGGTATCTTGGTTACAAAATACTTAATGTGTTTAAATGATTCAGACCATTGGAGACCTATATACTATTACATGAAACTATTGTCTGCTCCAGTTGTCGTAGTCAATACCAGGTCTCTGTGTAGCTTTGACGGTAAAGAATACTTCTACTTCGGTAGGACTCTCAAAATGTATTTAGTTGAAATAGGAGGAAGAGGAAGGAATACTCCTTTATTGCTGGTATTGTGGAAGACAGGTGTGTGATTTCATACTACCTGGTGAAAAGAGCAGGTTGTCCCCTTTTTCTCCCACCCATGCCATCAAAAGCCTTGGCAAAAAAGGCCAGGTGTAAGAACACAGAGCATAGGGAGAGCAGCCACGAGGTTGCAGGCTTGGTTAGGGGAGATTGTTGCAAGCTGGCAAGTTCTTTGCCTACTCCTCCCATGTCTGGGTGTTTAAGAGGTTTGATTCTGTGCCAAACCTGTTGGCTTAAAGTTGTTCCTAGAAGCAGTTTTATCTCTACTTATTTTCATTTCCAGGCACTGACTATTTAGCTTTATATTAAAAAATTGAGATGTGCATATAAATTTGTGTGGGAAGAAAGGTAACTGGTGCTACCGTGGAAGTCAGTGTGGGGATCATTACTCTGAATCACTGAAGTTAGATCCGTTAATGTTTGCTGTTTGTGGCTGACACTTCTAAATTTCTCTGGCATAACAGGTGTGACAGGTGTTGAACCGAACACGTGCGGAATGCTGGTGAGGTGGGGGTGTGAACTACCATGTGTCCAGAGCAAAGCACACTTCTCCTTCCCCCCTTCCAGTGCTAGTGTCCTGCGCTCTTAGAGGCGTAGGAATGCGTAGGGAACATCATCTGTTGCTGTGAGTACAAAGAACTGCGGCAGCTACTTCTGCCACTGTGACAAAAGTTTCACTCCTGCTTCGACCTTGAGATTCCCATAATCCACGTTCCAACAGATTTGTAGCCTTGGTTCTCTGTCCCTGCTGCCCTCACGCCTTTCCTCGTCCTCAGTTTAAGTAAACGGGTGTCAGAGCCCAGTACAGGACTGGGTGGATTCTTGGGACTCCTGTGTAAAACAGCCTTAACCTCTAGGTCATTTGAGAGCTCATCTCTCACTGCAGATTTAAACGCCAGGTGAACAGTGGCAGTGCTGTGTATATAACAAATGGATTTGAAGCGCTTAAATTACCAGAATTTGTGTTTCAGTAGTGTTGTTAAAGGCAATTGCTGTTACCCAAACCTCTCTCAGCCACTTGATTTACAGTCTTACTGGAAACAAATCTGAGCTACTAACACTGGTGGCTGCTGGGCCTATCTGCCTGTTAATCTTGCTTAATTATGAGAAACTGGGGCAGCAGTTAATCTCTGGGTGCTGTTGTACGAGCTGATGCTGTGCTCGAGTCCTGCGGCAGCTCTCGCTCGGTGGCTCGACGTGTCCGACATCGCTGGCACCTCCCCGGGTCCCGTATTAACGTCACTGTTCATGGGGCAATGTCGAGGGGCACAGCCTGTGAGCATGGTTTGGGTTTGTAATCCTTGATCTTTCCCTCCGTGCTGTAAATTGAGGTGTAGCTTAAAGTTTTCTACTCCTTGGAAGAAGGTTAATGAATGCCTGTATGAATTGGCTTGGTTTTTGGTCTGCAGTTGGATTCTGGAAACTGCTCTGCCCTCTGTGAAATCAGTGTGGCAATTCTGAAGCAAAAGGCTACGTGGATGCTTCTTAACAGATGTAAATCTGGCTTAAGATAAATTTGTCTTAAGTTGATTAGGAACAGATTAGAGCTAAAGCAGAATAAGGCGCTCCTTTTAAACTCCAGGGATGGCCTGCCTTTCAGTTGAACCAAATGCTTTTAAAAGCGATTCGATTTCAGTCTGTCACTCCCACAGAAAGATGCGGTCAGTCTCCTGCTCCCTGGACCTTCTGGAGAAGGTCTTTCAGGCCTTCGTCTTCTGCCAAGTCTGTGGGTGCCCTCCAATGAGCCGGCTGCCCATGGTCATGCGAGGGCCAAGCAGGAGCAGATGTATTTCTCTACGGGTATCTGTGTGTTGCAGAAATCCTCCACGCAGAGCTGTCTGGGGACTCATTTGCAAGGGGAAGCATTACGCTGAGGAAAACTACAGCAAAGTGCCTTTAAAATCCTGCTCAAGCCACGCTTCAGGACAGCCTGATGGGCTTGCGCTTGGTGTTTGCTTTGGAGTTCCCAGGGGCGCGTTTCGAACCGCTCAGCGTTGTGATGTCCCGCGACTTCTCCAGTCTGCATTGTGCTGCTGGCTCAGGTTGTCCGTGTGCCGTCCACTCGTCTGCAGCCTTGGCCCGTCTACTCCCTCTGAAATGCTGGGGACAAAGGAGGAGAAACCTGCTCAGAGCTGGTGTTTGCCGGTGTGAACGCAAGGCAGTCGCACCGCACAAGGAGAGGGGTACTTGCTAAGCCAGCCTGCGGACCACGAGGGCATGGACGGAAGCGAGTCTTCCCGGCATGCTTTTGTTCTGTGCTATTTAGAAAAGAAAAAAAAAACCCCTCCAGAACTGCTTTGGCCCCCAGCTGTTTGCACCAGGCAGCGGGGCCAGCAGCAGCAGACCTGCCTACACGGCATAGGGCCGAGCCAGGGGGTTGGCTCAGGTGTGGTGTCTGTCTGTCTGAAGTCCTTCTGGAACTCGACTACCAGCAGGCCTAAAAAGCGGAAGGGGAGCGCTGGTTGGGAGGGGGTTAACCCCCTCACCCACCTGCCCAAGCCACTGCTGATCCCATCTCTGCCGTGGCCCGGCTCCCTGGGGCCATTTCTGGGTCTCCTGCTGCCTCCCTGCCGCGCCAGCCATCGCCATGCCCAGCTGCCTCTGAAGCGCGGTGCTGGAACCAGGGGAAATAAAATCCACCGCCAGGAAGAGCAGCGTTGCTGTTCTGAAGTGTCTCAAAGAATACTGGATAGAACCAGTACCTGGGCTCTGTTTGCTGCTGAAAGCTGAGTATGTTAGAGTTTACTTCACTGAGTGAATGGCTTAAAAGGCAATGAGTGTCCAAAACATTTTGCTTTGTAATTGTTTCTGCAAATTTTCATATGCTGTCTTGGGGCACGGTTTTTGGAATATGCATTGCAAGACAAAGCCAAATTAATTTCCTTTCTTTTTTTTTTCCTTATCACTGCACTAATTGGAAGAGGGATGAGGAAAGATGTGCTGTCGATTAAAACAGGGCATTGTAGATCTTCCTGATGTTCCTGGTGTCTCCTTTGGCCACAGCTCTTCTAGAGTCACGTTGGCTCGTTTAGGCCTGAAAATGTTTCTCGTTGCTGTGTATCAGGCAGCAGCAGCCTCCTGAGAGGCACTGAGTGATACCTGGGTACGCTTCATGTCCTCCGTCCCGCAGCGAGGAGGGCCCAGACCCTGCCCTGGCCTCCGAGCCCACCAGCCTGGAGCCGCTCACCCCCTTTGGCACGTGTCCACAGGCTGGTGCGGGGCTGCGCGCTGCTGGGGCGACGTCGCTCGCTGGCTGGGGGTGTTGGGGGACATGAGCAGATGGCCCCGAGTTAAATTGCCCTGCTCGACGCAGCGCTGCATCCCGGGGTTTGACCTCACGGGAAGAGGCTGGGGGTGCGGATGTGTAAACATCATCCGATCATTGCACAGTGACTGCGAGTGTTTGTAACGCAGGAGGAGAGCTGATGCTGCGCGCGTTCTGGCCGTGATGAACACAGCTCGCCAGTTACTCCTATTAATTGCATTTTGAGTTTTATAGGCTGTTAAATGCTTGAGAGCGTGCTGGTGTTTCACAGAATCACAGGATGGTCGGGGTCGGAAGGGACCTCTGTGGGTCACCCAGTCCAACCCTCCTGCCAAAGCAGGGTCACCTACAGCAGGCTGCACAGGACCTTGTCCAGGTGGGTCTTGAATATCTCCAGAGAAGGACACTCCACAGCCTCCCTGGGCAGCCTGTTCCAGGGTTCCATCACCCTCAGAGGGAAGAAGTTCTTCCTCATGTTCAGACGGAACTTCCTCTGCTTCAGTTTGTGCCCATTGCCCCTTGTCCTGTCGCTGGGCACCAAGAAGAGCTTGGCCCCATCCTCCTTAAGATATTTAGAGGCATTTCTAAGGTCCCCTCGCAGCCTTTTCTTCAGGCTGAACAAGCCCAGCTCCCTCAGCCTCTCCTCGTAGGAGAGATGCTCCAGTCCCCTCCTCATCCTCATAGCCCCCCGCTGGACTCTCTCCAGTAGTTCCTCACCTTTCTTGAACAGGGGAGCCCAGCACTGGACACAGTACTCCAGATGGGGCCTCACTCGGACAAAGTAGAGGGGGAGGAGAACCTCCCTCGACCTGCTGGCCACACTCTTCTTAATGCACTGGGCTGATCTCCCCGGGGCTGCCTGCAGGAGAAGGGCAGGGGCCTCGTCCCCTCGCCGGAACCCCGCCGGAGAGCCCGCCCGCGCCATGAAGCTCCGGAGCCGCCCTGCGCGCACCGCAGAACTCTCTTTGCCGCCGCGGCCTGCCCTTAGCGCGCCCGCCCGCGCCGCGCCCTCGGAGCCGCACTTCTCGCGTTGCGTTGACGTCTGGGAGGGGGCGGGGCTCCAGCGGCAGCGGCGCAAGATGGCGGCCACCACGGGTGCGGGTGAGCGGGCGGCGGGGCGGCGGGCCGGGCGGG
>Ga0065711_1044036_pt1 | contig 14365 bp, 8 predicted proteins | sample Hoacrofraction12_FD_59098 | JGI IMG/M metagenome (GOLD analysis project Ga0065711, IMG submission 59098) | Hoatzin crop microbial communities from Cojedes, Venezuela - Epithelial fraction 12 v2 (version 2) | ecosystem: Host-associated > Birds > Digestive system > Esophagus > Crop | place...
CCAGTCCAACCCTCCTGCCGAAGCAGGGTCACCTACAGCAGGCTGCAGAGGACCTTGTCCAGGCAGGTCTTGAATATCTCCAGAGAAGGAGACTCCACAACCTCCCTGGGCAGCCTGGTCCAGGGCTCCATCACCCTCAGAGGGAAGTTCTTCCTCATGTGTGAAACTGTGAACAGCTCATGAAAAGAAGAAAAAGAGGGAGGGAAAAAGGTCGTTTAGGTGTTTTTTCAGAAGGAAAACCAGTGCTATATCTTAGCGGAGATCATTCTAGCAGATGCTGAAATTTCTTACCTTCCTTAAGTTCTTTCTGTTATTATTTCTCTTCCTAACTAAACGAGGTTGAAGCTCCCTGTATAACTAAGTGCTTACCTTAGTATTACGCAGTTTTGACTGCAATGCATTTTAAACTTTGTTTAATATGAGGAAGGCAATGACTGTATTCTCTATTTGTTTTATTGTTCAAGTAATATTGTCGACAGCGCTTGCGACCGTAGGCATTTTCTAGAGTAATAGCACAGTACCTAGATTTCTTCCACTAAATGGACATGGGAGCGTTGAAGAATTACACATGCCACATGGCAAAACAGGCTTAATAATGCTTGAAATAGGTATTCAGGGAGCTGGATTTTGTGTTGTGTGATCTGGGGGGGAGACGGCAGCTCTGGGGCAGAAGTGCAATGGAAGACCCATTGCTGACCCTGGGGTCTCCACAGACAGCACAGCCCCTGGTCAGGAGCCCGTGGACGTTAGCTCATCCTCATCAACTGCGAATCAATCAAACAGGGAGGGAAAAGCTCTAAGGAAATTAGGATGAGAGTAACACGGACTGAGAATCATTTGAAAAGATCTTGAGTGAAACCAGTATGCCAATGCTGTTAATGGTCACTAGAAATCAGAGACCTGATTAATATATTCTCCCGCAGCAAAGTTCTCCTTATTACACCGTGAATAGATGTAATTCTGTCTGCAGGAAATCTGAATACCAATATTTTGGCATTCAAGGAATTCTGTACAGTTGTTCTGCTTCTCCTTTTAACCCATGCCAGCAGCAATTTTTTTTTTCCTTTTTATCCCACCTCCAAAGTATCTTTCTTCCCTTGCAGAAAAAGATTAACAGAGAAATGCTATGAGGCTCAGTACCAAGCTTTATGTTTTTTTCAGAAACACAGGAAACCACGAAATTCCTTTCTATCCCTTCTAGGAATGAAGGCCAAAAATTTATCACAGAGTAACATTAATATAAGAGTATTTAAGGACTTAAATAAATAAACTTTAATAAACTTATATTTTCAGCACAGAGCAGATGGTGTTTGACAGACCTGCCTGAAGCTATGTAACATCACATGCCTTGCTATTTGTTTTTCAATAACGTGATTTACTAAATAAATTTCTCGTTCTTTGAAATCATACAGTGAAGGACGGGTTTGTGTCCCGATTAAAAGGCAGTAGCCATTTTATAACAGGTGAAGGACACTTAAAATTGCTGGGTACGGAAAAACTGTGTGGAACATGAGAAGTCTCTCTACGACTTCACCCATACTCATAAATGTTAATAAAATATTGCCACTGAGAGAACTCACCTGGGTCTCTGTCCACTTGGTCAGGGAGCCTGTTTTCCAGCACAGACTGGTTGATGCCATTTATCATCTCAGACAGCACATAGGCATGATTTGGGCGATAGCCCAGAGCAGGGAGTTTTTTGGTGAGCAGTATAGAACAGGCTTTGCTCTATTTTGAAGGGAGAAGGGGCTGGCCAAATGGGTATTGACAGTTTGTGTTGGGTGGCCTAAGGGTCACAGAAGGATTCCCAGTTGTCTTGTGATTCACAATAGGATGTACCTTAAGGGCCACATCTGATATAATTTAAAACTACACTAAAAAAGTTACAGGATAAATTTGAAGAAAGGCTTAGGAGAGGTATTAGGTGCAGGCTACCATGGACCTACTCTCAGTGATATTTTTTTCCTACAAAACCTTCAGGCTGGGAACCTAAATTACAAATTTTTAAGTCAACCACAAAAATTCTGTTTTTTTCCAAAGAGCATTTAGGGAATGTCAGGAGCCTTTGCTCCTAAACAGTGCAGTTTATCAGATGCCTAATTTATTATTCAGTGTCGTTATGTCCTGTAACTGACTGCCCTGGAAGAAACCCCAGGTTCCTATTCAAGACAATTTTTTGACCCCCTAAATGGGTGCCAAGCATTAAGTGCTTGACCTTGGATGTCGGTGGTGAGCAGAAAATACATCTGCCCTGCATCAGATCAGTAAAGAAGAAATGTTAGCCAGCTGTTTTGGTGGAGAACTGTAAAATACCATTCTGGCGTACTCTTAAGTGTCATGGTAGTTGCTTTTTGATTATTCACATTGCGTTAGTATTCACTACAATATGCACAGTTTAGCAAATTATTCCTTGATTTTATGGAGGGAAAAAAGGTTGCTTTACTTCAGTAAAAGTGTCTTAAACCAATTTGTGTGGTTATGTATCTTTCTAAGGCAATGCATTAAATCTTAAACAATGAGAAGGAAGAGAAAAATGTAAACAATATTACAGAAATGGAATTATTTCACTGGGAAAACAAAGCATCCCAGAACGCTAATGTCACCAAGGATACTTGATTCAACCAGTACACAGCGCACAGCTGGAGGAATTGAAAATTTTCTTAGAATATAGCTTTGTAGTCTAAGAGACTAGGAACCTGGCTGAGACTAGCTCATTCAGCAGTCCCTGTTGTACCGTTTCAACAGTTACGAGAGGCTTCCAAACTTATCTGCCTTGTTTTTAATGTGGAGTATAGGTTATGTACACGTATGACAGCTGCTGTCTGGGACAAAATAACAGGGCATCAAAATCTAAGAACATCTGCTGAAATTGGTTGGGCTAAAGAGCCAAAGTTCTTTAGCTGGGGGCCAGAACAACTCAGTGAAAGGATGAGCACAAGCAAAGTGAGATGAAAATATCAATGGGTTACACAGATGCCTCCTCTTGTATCATAGCAAACACTTCCTCTCTCTGTTTTCTGGTGTCAATTTGTATGATTAACTCCAGAATTTGTAATGGGTTCTTTTTAAAAACCTAAGAGGTAAATTTATGTTTTATATTAAATGCTGATGGCACTTGATATATTTATGTTGGAATTTATAAATAAAAAAGGGGATGGGTTTTACAGATATCTAAATGATCATAAATGCGTTGGCCTCATATCATAATGAGAATTACAGACAATAATAGAAAGCAGGCGTTCCCTCGGATGAAAGCGTAAGGCAGAAGACTGGAGCACAGGCCGCTTGCCAAAGTGGCCATGCAGAGCTGAAAACAGTGCTGTATAGTTGAGAGATCGTTGTTGAAAGGGTATGTTTAATCCCCATCCCACCCCAAAAGTGACTTCTCAATAGTTCCCAGAAACATATGCTATTAGGCTCAGCTGGAAGTGGAAAATCGCTCTTAATCATATGCAAGGAACAATTCTAAATAGGAGTATTTGAAAACAGCATTGAGAAGGGAAGAGTACTGCTGGAAAGAATGGAAGATCATTTTGATTCTTGATGAAAAGCTATCAAACAGAGTTCAATGGGGTAAGAGATGTGACAAATCTTTAGAGAAGCAGTTTTCTCTTAAGAGAAAGGTAATACAGCTGACAAAGTCACTTCATGCTTTCTGTGCCATTGAACCTAAAAAAATATATTTTTTTTTTCATTCGATATGAACCACAAGAAGCTTTTTTTTTCCCCTTTTTTAATCTTCATGAGGATTTTTGCTTTGGGACTTCCTGCAGGGAAGTGTTTTAAGTGGAAGTCTTCTTTATACTGCACCTAATGTCTGCCAATAGGATTCCTGTTACAGGCGTAGGAACCATTTTCCTTCTGTCCTCAAGCTGTGTTGCTGCTTATTATCATGTTTAACATTCCCAGTGCCTGGCAGGATGGAGATTAGAAACTCTGAATATTCACTTTATAGTGAAAGGTCTTGCCAGATTTTTGGAGCATAGGCTGTAATGTATGCATGTAATTTCTTGGTAAGTAAGTTCCGAGCTCTCCAGTGAGTCACCTTAATCTTTCTTTTTATCATTTTAGGATTGTTTTAAAATGATCTGCTATGCCTCCACACCTAAACATGTGAAAAACATTACATGGGAAATAACGACTTGTTGGAAGCAAACAAAAAGAAATGCATAGATTTCCATTGATAAGTCTGTACTTTTTTTTTTTAAAGTGTATACTTTCTGGAGTGTTCTTCTCTAACGCCACAATTTTATTTTTTAACAGACTGGAAGGAAGGAGAAGGGGGACCCACTCAACATTGCTATTGACAAGATGACCAAGAAAACACGAGACCTTCGAAGACAGGTAATCTGTGCTTTTTATAATGCTTCTTGGTTTTACAAGGAATTCGTTGCTTTTCAACTTCAGACTGGTTTTGGCAACTGTAGGGGTATAAAGAATTTGTGTCCTTATTTAGATATGACACTACATTACACTTGACATTAAGCAAAGGACTAGTATTTCCTGAGCCCAAAAAAAGGGAGACTGAAACTTGTTCCAAGTGTAACCCCCAATGGTCTTAATATGTGGGAAGATTGGCCAGACCTTCACTGCCTTTGCAGCCCAGCAATCCCAGTCATAAAAACACTGGCATAGGTGCATATTTGTATTTCTTTGAACACTCTCATTGAAATAATAGGAGTGATGAGTAGAGTATGAAAAAGTTTGTAAAAGCAGAGTATTTTTAAAGAAAATTTCTAAGTTACCATATTAAATAAAGATCCTATGAAGATACGGAGAAAGCTAAAAAATAACTGTAAATCATAGTTTAAACTGGAAAGGTTGAATTTCTTGTATTACTTTTATCATTGTGTTTGGTACTAAGACTGCAAGATTTGCTCAGAAAGCTGAAGATGAAAAATAATAGAAGGGATAATGCAAAAAAAAAGGCAGAAACCATCTATAGGTTTCTCTTTACACTTTTAAAGTTAAGGCAGGAGGGATTGCCTCTTTTTACCTCTTTTTTCTGCTTTGGAAATTATGTCAATTCTGCATTTTCTTTAGAAATAACAATAGTGATAATAAAATACTACCTGGCCAATAAAGGTTTCTTCTGTGAAAATAATCCAAAATCCATGTATCTTCAAGACCAAGTAAGGACTTAATGTATCTTCAGATACCTATTTGCAACGTGAAAGCTTCAGAAAGAGTGGCCCCTATTGGCATGTTGAAATCAGGGCTCTGCACTGCTAAAACTCAGCTCCTTTCATCGCTTCCTTAACTCTCAGCAAATGCATTTGAGGATCATACACTCAGAGCTTATTTCTCCAAATAAGAAAAATATTGCAGTGGACTTAGAGACAATATGAATCACAGACTTTCCTGTATAAAGCCTAGCATCACATCTGTTGCTCGGCTAATGACAGAAGAAAGATCTCCGCTGTTCTGCCCTGCAAATTTGTGGGATCCTAGGTTCTGCAGTGGAGTTTGTACCATGTGTTGCCTCCCACCTCTGTTCTTATTGCTTGAAGGAAGTAGCAGACTAACACATCAGTTGCTGTTCTGTGTGAGGTTCTCAGCAGTTGCCTGAATTACTCATCTCTAAAGCCAAATTTACTCCGAAACGTGATATAAAAATGGCACCTTTCTTAATAAACTGTCTGCTTCTCACGTATATTCAGCCCCATGGGTGTTGAATTCAATCTCAGAAAGGTTGACACTCTGTATGTGGGTAAAGCGAAGCACATATATAAATATTTTCCTGCTTGGAGAAGAAGCTTTTAATATAGTTTCTGATATTTATGAAAGTTAAACATGATGGTATAATGTTTATTAAATTGTGGCAGTTGCTAGTAAACTAATCACGATCAGATCGTAATTGTGATAGGTTTTGCACAAGCGTGGAGGAAGATGGAGTCTCTGCTTTCAGCAATATGTATTCTGACTATAAATCATTATACTTTAAATGCGTAATCAATGTTCTGCTTCATCACATGTATAATCAGCAGAATAGATGTGCGTGTCTACCCAGGGCTGCCTGTACACCCCTGCTAAATTTCGGAATATAACGATGTCACTGAGGGCTTAGTTTAATAGCTGGGGAGAGGGGCTTGAAGATGAAGAAGAAATGAAACACAGTTGAGATTACAGTGTTATACTGTTTGAGTCTTTCTATTTTGGGCTAAATCATGGGAGAGACAAGCAACTTTGAATACCATAATGCCTTTTGTTTTTAATGAATCCCTTTTAAGGCAGCCTTGCTTGTCAGATTTATGAAGCTTAATGTTATCACCATAAAACTGGGCAATCTACAAAATATGTTTTGGTAATGAAGAAGGTATATGTATTTCATTTGATAGTCAGGCTCCCTTGCAAGGCTTCAGTAGTCAACCAAGACTGATTTTTCTTTCTCTCCCCAGGTTACTTAGCTCTTTATTTCAGAGATTTTATTTGATTAGCTACAGAACATGCAGATGTGTGAAATGATTGTGGTTGGGATACACGGTGCTAAAATTCCATCTCACAATTTGCAGTCACATCAATATTTCCTATTCTGATGGAATTACATCTTTTATACTGATCATTTATACTCTTCTGGGCATTGGAAAACTATTATGGAGATCTAATTATATATCTTAATATAAACTGCCAGTAAGAGCACCAACCTAAGTCAGACTGAAGAAGTTCCTGGAAGAAGACAAGTCTTACCAGCCCATTTCTTCTTTCTGCTGTCATTTCTTCCTTTACTTTGAAAATTTTGCAAAAAGGCACAGAGTTCTGTGCCTGATAACGAGTTGTGCCAATTGCCAGGATTTGGGATCTTTTCCCCCAAGGTACACAAGTCTGTCATAAATAAAAAAAAAAAAAAAGTTAAAAAAAGAAGAAACCTAAAAGCTAAATAAAAACATCTTTCACTGTGTGGTAACGCAAACTAGACCAGCAGCAGGGTGCTTGTTGATGCCAGTTATTTTGTTTGTTTTACCTCCAAAGGGAAACAAATATACTAACCCTATAGTGTCAATACTACATCTAACCATAAAGCGGCATACACAAGAAGTATTTCAAGCATTGCATCTCTACGGTGACAATGAAACAAAGACAAGCAGAAAGGGCACACCAAAGAGTTTGGCTAACGCACAAACTGGATGCCTAGCGAGGACCAACACGGTCTATAGATCATTTGCAATCTGATGAGCAGGGCCCCAGCTGTGCTGCTGTCACCAAGGGCTGGTGTCCCACATGGTAGTGCCACTGCCTCCTGCCCCATGGCCACCGGCTCTGCTCCCTGTGGCCTGTTCCAGTGGATCAGCTGAGCTTGCTCAGTCTGTATTAACCAGTTGGTTTCCCCACAAGCTATAATAACCAAACCCATTAGTTTTCTCTTAAAGAGCAGATATCTGTACTGCTATTAATTTTAACAGACCAGCCTGTCTGCAGTATTCTATACAGTAGACTGAAATCAAATAATTCTTCATTTTTGTCCATTCAAGCCAGACTAATCCTTTATATGCCTTCAAGTGGACGGAATTGTAAAGAAATAGGAAGATTTTTTACCCACGATCCTCAGTTTGTACTGCAAATGATGCTCACGTATGGCTGTTAGGGAAAATTCATCCACCTCCTGCAAACTCACGTTCATGTCATTACTAAAGCTAGTGAGAAATACTTTATGAAATAAATAGTCAACAGAGAATTTTTACTTTCTTTAAAACTGGAAAACAGCAGAAATTATCCAGACACTTAATTTTGAAAATATAAAAAAAGCGCCTGATTTTGTTGAAAAGTCACATGGATTTTTTTCGGTAGTTTCATATTTTCATTTTGAAAGCTAGTAGTTTATTTTAGCTTAGCAATGCAAATATAAATATATACATATAAATAAATAGGGTAATTTAAAAAGCATTTTTAGAATTGTCAAGAAAGTTGTCCTTTGTTTTAAGGAGTTTTGATCATTTTGAAATTTTCAATTTTCATTTCAAAATAAAATAAAGCAAAAATTAATAAATATTATATGTTTCTTAAAGCTGGATTTCTGGTTCTCCTTGCAGTTTTAGGCAACAAAACTTGATTATTAAATATAGTAATAGGAACAGTGAAGTAGGGAGTCCAGAAATAACTGCTTTACCAGTTGCATTTCAATAAATATTTTGAATGTTTAGACTGCTGTCCTGGGTTGTTTTTTTTTATGGAATGGAAGTCTGATAGAAATTAATGCCATTGGTAGATATCTAAGTCTATGTGTGCAGTATCAAAAGCTATTTTTTGCCATCTGATTATTGTTTAGTTGCCTTAAACTATGTTGTTGGGTGCAATCCAGTTTAACCTGTTGGGCAGGTACCACAAAAAACAAAATAATATTAACACCCTACTAGTAGCTACATACAGTTAGTAGCTAAGATGGAGATTTTGAATATGGAAAGCTGGCGTAATTTCCGCCCTCAAAATACCTGTGCTTGTTCACATGGTCTCTGATATTCACATTTTTTCTCATTTTCTCACATTCATCCTTCTCCTATCTGCTGCTACCTCATCTGCTGTAGCTCACTTGGTACTCCAGGCTGGTTGGTGAAATGCAGGCAGGTGTGAGGCTGGTTTTGGCACCTCCTCTGCCAACTGCCCAGTTGGTCCCCACATGGTTGTCAGCCAGCTGGTACCTGTATTGGTACGCTGGCCAGCCAGCTACTGACTTCATATGACAAATTTCTTTCCATAGGACTCTAATTCAAGTCACCGTTCTCCGACCTAGACAATTTCTCATCAAACTCCAGCTATTTAGCACCCTGAGGACCTTTTCTGTCTGTCAGATGGCTTTAAAATTGGCCAACAGATTAAAATGTACTCAAAAAAAATGGACAGAGTTACTGTAATGAGCTTCCTTTCCTCAGAAAATCAGTCTAGAAACAAAAGCTTTTATGGTCAAGACTATGGTCGTGTTCTTTTTAACTCTGTTATCTGCAACAACACTCGAAATTTTGAAAAATAAATCTAATTTTAAGACCCCCTACTGTGCTACTTTGCTAGTAATATTGGTATTGTGTAACTATAGCATGTTATTATCCATAAATAAACCCTTCAATATTATTTCTAAAGCAACATGCAGCTTGTTTTGCCGTATGAATTTCCAAGAATTGGTTTCATGTGTGACTGTGGTTTGTCTTTTAGAAGTTGGTTATTTAATCTCAGCTATTTTGTAGTCTGAAAGCTGAAAGATAGGCACTTCCACGATTCCCGTCTTGGTTTGGATGAGTTGTCTCCCTCTTTCTTATGAATATTGATGGAGGTTAGAATATTGATTGCTTCTTCTCAGTGCCTGCTTTTTCCTGATAGACACTACTAGCACCCTAGGCACGGTGACACACTTTTGGGTGCACAAGATCGGGCTTAGCCATTTAGGCTTAAACTGATATTAATAATGACTGTCCTATGATGTCTTTCTATCAGCAACACACTCAGACGTGTTCAGTCACATATTTTGCAATAGCCTAAATTAAAAATAAATATATATCCAAGTCCTGTTTGCCCTTTCTATTCCTCCAATCATTTCTTTATTTATCATGTAGTTAATACATCCTTCCACATGACCCTCATGTATTTTTTATTGTTCTTTTACATTATACTCATGCTAAGCTATGTTCTCACAAATACCTTGTAAGACTCTTGGTGGGCTGCAGACCTGGTATTCATTAGTCTGTTAGCAGCCATATTCTTCAGCATACCTTCCTTCAATTGCACAGCTACAATTATTATACTCTAGATTTTATGGTCCTTGATAGTACTGTTTTGGTAGCTATATTAGGCTACAAGTCAAACTTTTAAAGCGTTAAAGGTAGATGAGAAAAATACCTCCTGTAATTCATTCAGGCAAATTTAGTAAAACAAAGATGTTGGAGAGAAGTTCTTGATCATACCCAGTTTTTACCTACAGCATAGGGCTCTGAAGGTACTGGCAATTCCGTATACGTACTTTAATATGGGCTACAACAGTTTGAGTTAGATAACAGGCTTCATAATGCTTATTTGTCATATCTTTTTTCTAGCTCTTCAGAGGCAGCGTATCTCCATTTGCTCTTAATGTCAGTCACTTCCGCATAGATTAAGTTGTATCACTGCTGTTTACGAATGCTATTTACAGTAAAAAAAAATTGTTTAGCACTTTGAATCCTGCCAAAAATTGACGTAGACTCTAGAGAGACTCTCAGAATAAAAAACATGGATATTAGCTCATGCAATTAGACTAAAGGGACACCTAAAACTGAAAATACGTATTCCTTTGGAAAAGATTTTATTGCATCTAACCCATAAAATGCAAATTGTATTATGGAAAGACACTTACATAATGTTTTCAGTCTCTGGACTTAAATTTCTCTCTCTTCAAGTATATGCATAGTTTGCTTCTCTACAGTATATAAATGCTTTGAAGAAAACAGAGGACCCCCTCCAAAATAGGAAATTTTATCATCATCATTTTGCAGCCAAGCTACTGTCTCAAGTACAGACCAGATGACTTGTCAAATGCTGTGGGGAGGGGCAGTGGCACCCAGAAATTAAATCTTGCTGCCCTGACATGAGTTACTTAAATTTTTTGTTTATCCTCTCTCCCTTCTAAAATGCTTGACAAACACAAGCAAGATTTATTGTCCAGTTTTCAGAAAAATAATCAGAAACACCAAAAAATAAAGTTGCTTCTGAAGGTGGAGCTGCCTCAGCTTAGTTATTCTGTGTTGTACCAGCTTGAAGAAGTGCACAGTGTACATTAAAATATAAGCCCAAAGGAATTATGAGTGCTGGGAAATCAAAACAAAACTAAGAGCTTCAGAAGAAAACAACAAACCAAGTTTTAATCAAACTGAATAGATATTAGATAACTAACTCATTTCAGCTCCTTTGAGAAGCTGAACAGCACACCCAAAGAAATAAAAACTCATATTGACAGGGTGGGAGGAAGAGAAAAAAAAGAGAACCCTGAGAATTCACACCAGCTGATGTCAAGTGTGGAAATCGGGTGATAGTGTAAGGAAGCTGGTTTTCCTTCAGTCTTCTATGCAGTCACTAGGGAGTTCACTTCCTGAGGATCATTTGGGATTTCAAGGACATATTTTGCAAGATTTCATCTTCCTTCATATATAGGGAGTCATGAACCAACTGCTTTTTAATATAGGCACCCAAAGATCGGGGTCTAAAGGTAGGTTTATGTCCATAATCCTTTTACTTTCAAGCTACAGAGCCAGTCAACACTGCAGCAGCCGGCGCATTTCTTGGAGGGCTGGGGAAGAAAGCTCTGCCTCTCATTACCGTAAGAGTAGGTTCTGACATGCCCTTTGTTGCAGACAAGAGGGCAGTGGTTAAGGTTGTAAATCCTGAAGGTGGCTTTTTTTAATTCAAGATCTGTATAATTTAAGGAGGGCTAAAAACACACAGAGAGAAGGTCATGGACCTTTTCCAGCTCACCTAATTTGTAAGAGAGGTGAGACAGCGTTTTGAAGATGCAAAACTTCCTGCAAGTGTTAAGTAGTAGCAGAATACTCAAGAAAGTTGTAACTTCAAAATTTAGTCTTGCGTGAATGTTTACTAAAGATTTATTTTACGAAGGCAAAGTTGAAGTGAGGTCGTACTCAAACAGATGATCCAGAAGAGTCTTGCTAACCTTGTGTTGTATTACCAGACATGAGGTACTGGTTGTTCCCAAGGAAAGCGTGGTGTGATTGGTGATATTGCCACATTCTGTTGTATGAAAATTCTTTTTGACAAAAATGTTGGCATTTTTTTAAAGGGAGCCAGCAGTAAGTCAATCTAAATGTCTTTGAACCTAAAGCCACCTGCGGCACCAGCCCTTGCTCGTTAGAGACTCATCACCTTTTTCTTGTTGCTTAATAGGTTATGTTTTCACCTGCAGTGCCTGTAGTGCTCTTGATTATGGAAATCTGGAGGCTGGCTTTCTGAAAGCAGTCTATCAAATGCTAATATAGATTTATTTCTCTGCCAGCACTACATGATTATTTCTTGTATTCATTTAATGTGGGCGCTCCTCATTGCGTGTACATCAGTACTTCTCTACTGGGTCTCTCTAGCAGCTTGTACAAAGGTATTAGACAGAAGTCTGGTGTAATACTGGGTTATACAGTAAAGACTGTAATGCTCCGCTTGATAAAGTCATCTACTCTTTCAGCTATCACTGAATTTATAGCCACCCCTTCAAGCAACAGAAGTAGGTATACTCTGAATTTCACCAGCTTGGACTGAAAGAACTATAAGCCCCTGGTATGCTGTTCAATACTGCATCCACTTTTTGTCTGCTCCCATTGGACAGACTAACAGGTGTATTTTCTTTAGGAAAGGAGTTTTAGGAAATGTCTAAAAACCTGATCTAAAATGTTAGAGGCAATGAACTGTTATTTAAATTGCACTTGGTGGTGATTTTGACTTCAACTTATCTGAATGCACATGTCTTTGTCTCCCTCAAAACGCATTTCTTCTAGATGTTTGTCACAGTGACATTGAGGGTTTTATGGTGCTCTGAAGTGCTGCAGAGGAAATGGAGAGTGTTTTAATACTGCTGATTTACTCTCCAGGTCTGCAGTAATTTCCTTACTGCCTAATTATAAGGCTCAGTTTAATTTACTCTACACATAATGTTTACTGATGCACATATGGTGCCATATTTCAGGGAACTATACCCATATCAGGTAGTTTTGCGTAAGGCTACAGTTTGTAACATTTTCGCCAAATGAAGGAAAGTTTGATCTGCAGCATAACAGCAACGACAGATTATTTTTGTCTGGCAAAATCCAAAGAGTGTTGTAGCTATAGCTGCTTTTTCTTTTTGAAATAGAAACTTGATTTTTCTTTTTTTAACTGAATGAAGTTGGGAACACAGTGGGTCGGCTTTTCAAAGGGGCTTGTGAGGAATTACTAGGCAAAACTCAGTGACAGCTACACCGCGTTAGATTACTGCACATACTTTGTCGGTTATTACTCAAATAATGAGTCTTCATAAAAGCTCACATATTTCAACAAATCTTTGTACTCACTCCAGGAAATTTACAAGATGCATAGCTCTGTCATCACTGCAAAGTAACAAGTATGGAGTTTTTCAGACTCTTTTTAATTAGAGACACTGTAAATGTGGGAGAAGCTCAGCAGAAGTGTGTAATGTTGCTACCCAAAAGCACCCAAACCAACCAAAGAAAGAAAGAAAAAAAAATAACCAAAAACCTATTCTGATCAATTTCTATTGATGATAGTTTTACACGAAGAAGCTTTCACTGTGCTGTAGTGTCAGCTAGAGAATGACCTATAGTCACATCAGCTAAAGAAATTTGTAGAGTTTGGATTCATAAAGACAGCTTCAGATTTTGATGTTCATTATCAGTAATGCAGTAGCATGAGGTAGGGAGCACTATAAATGTAGAGGAAAACATAGTCCTTTTCCAAAGACTTCTGTAATTCTGTCCTCCCAATGGATTTATTAGCAATGGCAAAGTACATAGAATTTAATTTCCAAATGGGATTTCAACATAGCATTTCTTTCTTAATTGACAATGATTTTGTTCAGTGGCACTGTTTCTAAAGTATCATAAAATATCTTTAATATTACTGGTTATTAAGCAACCAGGAATATAAAAAGTTTTGTTTTCAGTTCCTGCTTTCTAGAAATTACTGAAAAAGAGAAGAAAACAGAACAAAATAAAAATAAACTAAGAATAAAACCAACAAAAACCCAAATAAAACAAAACAAAGAAAAAAACCCCAGGCTATGATCTCACTGCAGTAAGGGCTTTTTTGAAATGTATGGATGGTAATTGATAACATCAGATACCAATCATCTCTGTCCATAAGGCAGGATCAGTTTGTGACTTTGAGTGAATCTTGGAAAGGATGATGAGAAATCCATTTTTGCAGAACACAATCAGTTTTTAATCTTGTTTTGGCCATTGTCTGGAACTCCAATAGATAGATCTACCAAAGGCAGCTGTCATCAGCTTTCACTGGGGCTGAACCTCTAGGTCTTAGAGAAGCTGATGATAATATTTAGTATGCCAGCCTGTTTATGCAGCTGGAACAGGTGGTAATGCAAATGTGACACAAGTAGCACTCTACTCTATTAACCCATTAAAGCCTATTGGATCCAACTGCTTTAAAGTGAAGTTACTACGCATGCTAATCATGGTGAGGATAACTTCATGAAGGGTTTTCATAGACAACTTCCTTCCCATTTGTGACCAATAGCTATTTAATCTCCCCATAACAGTTTTGTCCTCAGTTATATTTTTTTATTTACTTGTCCTGGGTTTGGCCAGAACAGGGTTAATTTTCACCGGAATCCAGGAAGGGGCACAGCCGGGGGGTGGGGGCTGACCCCACCTGGCCAAACAGAGCCCGGTATTCC
>Ga0065711_1044038_pt1 | contig 14364 bp, 15 predicted proteins | sample Hoacrofraction12_FD_59098 | JGI IMG/M metagenome (GOLD analysis project Ga0065711, IMG submission 59098) | Hoatzin crop microbial communities from Cojedes, Venezuela - Epithelial fraction 12 v2 (version 2) | ecosystem: Host-associated > Birds > Digestive system > Esophagus > Crop | place...
CCTGCGCGCGCCCGTCCCTCAGGGCGGCCGGGCCGGCACCGAACACTCCCGCCGGTGCTTCTTTCTAAAAGTCGCGTCTTACACCGATTTAATAACAATATCAAGTATTTAGTTTAATCAGATATTAAAAATATTTAATTTATCTTCGTGTTTTCAAACAGCCTTTTCAAATTCCTTACAATCGCGGGCAGCGGTAACTGCGCATGTGAGCAATGTGAAGGTTTGGGGTTCTTCCTCAGCGTGGGTCATCCGAAGAGGCATTAATGGGCCAGGCAACCTGCAATGCAAATAACCGCCGTGTGGACGTGTGCTCGCCGGTATTTAAAAGAAACAGGATTTGCGGCCTTTGCGCTGAAGACGCTCACCGTCCTGTGGCCGTCTCAGCCGCGACGGTGGCCGCTGCCATTGAACCACAGCAGCCAGAGGAGCAGCAGGAGCCCGTGCGAACACTGGCACAAATCGGGAAATTTCAGTTTAACAAAGCATTGGCACACCAGAGTCATCTAGTTTATTTATATCATGTTCCTCTTTTGTGTTGATGAACCAAATCCAAGCACTTTTCCTTCTGACGAGAGCAGTCTGTTAAAGTCAACAGGAATGTGCTGAAGGAGGAGCGAAGGCTTTGGTACCGCGCCTTTCAGGCAACTACAAATCAAAAATTACGCCAAGGAACAAAAATTAGGAAATTTCCCTATGTAAACAATGTGTTCTCAGCAAACACACCGGCATTTCAAATACTTTTTTAATACTTTTAAGCCAGCGGTTCAGAGGAAGCTGTGTGCCGCGTTGCTGATGTGAGGCCTCAACTCCTTCTGCACAACATAACACAAATGGCACTTCCAGAGCTCCACAGCCCCCAGCCACGAAGCACCAACCCGAGCAGTTCTCACGTGTTTGTATTCCTCACATATACAATTTAATACCACATGGTAATCAGAGTACCACTGTTTTCCATACATCTTTCTGTACTACTCATTGTAGCAACACACAAAATAACGATACAGTCTTCACAAAGAGGACAAAATGTACTTCATTGTACAGCTCTTCAGTAAAGACTTCTGCGTGGCCTAAGCCTTCTAGAGCTTGCTGTCACTGCAAAAATTAATTTAGTTAGTAGATTTGTTAGCATGCCACTTGAACTGCGTTAGCACAAGAGTGGACACTCTTCCAAACAATGCTGAGCCGAGCAGAGTAATTTGATTAGCAGCAAACAGCGACTGGATCAAAACTGGTCAACTCGTCATTCCATCTGCCACATCCCCGCTGCACTGCCAGGACCAATGGCACCAGCAACTGATCAGCAACATCTCCTCTAGTACCGAGCCAGGGTTCAGCTTCACTCAGCACTTGGCTACAGGTATTTGTGCATCTCTAGTCATAAGAATGAAGATTCATTTGTAGTATCGGCAGGCGTATCCATGCTAGCTTTATGCTGTTAAGAGTAGTAGGATGTAGCAGCAGAGCTCCACCAAGGGCTGGCAACCAAAGCCCCATTATCCACCCTGGTGTCTGCCACTCCGTCTGCAGCGCTGTTGTTGCCTTTTGGAGCTACACTAAAGCAGAGCTCTGCTTCCTCCACTGCCCGCTGCCGTTTTACTAACCCTTTGGATGGGATAAGTAGGAGTAGATAGCAAACCTTGCTCCAGCTGGATGCCTGGTGTAACTTCATGGGCACATACCTAAAATGATACAGTGATAAATCATTCCTTGTGGTGTAAGCCTCCAGAGCTGTTAGGTGAATTCCACTTGCATCATCAGCAGTCTTTGGCAGGCGGCTCCCAGGTCTGTGCCCAGCCACCTACCTACGATCTGCTGCGAAAGGTAGATGGGCTGCAGCTGGGGAACCACCGCCCTGCGGTCTACACATGTGGTTTAAATGAGACCTTGCGTGTAGCCCCTCTCTTACTCAAGTGCCTTTCACCCATTGTTCTTAAATATATTTTCCCTTAGTTAATTAAGCAAAAGCTTTGCAAAAGAGACCTGCAGCCCAGCGGTGCCTAGCCACAGGGGGCCTGAGGCAGTCTTCTACTAAAAAATTGCAGTAATTATGTAAAAAAGCACCTCCCCGGTGTCTGATCCAGCACATTCCTTAGCACTCTCGAAATAAAAGCTTAGTCCTCCGAGCCCAACGTGTTCGGTGCGAGGTCCCTCGCACCCAGCTCTGCTCACTGGCTCCTCTTCTGGGCAGAGAGAGCTACAGCAGTCATCTCGGCGGGGAGAAAAAAAAAAGCCGAGCAGCTGACCTGGAGGTGGGAATGATGGATTTTGTCGTCTTTGGCTCTGAAAAATGAAGTGGAATGATATTGGCAATTATATTTTATGTGGCTGTTGGTTTAATTTTGTCATTCTAAAAAAAGGCGAATGTAATAGTGTGGGCTTGCTTTCCCTTCAATTTTATTTCTTTTAATCTGTAAAACTGTGTTTAGGCTAAATGGAAAATTTCAGTATTGCAGCAACATTTAATAAAACATTAAAGTAAATGCTATATGTATTCTATGTTTAGAAACAAGTAATTAAAATAGTTTCGGTGCCAGAGCTCCTCAGGCAATTAAAAATTTTTCTTTCGCCTGTTGCTGTAAGAAAAATCCACAGAAAGAAGGAGCCTGACTATACTTGAGAAATTACAGGCAAAGAGACGTAAATGATCTTTTGATTAAAGCCGAAGGGCTGACACCTGACATAGTAAAAATATGCTCCCTCTGTCAAGCATCTTTTAGTGACAGTCATCTTGATTGCAACAATAATAGTTTAAAAAAATACTCTGAATGAAGTGTGATTTTGAAGTTGACTGAATCAGAAACTTTTTTTTCTGTTTTGCTTTCTCCAGTGAAATTTCATTCACTGTTGGCATTTGTGACCTGCCCATGTGACAAAGTATTAATGTGAAACAGCTATTCTCTATTTTCCCTTATGCAATACATTATGCAATACAGAAGGCTATGCCATCATTTTGATTCATGTGATATTATTCCATACCCTAAGTGCTTTTCAAAGCAAACTGTGTGTCTCAGTTTTATTGCACATTACCAGGTTGCAGTGCCATATAATGACAGTGACAGTTCAAATTTCTCTACCAGTTTCTTCTTTTTCCTTAATATTTCTTGAATCCAGGCTTCTGCCACAGTGTTCATTTGTGTTTCTTCATACTGGAAGTTAGTGAAACAAAGTGTTTCAAGGCTGCATGGTTGAGAAATGAGAGTATTTAACTTTCCAGATATTCTTTTTGCTTTGTTTTTCCACACAGAAAATCAAATGTAATTGGAAACTTGTTCTAAAACCTTATATTTCTTTTATTCTTTTATCTTTAGTGAGGTTTTGTACTTTCAGGTGGCTCTGAGGGTCAGGTCGATTATGAAATCATTGTAAACATCTCTAGGATCTGTGGGCAGTTGAAGTCTTCAGACTCTGTACAGGTGATCCATCAGGTAGTGCTGGATGGCGAGTCCTGCCAAAACCTCTGAACGTGGGTAGTCTCTCCGCAGGCAGGGACCATGGGAACTGAAAAAGAGCAAGAACTACAAGTCTTACAGGGATCAAAACTAAACATCCCTCTTTGTGTGGCTTGCAGAGTCAGCTAGTTCTGCAGGAAGACAGGTCCACGCTATGGCCAAGACACCTCAGCAAAGTGTAAGCTCTAACTACAGGACAAGTGCAAGAGGCAGACAGACTGCATAAGAAGGATTGAATTCAGAGATGATGAATCTATGTGGCATTTCTTATTCATTAGTTGAGAAAATGTCAACAACCCTCCACCATAAAACTGGAGCGTAGCATGTGCTTCTTCATCAGACTGAAACCTACGTTTCCCTTTCACCCACCCACCCACCCCCATCCTAGTTACTAGAATAGAAAGCATAACTCTTTTCCTTTTCCTTCTTTCACTGTTCTCTTAAGCTACATTAACAAATGTATTTTAGCCGCATTAAATTAAACCAGTGAGAGAACCAGTAGAAGGATTTATCACTGGTTTATTACCTGTGTTTTTAAATGACTAAAGTACAATCTTCAGTTATATTAGTAACCATTTTTATTCTAGAGCTCATTGCAGGCTGCGCTGCTGGCTCCCTGTTGTTCATATCTAATCAACTATTGCATTTATGATTACCATATCTATTTATCTATGTACATTCTGCAAACATAACCCATTCAGATAAAGTCAAACAACAGGAACATGATAAAAGGACATTTACAATTACTCAAACACTGAATTTCATCAGAGACGAGACTCAGTTTTTCTTGATGCACGATTTCAAACTGTATCAAGCCATAATGTCAGGTGCTGTGGCCAAATTCAATGTCACCCCTACTGGGGACAGAGGAAAATCATGGCTCACTTAATTCTTTATGTCATCTTCATGGCTATTCTTGCAGTCTTTCTTTACAGAACAAGTTTGTGAAGTAGTCTAACAGTAAGTGTTGTGGAAGCACAGATATTTGCTGAAATCAGCATTGTGTTCTTCCTTTTTCTGTGCTTTTAGTCATTGCTCAGGATGCCTCATTTATCTTTTTTCTCCCTAAGGCTTTAGGGAATTCTGTGCTTCACAGCAGTGTCATAACACTTCTAAAGCTAGCACAGAAGCAGGGGCACTGCTTTAATGAAGAGGAGCTGTTTGATGAAGGTGGGTGGAGGGAAGTGTGAAAAAGATGGTGATGCTGTGTTTGCGATTGAATCTGTCAGTGATGCTGTGCAGCAGTCAACCTGCCCTGCTTGCTGTTCACCACTCGCAAGCTGATGAAAATCAATCACTCTCACAGCAGGTCCAGTCCTGCTCCTCTCTACATCAAAGTACAAAAATAAAATACTACTCACTTCAGTCAAAGCAGGAGCAGGCTTATAGTCCAGCATAAAGAACTTCCTCATGTCTTTCAAAAGCACAGTCTGGGCCAAATGCAAAGCATTAGCCTGTTCCTGTGCTGTTTATCCTGGCTCTAGTACTGGAAGGTGTTGGTCATTTCTGAAAGGTGTTGAGCATTCCTGAGGGAGAATGAGTGCTCTCCATGGCCACTGATGGCCAGGAAAACGAGAGCACCCAGCCCCTCATGGTGGGGCTCAACGCTCTGCAGAATCAAGCCCTTGATAAGGCAGGAGTTCTAAAGAAAAAAGGAACATGTGAACATTTGGCCGAAGGGAACAGTATAAATCTGGAGTAACCTCCTCAGATCACTTCTCTCCTTCCGAAATACCTAGCACAAGGAGTGATAGCTATGTTGTGCATGTTACAGAGCTGTCCGCTTGTGGACCCGGTCAGCTGGCTCCTCTGATGGCTGGTGGGGACCAGGAGGGAAGGCACAAGGTTGAAACTTCACATAATCTGGCAACCTGCAGCTGATGCGTGGCCTACCATAGCGGTTTGTCAGTAGTGAAAGTGTTGATGTTTTAAAAACTCTGGTATTAAAAGTGACTTACAACAAAGTTCCCTACCTGAATGACCTCTGCTACACATGTGCAAAGTTTTCACACTCAGATAGTTTCAGTGGTGTAATTACAGTCCAATGAAAAAATATCCAGTGTAAACAAGCTCTTGGGGACCACTTCCAGATGACACAGGTCAGAGCAGCTCTCATGTTGCTCAAATCTCTGTCCAAGGCTGGGCGGAGAATCAGGGAGCTGTAGCTGCCTCGCAGATAGCGCTAGATCTTCTGCTGCGCTAGATCTTAAGTGAAGCGCTCCGGGGAACCTACGTCATGTTTGTCAGAGATCTTGGCAGGCTGATGAGTGTCTTGAAGCTCCAGGTGAGATCCTCTCCAGAGAGGAGATCTGTGTGGATTTGAAAACTAACAAAAAATAGGAAAGCTCTCAATTTCTTTTGCCTCCGTGTGATGCTACCTGAATGTGGACAACCCTAGTAGGACTGTCCCACATTGCTGATGACTAACTTCATGGCAAAACACCAGCCTCTCCAAACTAATGAGGTACAGAACAATTCATCGAGTAGCCTCAAATAAAGCAGAATGGAAATCCATTGTTCAACTGTCTTTGAGACATAACAAAAATGTTTTTAGAAGTATTTCAAATATACACGACACGACTATTGTAATGTCTCTGAGAAACAGCTTGCCTAATTCATCTACCTCTGATACCAACACAGTGGTTCTGCTGTTTCAGTCCTGAAACATCAGTCTTTTAAAACATTTTTGTTTCATATTCTTGTTCTCTGAAAACAACTTCCATTTCTTATACATCCCTCCACACTGCCACTGATAGCTGGAAAGCAAAGATGTTGCCTTGTGGGGACGCAAGCGACGTCACACTAAAGACCAGGCCATACAATATAGTAGGGGCGATGTCTTTCTGCTTGGGCAACTCCTCAGCTGCCTTGGGTAGATAGGACAAAGAAAACAGGTACGTTTAGATACAAAACTTTCAGCTACACAAAGATTAAGTAGACAGATTGTCTACAGCAATACCAGTATAAAGGACAAATTATTAAAACTTTTTGATGAGCCAGACTCATTTCCTGCAGTCCGCTCCACCCTCTTTGGGATGCAGTGCTTAACTTCTCCTGGTGCCTGCAACCTGAACCGTGAGCTGTTTACTCCCAGCAGCTCGTATCCCCTTCAGTAGCATCTCCACTGTGGCTGGAGACAGGCACACAAATGTGCATTGTCAGGACCCAAATCTGCAAACACTTCAGCTAGGAAACAGTACTTAGTCCTGTGAACAGTCCCATTGACCTTTTGCATTGCACACAGCAGTAAGTGTCTGCAGGACCAGGCTCTCAGTGATTATGTGATTACAGGTACAGCAGTTAAGATTCAAAACAATGCAGCTCATGGAAATGCAAATCATTCTGGTCTCTCCTAAAGCACTAAAAATCCCCAAATCAAGCATCAGTACCTAAAATTAGATCCACAATCAAGTGACAGAGATTATACAACATTCATTGCAAGGTTTGCCAGGATTTTCAAGCAGAAAAGACCCAGAAGGAAATATAGATCCGCTCATTAGGTCTTCTGATATCACAGCGAATAAATTACTTTTTAAAAACATCTTGCATTACAGGGGATATATACTCTCAGGGGAACCAAACCATCTCTGAGCAGCTTGCACTTTTGGCAGCAGCCCAAGATACCACGAGGCACAAATCACACAAATATCTGACTTTGTGTAAATTCTGTGCTCAACATCTGCATGAGCTTTCTTCCTAACAGTATAAAAAATCCTAGCTGATGCTTTGTTTCTTTGCCCCAAATTCAAATGTCATATATGTTATCAGATGCATCAGACAAATTATGGTTATTCCTTGAATGTGGATCTTTTGTGTCTCCCCACTTTACTGGATATGTAACATTGCACATGATCGATCATGTATTGACAGTCAATTGCAGCATAAAACCACAAAAAGGAGGACAATTACAATGCTGTGATGATTTCTTCCCCATGAAGCCATTATTCACCTCCTTAAAGGGCCTGAAGTTCTGTTAAAATTCAGGCGTTATTACCATGCAGTTATTATCGAGGAGTAGAAATGTGATTAATTGGGCATTGTAATAGTCTATAAATATTTAAAGCATTAAACACCAGAAAGGGTTAATGTAATACAGGAAAGTAACATTAGAACTACGAGGGTGAATTGTGGAATGGGAAATGGAAAAGTTTTGGTATGCTTGAATGTGGAATAATCTCCCAATAAGAGAGAACTGATATTACATTACTTGACATTGTTTCAGTGATGATCCCCAAACAGCATTTAAAATCTACTGAGTTAAAACATGTAAGACGAGAGACACAGTAGAACATGAAGCTCATTACTTGTGCAAACTGCTGTAAACAGAGTCCATCACTCTGATACTAAGAGTAATGAGTTCTTTGTTGTCCATAAATGGTATAGCTGGAAATATGAGGAAAAAACTCACATTGGTTTACATCTCTTAATTTTCACGCCATGAATACGGACACTTGCTTGGTCACCCACCTGGCCTGTTTCAAAACCAAGACATACACCCTCTTTAGTGCCTGTAAAACTGGTAGCACCTGTACACCATGCCAGGATATTAAGCTGTTCATATCATTTTATCAATGCTGTTGAGATCTTTGAACAGGAGAGAGAAATAACAGCCACTGTGGCTGTGGTTTCTGACCTGCTTGTGAACAGCTCAGCTAACTCAGCTGGCTGGTTCAGAGTTTTTAAAAATGCAAGCTGATAACATACTCTAAATATTGGACTAAGCAATTTCAGAGTGCATATTTACTTTACTGTCTTGATTACTTTTTCTTTCCAGTTTGCTCGGTAAGACTGAAATATTTTGCCTTAAAAAAGCTGATCGTAGACAGACGGACAGACAGCATTTATCGAAACCTGTAGTACACAATGCAGGCTCTGCTTGTGCAGGAGATGCTCTTAGTCTGGACACGTGATATTGGGAATGCTAGAATCCTAACCTAATCCTAACTGCTTTTTGTTTGAGTCTCATTAAGCCCTCCCAAAGTAAGCCATACATTATATGTGGAACTTTCCTTGTTAAATCCTCTGTTATCACTCGGAAATTTACTCTGTGATTTTGAGAACATTATATTAGCTCAGGATCTGTACATGTGCCATATCCCTAAATGCTTCCCTCCAAAGGGACTTCTGTATGTCTAGGATTTTGAAAGGACCAACACAAAGCCTTTCAGAGAGCGGTACAGTGTTTCAGGTGCCGTAGCAAGAGATGAGGAGTAAGTTCAAACTTGTCTGCCTAAGAGAAGAGTAGGAGAAAGGCAGCTTTCAAATTTCTGGGGCATTGTGAATTCAGGAGGAAGACGAAATACTGAGGCAGCAAGTGAAAAAGAAAAAAAGGTTACTGAAACCCTTACAAAAGGTTTTGTATTTTTTTTCTATTTAGAGAATGTGGTTTTCATAGTCCTACTAAATATTAGCACTGACACTACATGGTGGATGAGATCGCTGTCAGAAGGACAGAAGATTGCTGAATCAGAGCGCTGCGCATTTTCATGATGTCGTGAGAAAGGAACGAGCTCAGCTGAGAACAAGTAACACACATTTCCTCCAGCAGCGTCAGTTTTTAGCTTCCAGTCAAAAACTATGCCTTTTTGTTCTTCACACTTACCAGTGTGAAGTTGTCCCACTAACCCATTCAACCCTGCCCCTTCTCTGCGGTCCTCAAGCAGTTCACATCTCCTTCAGACTGCGGAGACACGCGCTACCTCTCTCTTACCCATCTATGGATTGTTTTCCTCCCTGAATCCCAGATTGCACAATGGGTATGATTGCTGCTTACCTAATGTTTGTTATAAAACCTGTGACAGCATTTTTTTCCTCGCTGCTCTACAAGAGGAAATGGCATTTTATTTGAAATGCTGTGCTGAGTGTCAACAAGAGAGGTGTTTTAAAAGAGCTGAGAAGTATGCTGTCAGGAAAATGTTTCCAGGCCTACCTTCCCTCCCACATCCAACTGTGTTGAAATAATCAAATGCTATACCCCTTGTGCTTGGGAAGAGGATGACTAACAGCAGCTAATTACTGCTCAGTCTGTTGCCCTCAGCAGCTATTGGTCTGAATCACACCTGCCGGCACAGAGGGGCACAGGTTGCAGCGTGGTGCTCTGCCGGCAACTTCATTTTCAGGGTTTCCCTTGGGAGGAAGCAACTGGGACAAGGACTTCGTATATTAAAATCCTATCACAGAGGCTGCTACTGCTCTATCTGACTCAGCAGATGGTCTGAACACCCTGGCTCTGAGCCTCTCCAGGTCAGCCCCGTCCTGCTGGGGACCCTGGACCAGACCATGTCGTACCGCATGGAAAGGAGAAGGTGGTTACTAATTTCTTCCTGCTCCATCCTTCTGCAGCAGAGACTGAACCTAGCTCACTGGTACTGAATATTAGTTTCTGCTTTCCTCTCGGTTTGCTGCTGCAGTAGCAAAGAGTTGGCAGAGGGCCTTCTGTATCATATTTGATCTGTTGACACTTGCAGCAGTGCTGGACTCTAACACTGTAGGAGTTTCCGTCTGGAGAAATATGGTAGCCCTTCCTGCCTCCTCATTCCACTCCCTGCGGAAAACCTCCCTCTTGTTTTCCCAAATTCTGGGCCAAATAAAATATACCAAAATAACACTGGAGACAGAGGAGGAATCTCTTGCCTCAAACTTGGCGTCGGAGCAATACATGCAGCCATTACTCCTCTCACAAGTGAAGTCACGTGGGTGGAATCCAGGCAGGGTTTCACCAGCAAGGACTACAGGTTCACCCTGGCTGCTATGCAAACAGATATACCCCTTGTCTGGGGTGGCCAGAATGACCACCTCTGTCTGTTTTCATGACAGGCCAAGTTCGTGAAAGTCCAGGCATTACACTCTTCAGCTGGCTAATTTAAAATTTTCTAGGAAAGAAAGGGCCAGGAGGTCTTGAACTATGGTGGAGTGGCCTGGTGGACAATGTGCTGTGACATTTCACCGTCACATGGGGCAGAGGTAAGAAAACAATACTTTTATCAGAGTTGTTAGAGGTCCTGCCTCACTCATAAAGCTTTTTGTGACTGCAGGGATGTTCTCCTGAGTAACCACGTAGTTCTGCTGCACTTGTATGATGTGTTCAACGCCTAACGTGTGAGCCAGAGGGTGGCTTTCTATAGCATGACCTGCCCCCCACAAAGCAACCATTATTATCCTGTCAATGCGGAGCACAGCTCTGTCGTAGGAAGCACGTGGGGCAGCAAGGCCCCGCACAGGGATACTGCAGAGCATCCTGTTTCACTTGCAGTTCGTCAGTGTCGTTCCAGGCTTGAACCATTACATCATCTCACCTTCAAAGAAGCTGGGACTTGGCCCACAGCTGATGGCGTAGTGTAGTGCTGTTCTTTACCTAGAGGTAAGATAAGCATTATTATAACGCTTCTGTCATCACTGTCTCACCTGGAGCACCTTTAGTGCGTCGTACTCCTGCACAGTTAGATTAATGGTGCAGTCCCTTCAGGACAGACAGAGGTGGTTTGTCTAAAATGCAGCTTCTTTGTTTTTTTCTGCTGAGATGTGTGTTTGAAAAGCATGTTACTAAGTAAAACCCTGTTTAATTTACCCCATCTTATACAGATTTTCATTCCTGTGTGCAATCAGTGTCAAGACAGTATGGCTGACGATAATGAATATCCCCGTACTGTGTACTGTAACTTCAGCTCTTTTTAAGGAGTTTTAATCTCTTCCATACTTCCATCTGACTCCTGTTCTAACAAAGGCCACATGGCTCTTCAGAGCCACCTATGCAGTGGTTAGGTGGGACGCGAGTGTTGGAAGTAGCACTGATCTTCTGAGGAAATTTCGATTTCAGGTATAGGCTGAGAACAGGGTTACCAACTGGTTGTGGACACTTCCAGGATACATGAACTTAAAGGCCAAAAGGGATCTTCACCACAGTCTGACTGGACACTCTATTTAACCTGAGCTGTAGAATGACACCCGTTCTTTCCCTCTCATATGATGAGCCTAAGTGTTTGAACCACATTGGAATCGTATAGGTGTTCAGTATCTAAACAAAGACCTGAGGATGCCCTTCTGCAATTTGTCTCCAGCTGGGTGTTGTCAAATCAGCTAGTGCAGGCAGCAAGCTAACTGAAGCTTTAGTGGAGCTGAATTTAAGCTTAAGTGCTCAGCCTCCATTTTCTCCTCCTTTCTCTTACGTTCCTCTCCTCATCTGGTACTGCTCTACAGGTTTCAGTAGATGCAAATTGCTTGTGAAAATGTATGTATCAAATTTATTATCTTAGAAAGAAGTTCTCCGTAATGGTCTAGCAGCGTCTCAGTGGCACCATTATTTGGCAGCTGTCCAGGAAAGAACTTCATGTTTCTAGCTAGGCTTTCACACTTGACTGTCATGTGCTCTCACCTTTATATGGAAACACTGAAGTGGTGATCATAAGACCCTTACTTGTGGATCTGTCAGTTACAACAACCACCTCTAGACCACAAGCATTCTTAAAGTGTGCTCTGGGTGCCTACAGAGACTTCACGGTAACAATTGCATGAATGTTCATAGGATCATTGGTTAAGCAACAAGAAGAATAATGTTTTTAAAAAATCAAACAATAAAACATTCAGGGAATTCACCACCAGTTCACCTTTCCTGCAACACAAGTTGTCCTTCTCTTTCCTATCTTCCTCCTGTATGAATTCCAGGTTTCCTCAACTGATTCCTGACAAACAGCTTTGCTCTAGCTTTTGTATCCTATGCCCCACATTCTTTTGGTTATTCCTGTAAGTGTTATGGCCGAGACTTTTAGCTTTTTGCTTCTTGTTATCATGTTCCCTTCCTCTTGCACTCAGCTCCTCCTGGTTAACAGGTTCTCCAGCTCTGTCTGCCTTTCCATCCTGCCATTCCATCTTGGGTGTCATCACCACCTGCCCTCTCCTCAGAGCCTCCAAAGCCTCTGTCAGTGGAGACCTTTAACAACAGGTTAGACACACACTTACTAGAAATAGCAGAAGTACAGTTGATTCTGCCTTCGGGCAGGAAACCAATTAAAGGACTTACTGAGGCCCCTTCCAGACCTGCATCTTTCTGATTCTATTATCCTTTGCAGCAGTGGGAGAGCAGTAATGGAGCCACACTTCTTGGCGCAGAAGTTTCCAAGAGATTGTTATCTTGAACTCTTGGGCTTGCAGCTGGAGCTCCCCTTTCTGCTGTCTGCAGGATATCACAGGCTGCAGCTAGTGCCAGGGCTTAGGTTTGCCATTTCAGCTTCAGTGATGACTTAAACATTTGAGCTTCTTCTCTCCATAAAGTTATCAGATTACTTTCGTTTTCAGTCATTCTACATTTTCCAAGTACAACGACCCACTTATTATAGTAGGGGTCTTTCCCTTGAACTTCCCTGTTAGTCATTAGATATTCCCTCCCACTTTTATTTTAGATCTTTCGAGGCAAATATCGCTCTTGTATGCTAAAACCGTGCAGCTCTCACAGAGATCAGTAAGACTGAAGATATGTAACTGAGAAGAGTTTCATGCTTTCTGTCACGATGTAATGCTGTTCTGATGATAATTGTCTTTTCTGGTAATTCTGCAGGTAAAGTAAGCAGCATACAACACTCCATAGTGCAACCACTCTGAGAATAACTACTCTTCAATCAGCAGCCAAATGTGCTGTCAGATGTGCAGGTAGGATGTCCCAGTTAAGGAACCCAGCCCTTCCAAAACTATTCATTTTCTCTTGTATTAAATACCTTGGTAAATAGGTTTATAAAGGGTAAAAAATTGCTTTACCACGTGTAAAAACATTCCAGAATGAATACCCCATTATACCCATCCAGCTGCAAATTGCTGTTATCTGTTCAGAACAATTAGCCTATTATACATCCTCTTAAAACCTGATACCAGCCCATCATCTTGGAGCCTGAAGTATAAAGCCATCCATTAACTTCCCTATACTTTGGATCAGCCCAGAAAAACAGCTTAGTGTTCCAGCATCCTTCCCAATAGGGTTGCTCATTATCAGCTATCAGCTTTTGTGCTAACAGTTCCACACCGAGTACAAAAAAAGAAGCCAAAGGGTTTGCCTGCGGTTTTCTATTAGTTTAAGCGCTCTGGACTGAACTTACATCAATATTGTTATTGGTGTACTTAAAATAATAGTCAGAAGAATAGATGACTGGAAAAAGGTGAGGTGGTTTGGGGAGGAGGAGGAAATGCCGATGCTGCTGGAAAAATGATTTTTTTTTAAAAAAACAGTGTTTCAGTGAGGCGGGCTTTACGACAAGCACCACTGACTTCTATAGAGTTGTTCCAAATTTGTACTAGAAGAATTGAAGAGAGAGTAGAAATTTTATAGAAATAGAAAACAGTTAAAGTATATAAAAAATTTCAAACAAAATAGATCTTTGAAACAATCAGGAGAAGTTTTCAGAACTTTAGTACAAACAGTCCAAAGCTCAAGAGGCTTTCAGGCTTGTGTAGCCCTCTGAAGTAAATCCATGCAGCTCACTGAGCAGGGAACTCACAAAAGGCATTTCTGAAACCAAAGGTCTGACTACTGTACGCTTTCCTTTGAAAATTAAGTTGCCCTTGTGCTGTCGGCCAGTGTTGATTCACCTAAAGAGTACACCATGATGTGTACTTGTCAGTCATAACAATTAATTTATTTTCTTTTTGCCTCTTCCTTGAAAGTAACCTGGCTAGCCTTTAATCTGAGAGGGAATTTCTGAGTGTAAAATATGATTCTTTTTTTTTTTACTTATGCTCTGTTTTGTTTCCTTACATTCCTTTTCTGCAGTTCAGTTTTCTAATTGTTTTTATTATCTGTTGTGATGCCGTGAAAAGCCGGAATTGAAGACTCAATAGTCAGCAGACTATTAAGCAGGTATTCTTTATTACGGCGCCGGGCACACGGGGGATCTCTCCTCCAAACGTGTGCACCGAAGAGACACAGTTACTA
>Ga0065711_1007682_pt1 | contig 14363 bp, 8 predicted proteins | sample Hoacrofraction12_FD_59098 | JGI IMG/M metagenome (GOLD analysis project Ga0065711, IMG submission 59098) | Hoatzin crop microbial communities from Cojedes, Venezuela - Epithelial fraction 12 v2 (version 2) | ecosystem: Host-associated > Birds > Digestive system > Esophagus > Crop | place...
AGACTGGATATAAGAAAGAATTTTTTTATGATAAGGATAGTGAAACTGTGGAACACATTGCCCAGAGAGGTGGTATATGCCCCATCCCTAGAAACCTTCAAGGCCAGGTTGGATGGGGGTCTGAGCAACCGGATCTTGTTGAAGACGTCGCTGTTCATTGCAGGGTGTTGGACCTAGACAACCTTTAAAGGTCCCTTCTACCCCAAACTATTCATTCTATGATTTTATGATTCTATTATAACAACAATGCAAAATTTTAGAGAATGTTTTGTGGGTTGTTTATGCTTTGAGTTTCCCTGACAACAAAATCTTGGCTGCATGATAAGGGACGTAGACCATGGTTGACCAAACAGTAACCACGGTGGTACCAAAAAGTGGTAGATGACTTTGCTAACCTAGGTGGATTACTGGTTCTTAGCTAGTTCCACTATCAAGTACTGTATTAATTAAGTTTTTTTTCTGTGGTCATAACACTTCTCGATAATCACTTCTCTCTCTGCCTAGTCATTAAGTTGGCAGAAGTGCCACCAATTTTTACCATGTGGTCCACTGTCGAAAGCCATTGCCCGCTACTGTTCAGTAATTGCTCTTTCATGTGTCTACCTTGACAGTAACTGATGGGAATGTTTTTAGTGTGAATTCAAGCAACTGTTCCAGCTTTACTAGTCTTAAGCTTCAGATTTTACCTAATTGTGGAAAAAAGAGTAGGCGCTTCTGGGTCTGTCTAGACATGGCTCTGTTAAGTGCATGTCTGATCATATGAGTTACTCACTCTGGTAATATTAATAAATGGGACCAAGCCAAATAAAAGACAGTTCCATTAAATTCTCTGAGCTCATAGGGTGGTTATAAAGTCAACATGCTGTGCTATGTTAACATCTGACCAGTGAAATAGTTGTTTCCTGATCCCAGCTTTGGCATTCAGCCACAAAAAACACAAGACAGATGTTATACTTTAGTAGGGTCAGGGTTATCAAAGAGATGTGATTAATAGTTGATTACTTTGCTTTTTTGACACTTTTGTTCTGTTGATTACAAAGGACTCATAGCCATGATTCTTCAATGATTTGCTGAACTATATGATAGATGAGAAGAAAGGAAGTAGCATTCTGAGTTTGAGCTCTTCCTGGAAAAATACAGGCATGGATGCAGTTTGGACTGCTGGTTTACTTTGAGCTTGTTTGATGTGGATGCTGCTGATACTGGTATCTTGGAGGGCAAAGGGGCTAATGCCTCCTCACAGAGGTAACAGTCGTAAATGCAAACAAGGTGTTCTTAGCTATTTAATGATTTCCCATCAGGCAAAAATGCTGGAGAATTGAAAACACGGACTTTAAAAGTGCATCAAAGTAATTTGTTAGCCTTTGAAGTAGGAAGTTATTTATAATGGAGAGTGTTCTCTGATGGATTGATAGGCATGCAGTGTGCGTGAGTGATCTGAGTCAAAAAGAGGTTTGTTAAAGGATATCAGAGTGTTACAACTTGACTATGTGAGTGCTTTATTCCCTAAAACATGGCCGTTCTACACCACTATTTTGATTCTTGTTCAGTTTTTCTTCTTTCTCAAGGACTGCTCCCTAAACAGCAATACAAGCAATACTGATTTCCCTGATTTGACTGTGACGTGAAAAATAAACCCGAAGCAGGGCAACGCCCTCAATCCCAGATCACTAATAAATAGAGATGACAACCCTCCAGGAGGAACATCGGTGAGTCAGTCGGAAACAGATACTTTAAACTTCAATGCATATGACTTAGATGGGGTATATCACAGATGGGCTGTCACTGTAGGAGGCTCTTTTAAAATTTTCCCAATAACTGGATAAAGTAGAGTTTGCCACTGACCTGCCAAGTCCTGCAGCAGAAAACTGCAGATTCTATTCTGATACCTACTGTATGCCAGAAGGGGTTTTTTCCCTTTTTTCCCCTCTTTTGCTGCTCTGTATTTTACATTTTAATATCAGAAAATGTTTTGGTCATTATTGTGTTATGGCAGCCATTCCGATAGACTGATGGGTATTATTGGCCATTTCCATATTTATATTCTGCCTACCTTGTGGTGCTGTGGTACACATAGTGCTCCCTAAGCTCAGGTTTCTCCTTCAAATCTATCACTGTCTTCCCAAATCTTTTGTTACCTGTAGTTTCTAGTAATACCGTAACTGCACAGTAACTACAACAAGGTACTTACATGGCCTAGGAAGCTGTGTGGTAGGAATATCTTAGTAATAATTGTCTGCAAATCGTATACATGGATTGTTATTGTCTTCCTGGCTTGGTATTTTAAAAAGATGAATTCAGCGATATTTGTGCACCTAATTAATATTGGCTGCTTCGTGAATTTCAGCTTAACATTTAAACATGTTTTCTGTCACTTGAACTGTTACTTCCTGTGTTTGTTTTCTTTTATTTTTGTTAAAGGAGATTATAAATAGGCAGAACTTTTGCTTCTAAGTAAAAATATGCCTTCCTAAGCAACTGCATGAATTGCAATATGTTTGCTATTGTTTCTAATTGCTGATTCTCTTGATGCACGTCAGCACCTTTTTGGGTCAAATGTCCCAAGAATGAGTCACAAGAACAACAGATGATAACTTCATTGTAATACTGCTTGGAAAAAATAATCAATGTAATTACTCTGCCCTGTTGCTCTTTTCCCTGGCTTAAATAAGATAAAATCCTGTTTCGTCAAAAGAAAAGTTGAGTAACAGGTTCATTTGGATGTCAAGAGAAGCAATTTATAAGCCTCCTGGTTTGAACCTCCAACTACTGTCTAATCTGCTGAATTTTCTGGTTCCACAAGTGACATTCAATCAAATGCCTTTTCAGGAGGCAGCTGGAAGCTTAGTTTTATTCCCAGTGAATGAATCCTTAATATAATTTTTTCTTTTAAATGTAGAAGAAATTAAAAAATAATGAGTGATTCCTTTCATAGAACAGTGGGAAAAATGGTAAAGAGAAAAAAAGAGAAAGCTAATGTATAAATGTAGAATATAAAATGCAAATGGTAAAAAAATTGATGAACTTCAGGAAATGTTAGCATACATTGCTTAAAGGGAGTTAAGATTAAATATTTACAAAAAGCAGTGAAAGGAACCATCAGACATCTGAGGAAAAAATGTTATGTGTCTTAGTAGGAAAGCGTAGTAAGGAGACAAAGCACCTATCCTGTTAACAAGTATGTTCAAAATAGGTTACAGAGAAAACAGGCTGGAGAAAACTGGGAGGAAAAGCCGTCAGAGATGGCTGCAGTGCCATCAAGAGATTTCAGCTTGCTTGACCAAAGATGGAAATAAAATTTTGTGGGATTAAGCATTATTAAGAGAATGGAGTTCAAATAAAGCGATACCTCTGCATCTTAAGCTTGTGTCTGTAGTAGCAGTGAAACTACTCCCTGCATCTCAAGCACAATAATTTTTTTAAAGAAGTTGTAGAAGCTTCTTAAAGACAAGACTGTGAGATGAAGCCTGGGCTGCAAAGAGGGATGTTGAAGAAGACAGTAAGATGTTCAAAGGTGCAAGTGCATCAAGGACAAGTGCAGCAAAGGACTTGGCTATGCAATCTGTTGTCCCCTCCCTGGTGGAGTACCTGTGTGGATGTATGTGTGCAAACAAGAGCTCTGTCACTTGCAGTTGGTCATTGCCCATGAGGTTTCGCACTTAACCCTGAATCTGCAGAGCAGACTGATGGGGTTCGAAAGGCCAGATGTTGTGCTGGGCTGTGTCCATGCAGAGCAACATATTGCTGGCAGAGCAACATGGAACCACAGCTGTCCTCAAGACTTGCAGCCTCTCTGACTTCAGCCACAGGTAGCTTTCTGCAGCTCATACAGCAGGGCTGTGTGCTGGTGCAGGCAGAATTTAGTGTCCATGGAGAAAGATTGTGCAAATGAAGGAGAGCGAGCATATAAGCGAATGCAGCCTGGCACACTGGGAAATGCCTGCTGAGACCAGGACATGGGTTTACTGGCAAAAAGGACCGAAGTGGCTGCTCCTCAGGACAGCATAGCTGCTGTGTGTTGTTGCTGGGAAGGCATTTGTCACCATCAGTGACAGCTGATAGTATCACTGATAGTGACAAATGCCTTCCCAGTGGCATATTGGAACATATGCCTTCCCATCCCATATTGGGACAGGCCAGGAAGGGACATGGTGAAATGAAAGAACGTGTCGCAGCCTGCACCATTTTTCTGAAGTTCAACAGCAGTTCTGGAGGCAGCTCGGAGCGCTCCATCAGGCTGCGGAGCTTGCAGACTGTTGGAAGGCAGCTCGCCCAGCACATGTCTGGCTTGCAGCATTGCTCACCAGAGCCCTGCCGATCCTCTGAGAGAACAAAACAACAGGGAATAAAGCAAATATCTCACCGTCATTTTGACCTGCCATCCAAGGGCAGGTGCTTCTGGTTGCATAGCAGTGAAGGCCACGGCACACATGGGATGCTAACAGCGAGTGCGTATCCTGTTTCGTAGAGGTGGAGGGGTAGTGGGGCCAATATACCAGCAGATCTATTCCTGTCTGCAGGCTGGAGGTCTGCCCTTGCCCTGCCGTGGGCTGGTACATGCTAGGTGTGGGGCAGCAACAGCTTCTTGAGCTCTTAGGGATGCTGTGGGGAACGATGTGTAGGGTAGCTCCTCAGTCTGGGCTGAAAGGGGATGGAGGGCTGGGGAGAGGAGTAGGATGGGGCTGTGCTCCTCTTCTGGGGCTGTGATGTTGTATTGGGGGAAGCTAGGACTGTGCTTATGGGGCACTGATTTAGGAAGTAATTGTGGGAGGAGGGGAGATGTTTGGCTCTTAGTGCTGTGCTGTCTTCTTTTTCCCCATGGGGATTTTAGCCTCAGGAGGGTTGTGCACCTCTGCTGTAGGCTGTATGGATGCAGAGTGTCACAGATGTATCTACATGTACAAGCCCTTAGACAGGGACAGAGAAGAAAAGGAGAGTATGAGTGTCCTCTTCCATGCTTTGCATTTGCTCTTCCAGGGCAAATATCTTTCGCTTTTCATGGATGTTTTGAAAAGCTTCAGTTTCTGTCCAACGCAGAATAAAAAGCATTTCCAAAATCTGCTTACTATTATGTTTGTTGTCATCAGTATGTTTTTATGTAGCTCCAGCAACCTGAAGCCATACAGAAAAGAGAATGCAATATTTCTTTTGGTGGAATAAGAGGAATGAGCAGCCTCAACAAGTGGAGGGAACATGCTTGTCTGGTATCTGTAGGTTTGATTTTAGCTCACAACACCTTCAAGCCAGTAAGTTAAGACATGGGACTAGTTCAAGGAGCAGGAATAACGCAGTGATGCTTTTAAGGTGAGTGGTCACCCTGATCAAAAAAATTTTGGGTGCAAGTTGAGATGAGAGGGGAATGCATCCTGACAGAAGTCAGAGCCATGGGCAAGGGACCCATCTGGCTTTCTACCTGCTGCCATCCGCCCTCTGAGGATGGAGTAATGTGCTGGCAGCTTGGAGCTAACATGCAGAATAAAGCTTTCTGGAGGAACTTTGAAACTGAGGACTGAACAAGTGCTAGAAGGCGTTGTCTCATTAGTCTCCAGAGGGGCAGGAGGAGGATGAGGGGTAGGACGGTCATGAGTATGCTTTAGGGCATAGGAGTCTTGCTTTATAGATGTTGCTGATTTATTTGTTGTTGGCTTTCACAACATATTCTTCTGCCTTCCTTTCTTACTCATTAAAGTTCTCTTAAATTCAGATTTTGGGAATGCGGGAGTTGGCTTTATACTGGTGTTTATGAAATGGGTATGGTTTTGTTTGGCAGGCATCTAGGCAAGGACATGGGCTTCCTACTTGCTCTTTATGAAGATGTAAATACTACTTCTCAGACCTGGCCTTCTTATTCATTGACAACAAGCACCTAGAAAAAAGAGTCATACTTGGATCATGATTTTCAAATGTAAAGTACAAGTATATTTTGTGCCTTCTAAATTAGATGGTTAGCTGGTATTTGGGAACTTGCAGGTTGCTTTAACCAAGAAAGCCAGCAGTCAGGTAATCTATTTTCTCTCCAAATCATAACTCCCTAACCAAGTAGAAGAAGGTAATTTCTTTGCTCAGAGATCCAAATCTGCATTCTTTGGCTCTGGAATTTGGGTCCATCTGAAGGCTACGTATAACCATTTATTTTGTTCTCCAGTGGGTCTTTCCTTAGTCTTCGGCTCTGCATTTTCTTGCTCTCTCTACCTTACTAGGAAAACTTCATGTAGGCATGGTGCTGGCCTCTACAGAACCCTGTGTCTTTTCTAAGAGTGCTCTTGACGGCTATGCAGTGGGTAAATAATTTTGCAATTATCATTAAGCAGCAAAATAGTTCCCCCTTCTTAAAAGAGAGTTCACACCCAATTACTATAACAATTAAAATAATTATGCAATATACCCTGAGCTTCTTGACCTCATTTCTAGGGGCAGCCTGATATAGGCAGGCAGTGAACATAAACCTGCTGCAATCTGAAAAGGACTTTTTAGCTGGCTGTTTGCAGCATGAAATGAGAGAGGCCTATGAAATCATTGATTTCATAGATGAAAATCAGTGGACAGGAGGAATGTCTCCTCATTTTTCTGTGAACCTCTTGGTGAATATCTCAGGTGGAGAAGGTTCAGTGTGCCCATGCACTATTGTACTCACTGCTGGGAGGTGCAGAGCCTGAAGAGAAGTGTAACTGACCTCAAAAACTACCCAAATTCTGAAAAAATGTGCTCTTTGGTACAGTGGATGAGATTTCCAGCTTTGGATGTTCCCAAAGGATGAGTTACTGGAAACAAGAGGAATTTGCTAATGGGAAGAGGAGTCTGTTTATGCTTCTCTAAGCACCTGCTGTTGATATTGCTGGTGTGGGAGACTGGGACAGAAGGTCCCTCCTGTGTGGCAGCTTCTGTGCCCTGTGTCTCATTCTCTGATGATGATTACAGCCATGTCCCTGCTGCTGCTGCAGGAATTTTCTTCCAGCCTTCTCATCTCCTCACCCCACTGCCTTCAACATATCTTCATCTGCAGCTTGCAGACTTGTCTTATTTTCTGTTTCCCTCGATGTGGAGATTGTGGGGACATCTGGTGTTTTGGTGTAGGAAGGAGCTAATCAAGTTCATCACTCAGACATTTCTTAAAATAAATTGACAAGGAATTAGGAGAGAAGTCTTCCTAAGGAAGCTCAGCATTAAACATGAAGTCAACCTGTAAAAGACCGTTGAGGCCACTAACTCACTCCAGGAGAAGAGTCATCTGCACAAATTTCAATTTATCTGGCAAAAGCTGATAAGCATATGCTACAAGAAAATTATCTGCTGTCTGGACATCAGTGTACTGCCACTGCCAGCCTGAGTTTTGTGAGTTCTCCAAGGACCACTGAACTTCTGTGCTTTTCCTCTTCTCATTATTCTTTGCTAGTGCTGGTTTTACATTTGGTGATTGTTCTTTGGGAAACATAACAAACATATAAACTGAAATCACCAGATCTGTTTTTCTCTAACAAGCAATGACAGAGTTTCATTTAGGTTTTTTACACCTAGCTAGAGCTGCTAGGACACTCTCCAAAGAGCACTGCACTGGGAAAATTATGCTGTCATTGTAGATGTCTTGCTTATTTCCCCAGAATAAATGAACATCATCATGAAACTCCAGGAGGAAAACTTGGCTGTGCGGGAGTTATGGAGCTATTAAAGCAGCTGAGACTAAGGTTTGCGTTTAAGTCAGGGGTTATTTGGAGGTCACCATCATACACTTTTATTTGGAGTCCTAAAATTGGGTTTAAGTGCCTCACTTAAATAATTTTGTCCATAATGATATTGGTTTGGCTTCTCTTCTCTGAAATACTGTAAAAGAAATGTGTTACTGAATCACTGCAAATTTTTTAAAATTCTAAAGCTATAAAAGGAAACATTTCTTTAGCAATTCTTTAGGTGTCTATTTTATAGTGTGCCTTAGATGAAAGCTGTAACATGAAATCACGAAGATTAGCAGTGTGCTGAAACTATTTGTCTCTTCTTTCAAAGAACTAGCTGTCATTTCTTCTTTAAGATAATTTGCCCTTCTAGGTTGAGCAATTGTGCATGCCTTGAAGCACAGTGGGAGAGAGTCTGCACCCAAAAGAAGATAATTTCCAAAATTCTCTTCAGAATTGTTGTAATAATGGTCTACACATGCTTTGCTTTTGTCAGTATCATACATGGTTCAAAACCAAGATCTAGTTGAGGAGTTCCACAGTGTTGTGCACCAGGGAAATATTTCTGGCCTGTGACATTTGCAGGATGTAAATGTAAATTATCTGATTTCCTACTGACTGAATGGGTGTCAGAAATTATCTAATACCTTAATAATGAGATTACTCAACGTAGCATGTAGTTCTACCACACTGTACAAATTTTTTGAGTTGTCATCAGAAGCACTTCAATTTCATGAAGTATCATCTTCTGTCCTTTAATAGTTTGAGAAGTTGTATAGTGTCATTCCTATTGTTTAATATCTGAAGTATGCTCTGTTCCTTGTTTGTGACATTTCCAAATGAGAACATCAATATTTATCCTTCAGTACCTATGTCAAGTTTATCATCACCCTATCTTTGAAGAACTGTTCTAAGAAAATCCCATTTACTTTTATTGAAAAGGTTTTATACATGGTGGTTCTGTGGACTTTATTTCTCATATTGTATTTAATATTTGCTTGATACATTATTTGGGGGTCATGTAGATTCTTTGCAGTAAAAAGCATTATTTTTGTTTATGTTGATACTCAACGTTCCTTTTTCTTAACTCAAAACTTTAACTCCCCATTTTTATTTTTGTCTGCTCTGTCCCATTTGTTTTGACAAAGGACCATGGCTCCTAGCTGCATGCAATCTGCAGAAGGGTGGTGACTGAGCATTTCTTTTGCCAGCAAGGAACATTATTCTACATGGTGCTTTTGTTTTCTTCATTACTTTTTGGCCTGACTTGGATTTTTCTTTGACAATTTCCATCTGGTTTTGTTCTGCTCTGAACAGCCATTGAAGATGTACTTTATTTTAAATGATAGTATCATTGATCAAAAATCTTTCTCATTTCATGGCTGTTCTTTATGCTAATATGTGGAAAACTGAAGTTTTAATTTTCTTTTTGATAGTACATGAAACTACAATACCTTTTGCAGCTCTGAGGAGTTGTGAGATACAGACTTCCTTTGCCAACAATGAACCACAGCTTCGTTCAAGTGGTCCTAAGTTGGCAATGCAGAAGGAGCAGAATGATTTCAGTGAACACAGTACTTTTGACTTTTTGGCCTCTGGGCCAGCTCTTTGTGCTGTTTTTTCCAGCTGCCTAGGTGGATGTTACATGCTGATTAGGTAAATAGTGGATGCTTTGTCTGTCTCTATATGGGGAAAAGCCAGAAAACTTCAGTCTGGGATCATAAATCTGGAAGCATTAATAAGCATTAAATTCACCTTAAAAATAAGCAAAATAAAAAGGAAAAAAAGGAGCTTGCACAATGATAGATTATGTTTGTACATCTCTCTCAGTATTTAGTTCAGCATTATTAGCATGTAGGGTTTGATTGAAACCCTCCTTGTTATATCACTTGGTTGAAATCCAATTTGCACGAGTCAGTTGCTCAATGCCAATGTTAACAATTCGTAGGATAGAGAAGGGGACTTGTAAACTCTGTTTCTCACATGGTTTTTGCAGTTTCTTTTTCAAAAATATAGTGTTCTTGTTGTTCATCTTTCTACTCCTAAACCATCATTTACACAATTTCCATCTACCCTGCTTTTCATTTTCCCCATTGTCTCTTGCAACATTGATTTTACTTTTAATAAAAAGTATCTCTGAAATTTTAGTTTAGATTTGTTTTAGAAAATAAATGTAGGTGTACAAATAGAAGAGAATAAGTATAGAAGATGTGTTGTGTGATTTTGTTCTGGCTTTTTGTTTTGGTTTCTTTTTTTCTCTTTTCTACACTAAGTATCAACATGAGCATTGCAAGAGCAGTTCAGAATGACTTCAAGTGTCATATTTGTCCCCGAATAACTTTAGGGAACAGCATCACCTCTAACTTCATGGCACTTCCACTCCCCTGAAAAACCCAACTCAAAAAGCTTGGTGCTTGCAGACTTAGGTTTGCCTACAGTTTTTGTAAACCTCAGAAAGCACATTTGAAGCCTTTAGTTCATAGCAAAGAGTGAAGGTGCATAAGTTGACTACCTCCAGGGACAGGGCAATAGCTAATGGATAGTGTCCAGGCCTGATAGTTTAGTGCCTTGTAAAGAGAAGTGTAGTCGAGCGGTGGGAGAAAACTAACAGTTCTTACTGTGGTAAAGCCCATCGCATCATTCCCGACCTGTGTGCATGCATGCAAAGGAAAGAGGTATGTGTGTTACCTGAGAGATTTCCTATGCAAGAGTTGCTGCTGCTGTGGCACTAAGGTCTTACTGCCATTTCAGCAGCTAAACAGGAGGTGACTGCTGTCTGCTGTGCATGAGTTGTGCTGAAAGCATCATGTGTATTGGTGTGAAGGACCAAAGGAAAGATGAGGATTGTATGGTAGTCTTCCTGCAGATGGTATGGTGTTAAGACAGATGAGACTGCACCTTCAGAGACATAGGGATGCTACCCAGCAGAGCAGAGTTAGCTGGTGGGAGGTGCACTGTGATTTCTCAGGACCTGCTGAATCTTAATGGGAAGGGATGTAATACCACCAGCTGAACTGGATGGCACAGGTTTTGTGGCACAAGCCTGATCAGCATAAAACTAAGCTTCTTGTCTTTACTGCTCTTTGGTAAGAGAAGTGCATGGTTAGAAAAGAACTGAGGATGCCCATCAGTCTATTTCTCTGTGTAGAGACACCAGCCTGCACTGATACTCTCAAGCCCAGTAACGAGGCTTTCATGATCTCTCTATACACACATTGCTACCCTAGCTACATTGTGAGAAAAATATATCTAACATTTCAACCACATTTTCTTTGGCTCAAATCAATACAGTTAACCTTTTCTGCTCCCTCTGGCACAGAGACCCCTAGCATCAAGTGGTTGTGTATAACCTTTTTTTCAGCAGGTTTACAATCCCATATTAACTTCTGGTTCCTCTGTCACCTCAGTGGTTATTCCCCATTTCCTGGCTGTATAATTCTTTCCTCTTAGCTGCTTATTGCAGCTACCATGAAGTGTTTTATTACAGTGGTGACTATTTGATAACTACAACAGTGAAAAGGTAGATCCGAAGTTCAAATGCATCTGCTGTTAGGTAAAGGGTGCCATGTGGTTCCTAAATTTTTGTAATCCCTGCCATACCCTTTGTTATAATAAGACGGGAATTGTGGTTGTGCTATGAAATGTTGGAAGGTTTAGTAGCTAATGGGTACAGTGACAGAAATTGCAGCCATGGTCTATTTTCCAACACCTTGACAGTTTTATTACTTAGTGGTTACCATACACGACTTTTTTCTTGTCATTCTCAAAACAGACTCTCTCTTACGTTGTGTGTCTGTTGCATCCAATGTTGCCTACTATGTAGAAATTTGGATACTGTTTTCAACTGTTCTACCACATCACATAGCTCAGCTTAGGCAGGGTTCGATATCAGTAAATTGCTTCACCTTGTGAACGCCTTGGAACCACCAAAACTCAAATACACAAAGAAGTACCCTATTAGCTCTAGTGCTCTTTATTTGGTGGAAGGTGATTTGAAAACAAGCACACAAATGAACTTCAGCCTTCGAAGGAGCCTGTTAATTTGTCCCAGGTTGTCATTCGCACAGGCTCAGCTATGAGTGGGCCATGGTCTTACCGGCTCTATGTTTAGCTGTGCCGTTGCATCTTTTTTCTTCACCTTTGGGCTATTATAACAAGAAGTCTTATGCAGAATGAGCTAAGCTACTCTGTCTGTCTTTTTTTTCAGCTGGTGGGTTGTAGGAAGCATCTTGCTAAAGGACTGCAGGCTTCCTTGCTTATCTGATGTGGGCTGTACACTGAAATAAGCCCTTAGTCCACATGGAGCCCTGGGTCCAGCTGACTTCCCTGTCAGTCTCTGCCGAGGCTTCCCAGCCTTGCTGTCCCTGCTCCACTGGCCCATCTCCAAGACAATCCCTCTTCCACACCGTAAGCTTTACATCTCAGTTTTATATTTCCTAGTTTTTGAAGTCTTCCAGTGTTGACCTTACCTTGCTTTCATACATCACATGTGGCAGGCAGGCAGAAGAGGAGTTTGGCCGTAAGGACACGTGAAGGCTACAGGGCTTTGTGAAGCTGATGTAGCACTTATCTGGTAGTGGAAAATTGAGTCTATGAGGTTTTTCCAATCCTAGTTTCTCCCTCACTTACCTCCCTGCCATCAGTGAATGCCTAGGTCACGGTTCTTGGTTTTGTTCTTTCTTCTTCTCCCTGTGATTCTGTGTTTTGGGATCATGCAGTTTAAAGAACTCAGATTTGGAGTGTTATTTTATCATTCAGTGTTGCAAATCTTGCTTGAAGACAGTCTAAGTATATGGTCTGTAACCATTAGAGTCCATAACTAGTTATCAGGCAAAACTATAGGGCACCTGGCAAACCCCCATAATACGAAGAAGAAAATTTGTATTTTCGTACAGGCCAGCTGTACAAGGTTTAACAAGGCCAATTGCCGGGTCCTGCCCTTTGGTCACAACAACCCCATGCAACGCTACAGGCTTGGGAAGGAGTTGCTGGAAAGCTGCCTGGAGGAAAAGGACCACCTGTTGTTGACTGTTGGTCGACAGCCGACTGAACATGAGCCAGCAGTGTGTCCAGGTGGCAAAGAAGGCCAATGGCATCCTGGCTTCTGTCGGGAATAGTGTGGCCAGCAGGAGTAGGGAGGAGATCGTGCCCCTGTACTCGGCACTGGTGAGGCCGAACCTCGAGTCCTATATTCAGTTTTGGGCCCATCACTACAAGAAGGACATTGAGTTGCTGGAGTGTGTCCAGAGAAGTGCAGTGAGGCTGCTGAGGGGTCGAGAAAATGAATCTTATGAGGAGCGGCTGAGGGAGCTGGAGCTGTTCAGTTTGGAGAAGAGGAGGCTGAGGGTGAACTTTATTTCTCTCTACAGCTACCTGAAAGGAGATTGTAGTGAGGCAGGTGTTGGTCTCTTCTCCCAGGTAATTAGCAATAGGATGAGTGGCAACGGCCTCAAGTGGCATCAGGAGAGGTTTAGGTTAGATATTAGGAAAAATTTCTTTACTGAAAGAGTGGTCAGGCCTTGGAATAGGCTGCCCAGAGAGGTGGTTGAGTCCTCATCCCTGGAGGTGTTCAAAAAACGTGTAGATGTGGCACATCAGGACATGGTTTAGCAGGCATGGTGGTGTTGGGCGGATGGTTGGGCTCGATGATCTTAGAGGTCTTTTCCAACTTATGATTCTATGATTCTCCTTCAGGGAAATCTTCAAGGGATCTTCTAGAAGCCAGGAGTGTGCAAAACTCCTCGTGGGCCAGCCGTGCTCTCAGTGTATATAATTTTAGTGGATCCTTGGAGAGTTTTTCTTAAGAAAGTTGCTTCTGCAAAAGGGGAATGAGAAACTGTCCATTGAGGATGGCTTAAGGATGCTTCATATCACTATAGTGGCAAAAAACAACTATATGGGCATATATTTGGAAAAAAAGGTGCTCCACAGTAGTACAGCATATGTCTTATAAAATAACTTTGTATGGGCCGAGTACTCATTCATATTAGAAACATTCACACAGAGTACCTTGTCATAGTTAAAACCTTTTTTGGCTTTTCAGTCTTAGTAAGTAATTAATGTGAACATTTGAATAAACCAGCCACTGAACTCCTTTTACTTACAATAGATGGTATTTCTTGCCAGCAGAGTAATGTAATTTAACAGTTGTGCTTCATATTATAGATCTCTGCAAGCTGGAAATCTGGGTGATAAATGGTGTGATAAACATTGGAGAGGCACCAAATTCCAAGGAGATTTCTGTTGCCTCCGTTATATAAAACTAAATGAGAAATAACTATTTTACATTAACTTTTCTTTTAAATTGACAGTTAAGGAAACAGTAAAATGTGGCTGGATGGCAATCAGACTCTCTCTTTAATTATTTCGCAAAGTCCTTTGTCACAGCCGCTCTGATTGTATTTCCTCTACAAAAATCCTTGTAAAATCATAGCTGGCTGTAGGATGCCCTGTTCACATCGAACATTAGTTTCAGAAAAGTTGGTCAGTGGCTTCTTTTCCAGACATGTGCTCACACTGATCTCCACCCATTAAAACAATGTTGTCATTAATTTTCCGCTCTTTCCAAAGGTGATGGCTTTGAGGTTCACAGTTGCAGTTGCCTTTCTTCTGCTGGCAGTGGATCTGTGGTTTTTGTATCAGTCTGGCTTGTTCAGTTTCTAGCCTGGAAGAATTTTTTTTTTTTTTTTTTTTTTT
>Ga0065711_1044039_pt1 | contig 14363 bp, 7 predicted proteins | sample Hoacrofraction12_FD_59098 | JGI IMG/M metagenome (GOLD analysis project Ga0065711, IMG submission 59098) | Hoatzin crop microbial communities from Cojedes, Venezuela - Epithelial fraction 12 v2 (version 2) | ecosystem: Host-associated > Birds > Digestive system > Esophagus > Crop | place...
CCCAGTGAAATTAAAAAAAAAAAAAAAGGCTTTCCTCATTCCTCTCCATTCATTGTCAGGAAGGCTGCTGCTCACCTGCCAGTTGGCTTGGGCATTAGAAATAAAAGGACCTTTGAAATCCGTTTCATTTTTTCTTATTCCTACATGATATTTACTGCCACAGTACCTGAGCTCCTCAATGAATTAATAAAGCATTTCTCCTCAGAACCCCCCAGGAAGAAAGGAGCTATGGCCATGGAGAAGCAGCGTGCCCAAAATGTGACAAGATCTGCCTACGTACTTGGTAACCTCCTCTCCGATCCCAGTTCTTCTTAGAGCAAGTCACCTCCCATCTTTGGCTGTGAGTTCCTTTGCTGGTATCTACCGAAACGGAATTTTTCATTTTTTTGGGATGATCTTTCAAGTCTTTTCCAAGCTTAATGATTCTATGATTCTAAGACATCTAGGCTCCTTCAAAGAGGAAGAGGCAACTCCATGGGATGTCCATCCATCCATCCATCCACCTGAAGTCTGAGGTCTGGGGCAGGAGAGATGAATTATCCTCCACCTGTAATGACAGAGAGATTTAGATAGCTAGGCCAGACCAACACCTAACAGTTGGACAGCAACAGTTCGTAAGATTGTTCCCACACCATACTAAAAATCCCACAGTTAGTCAACTTTAACCAGAACACAGGAGTCCTGCCTCTGTTTCTGATGTTAGTTACCAGAACTTGTTCTTGGTTTCTGGATTATAGTGCCTTGGAGAAAAAGAGTTCACCTTGGACATCTCTCTGCCATATGGCAAGGTCAGCTCTCTTCAGTTCCTTACAGATGTTTAGGGCACGGAAAGGTGATGTAATACGTGCAAGGATGTTCTGTAGCTTCTGCAAAGGGAAGAGGCACAACATATCTTCTGTGCCTGGAGGTCCTCCCTGGAGGGAGAAACTGGAGGTCATGAGCAAGTCCATCCTTCTTCCACCCTTTTTCCCCTGCAGGGTTCAGCAGCCGTGCTGGGGGGTGGCTGATCTCATCCCAAGTCTGCTGTGATGCTGGTGAAAAGTTATGGTTCCTCTCCTCAGGAATGCAGAGATGTGAGCACCTTGGTAGCAGCGGAAGATACCCCTCTTTGCATACAGGTGAACCTAGTTCAGAAGCAGATTATAATCAGTCTCATCACTGTGTGATGTTGATGAGGACAAGAGTTTTGCAAAAGTTTTTATAGTTGAAAAAAAAATCTGCAAAGAATAGGGAAAAAAAAAGACATTGCAAGTTTCAGAGTTTAAACCAATTTCTAAGTATAGGGACTGATACCCCCACATCTCTCTTCTGTGGATATCCTGCATCGTCCTCAAAAAACACTAGGGTTTTACTGCTGCCAGAGGCAGGATATTGGGCAGATTGGAGCTTGGGACTGACCAACCTTGACATCTCCTTCAGTTCTTTCCAGTCAGGGGCTATAAGGAGATGCACTTGATTCCTCCACTAACTGTCCCTAAAGCATCTGGCCAACCGGAGATCAAGAAGGTTCAAGATATTCTGTGGGGAGAGAAAGAAGTTATCTTCCTCAGAGCAAGACATCAAGCGTGCAGCCTCTCTCTGTCCCTCCTCAGCCCCCAAATCAAGACGACTTCTTGCAGCATTCCTAAGCCCAGTCCCTGCAGCTTTATAGACATATATTTAGGATTTAAAATACTATATTTTAGCCTGAACTTTATATTGTGCTCCTTCTCTCTGCTTCTGTCCTTTCCCATCAGTGACAGTTGTAGTCTATTTGATACAGGCCAGGTTACTGAACCATGACCGTGTAATTATGGTTGGAGCCACAGAGCTATTTTTATGCCCTGCCAGAGATTATTCACTTATCAGGAATGTATATTTAAGTGGCAGGCTCTGAACTGTCCGCTATAAATAGGCAAGCCCAGCACCCTCTGTGTTTTCTTTCAACTCAGTCATCTATCACGCCTTCAATTTCCTCAACCACATCAATGTCTGTGCAGGGCAGGAAGAGTCAGACTGGAGGGGAGCAGCTGGTGACCTCACTTAAAAAAAAAAAAGAAGAAAGGGAAAGGAAAGGGAACACATAAAACATAAAAACACCTTCGCTTGAGCGTGGCGATAGCCTGGAAATGGAAGAAGGGCTGTCACGCTGCCTGCTAGGGTTAACTTTCCCTTTCAGTGTGGTTATTGCTTGAGACCAGGGTCTCTGTGCTGCCGTGCAGCTCTGCATGGTGGCTTCTCCCCATCAGCAATCAGATGCCGAGTGGTGGCATGAGGGCCTCAGTGCTGGGACAGGCGGGACTGATGCTGGTTGCATGTGTCGGAGAGTCTATGTCTCTGCAAGCCCTCATATGGTAAAAGGTGATAAGGAAACGGCAAGAAAAAAATGTTTTCAAACAACATTGGTAAGGTTTATCCAGGTTTCATGTCTGCGGCCCATCTGGAGTGCTGGCTGCTTCATCTAATTACGTGTGCATTGTCACCAAGAGTGGACACAACCTCTTCAAGGAGAGGTCCTGAGGTACCCATAATTTCCCATAAGTAGTGGCCGTTCTGTGTTACACCTCCTGGGAGTTTTCCACTGTTTTGGAGCTTGCAGCTCCAGATACCTCATGTTGGCATTTCGTGGGCATGATTCCTGCATGTTGGCATGAAATCTCAGGGGGTTTGGGTGCCTTGCAGCCCGCCAACCTACCTGTGGGGTTTTATATTTATTGTTCTGATGGAGAGAAGAGACCTTCTTTGCCAATCTGGCAGGGGGCAGAGAACATAGGAAGCATTTTTTTCTGCAGCATTTGCTACAGAAGAGGTGAAAATCACTTTCTAGGATGAGATACCAGGCTGGCACCTGCCACACTGAGTGGAGCCCTTACCTGTCCTCAGAGCATGCCTTGTACTTTGGAGCGTGTGGGTCTTACCTCTTGGGTAAAACTGACCCCAGTGGGCCCAGCCAGTCTCTTCGTCGCTCTCCAACGCTGTCTGCGGATGTGTTTCTGTGTAGGAAGTTCTGTACCTTGAGATAGAAATCTTGGCTGACTTTATTCACCTTGGACAGTACCTGATTAGCAAGTTCTATGTATTTCTGGCTTGGACAGTACCTGATTAGCAAGTTTTATGCATTTTTGGGGCTATTCTCCTGGTCCCTGGGTAAGGAAGGAAGTTGGTATGCACACGAAATACCAATTACTATCAGTTCTTAACGTTTTCCCAGGAGTACACTGCAGTCCGTGACCTGAATGAAGGTCTTGGGCAGCAGTCACATCTGGGGCAGTTTCCTTGCAGGAAGAGGGGAGTAGAGTTTGGTGGAACCACTTCAGGAGAAGCAAAACCCCAAATCTGAACATTGATAACATCTAATAGTGCATCTAGCTTGGCTAGCTGTTCAAAGCAATGTGTGCCTACGTAGTGAAGGGTATGGCAGGAATAAAGAAAGTCTCCTTGCTTTACCATCTCGGACTCTCAGATGCAACAATGCAGACCGTTTCTTCAACCTGCACATTTACTCAAGCTGATAAAATGTGCTTCCTCCCATCTTTCGCACAGTACATCGTGTTCCTCCTGACTCTTTCTCAGAATTTCTTGTTGCACATTCCTTGGACTTTCTGCTCAGTCCCCTTTTAGCACAGCTGATACTGTACAGTAACTCTGGTATTCGTTCCCTTCCAGACTTCTCCAAGTGCCAGCGGAACTTGTGGTTTTATGCAGACCATTGTGACTTTGTTGTTTCTTTGAAAAAAAGAAAAAAAAGAAAAAAAGACTGGCTGTATCATCACTGAGCTAATTTCCCTATTTCTGATAACGTGCTTCTCAATGCTGGTAAGAGCGATAGTGCAGCACATTCCTGTGGATCTTCCCGTGGCTTTGCATCTTGGCACTGCATAGGAGAGGAATTGTTGGGGAGATTTTCCTTGTCTTTTCCCTGCCGATTTTCCCTAAGGAGGTGTCAGGTCAAGCACTGAAGTCTCAAAGCAGACACCAGAGGTGTGAATTTGGGAAGAGTTTCAGTTGCTGCAGTGCAGCCATTGCTGCATTATGATGAAATTTCTGGCATCCTGCGGCAAAGGCCAGTGATTTCTTTCCACCATGAGCAGACCCCACTGCCTGGGCAGAAGCCTAGCTCCTCTGTGCACTCATCTATACACTGATCTACTACCCGTATATCCGTATAAGCTTTGCTTTGTGACTTTGCTCTTGCTCATTCTGCACACTGAGCATCTCCTCGCGGCGCTGTCTCTATTTCCCATCCCACATTTTGGTTTTGATTCGAGGGCCGTGCAGTCTTGTCCGTTTTCAAATGTCCTATCCAGACAGCAGTCCCAGGATACCTTGCTGTTTTCTGTCTGTGTTCTCATCAAGACCTTAGATGTGAAATAGCCTTTTCTAATCTGGCAGTTTTATGGGAGTTGTATGCATTCACCTTGGATTCTGCCCAAAACATCCCTTTCTGGAGATATTTCTAAGCTAATACTGTTGTTCTGTGTTGCTTGGCTACTTTCCTATCCTTTTAAGTTACACACCCTGCCTCTCAGAAATATCACTATCAGGATTTAGTCACGGCCTTTTCTCCTGATGTCATGTTACTGATGGGGATTTCTGACACTTATCAGTCCCAAAGGTATTGCATGCCTTTTTTCCTGGAAAGGTCTTGTGCCAATTCTGCTCCAAAAGGGACATTTTCTTCACACCAAATCCCAAAGCAAAAGCTGAAAACAATTCACTTGTTGCTGCCTTTCCTGACCTGGAGATGCTGACATGCAGATGGAGAATGAAGTTTCATCTAAGTTTAATCAAGCTGGATATAAATTAATCTAATTTCAGCCAGGTTTCTTGTCTGAGCTAATCACCTTGGGTCTGCCTCTGGTTGATAGAAAGAGGTTGGTACTTCGAGAAGGTGCTTCATCCCACCTGGAGGTAGGTGTGTCAGAGAGGTGGAGGAGGTTGTCTGCATGTAGATGGCTCTACACCCTCTCCATTTAAATGGTTAGTTAAGATTAAATGTCAAGGTATGATTCTGCATGATTAAGAGAACAAAATTTAAGAGTCTTCAAGTAAGGAAATTGTCCAAAGACCTGCTGCAGTCAGTGGTGATCTCATCAGTTCAGACCACAAACACTAATCTGAGGCTAAAAAGAAATATTTATTGCCGTTTGAGATACCCTAGGAAGTTCTTCCTTGCCTGTAACAGTCACTGCAGAAATGTCCTAATCTCTTACTGGTCCTGCGTTGCATCTGACAAACCTGTACAGATGTCTTGGATACACCAGAAAATCTCAACACTAAGACATCTGCATTCAGGCAAACAAAATCATGCTGTTCATTTTCATTGGCCAAAAAGGAAGGTCAAATATCCTGCTCACTTGTAGACACTTGCATGTTATAAACTTCATTGTCTCAGTCTACAGGCTGATACCATCCCTGGCTTTCAGCTGAAGAAGAAAATAAAAAGGTGAGATCACTCTGATGTGTACAACGAGACAAGCACATAGGAACAAGGAAAGTGGCAGATCTATAACTCTACAAGTTAGATGGATAGAAGGATGCTGGGACACAGGTGCTACCTTCAGTCTCTGAAGTGCTCACAGGCTGGTAAACATCCCTTCTCCAGGGTGTCCTTACTTTATTGTGGCAGAGAAGTGAATTATTCTAATAGATGGACATACCTAACAGATTACAATGAATTCCTAGATACACAGGACACTGGTTTTCATTCAAACCCTACAAAAGCACATAATTTTTACGATTTATTTACATGAATTCCTCCTGTTTCCAGTGATAACAAATGTTCCTTCACAACTAACTGAGCACCAGTTCTGACTCAGGCCTGGACAGATCAGGTTTATATTTTACATCTTTACAGTACGCAGTGCACCGTAGTCCAGATAGGGTAGAGCAGCCCATTCACTTTCACGTGCAGTAGAATTAGGAGCCAGGTCATATGTTATTTTCCTTGGCTGACACCTTGAAATAGGCTAAAATATTTCTTCTTTCCTGCAGGAACGAAGGGAAGCATTTGCGATGGAGGAGAAGCAGCTGCACATCTGCCAAAGGGGAGAGGAAGGCCTGACTGCGGCGCCATTCCTTCTGCACTCCTGTCCTCCTTCTTCGCAGAGGATCTGTAGGTCTCAAGTGGTATGTTAACATGAAGAGCAGCCAGTATCTGCAGTGGTGCACATCTGGCAGGCTGCCATGCCTGCAGGAAACTTGTCCGCATCCCAGCACACCCAGCCGCCATTGAGAGGAATTCAAAGGGAACTGGCAAAAATACGAAGGACGATGGGAATCCCATTCTTGTGTGGTCTGAGTTTTGGCTTGTCTCTCTTTTGCAAGGCAATTTTCACCCTGTCTGACCAATGGTCCTCCTGCCATATGCTTGCAGCATCTTGAGATGTTTTATAGAGTATGGAGCCTCCAGGTTTATAATGAGAGATAGTGAAGAAAGAGTCTGTAGCTAGTCCTGCGTCTCCCAGGAAGGAATATTTAGGAGCTCTTTCTGTCTGTACAGTCATACAGCCACACTCTTCTCTATTTGTGCCAGACAGCACTTCCTCTGAAACCAGACCACTGGAAGCTGCCCTGAATTTTACCAGATGATCACTTCTTGAAAGCCTAACTGGGATTGTATGTCCTGAGCAAGTTCCAGGAGATTTTGTGAGACAGAAGGGTCCAGTTGATGACATAACAACTATGGCTCTTTTTTCCCCCTACTAAAATGAAACAGCGGTTTTGAAGGATTTTTCTCCAGCTCATGACTGCTTCCTAGCACACAAAGATTTTTCCTCTTGACAAATAGCAGGGTGACCTAGTGACAGGTGGGGTGACTAAGGAGGTAACATCCAAACTCTCTTTAACATATGACGTCTTTAACCAGCACTGTCAAAACCTTTCCCTCCAAAACATACATTCACTCACTTAAGAAAATAGTGGGGCCGTGGGAACAATAAACCCTCTGTTGCCCAAATGCATTTATATTGGCTCACTTAAGCCCGAGCACCGATGTCGAGAGGAGTACATAATTTTTTCTTTCTTCTGTACCTAAAACACACAAGCTTTTCCCATTGGAGTTACAGGAAAGAGCCCTCTTAACACAGGACTAAGATTTTTACTTGGAGACCTCCAGGCAGCATAGCAAAATCCAGAAGCTGGCACCTGCCTACTCAACTTGTCCTCTGCCTCCTACTCCTCTCCATCGACAGAGCATTAAGAAATACTTGTGCCTGTCTTTGTCCCCACCACTAACTCATTTTGATTCATGTGGCTATGATGCATCCTCCCTTCTGTGCTGCAGTTTCCCTCCCTGCTAATGGTATTTACTTTATTTCTGATAGAGCCGACACTCTACTAATGACACGTTTGCACGACCCCTGGAGCTCAGGAGCTTTTGCTGCTGCTGAACATCCCAAACCATCTACTTTGTCTGCAAAAGAAAGAGGACAAAGATGTGGTAAATGTCCTATAATTGCTTGGAAAGACTCAGATGAAAACAAACATTTTTCGGTAGCTGAAGTTTGCTGAAAACTGACTTATATGCTGGCTTTTCTTTTTTTTATTGTATCAGTGGGAAACATGAAATTTTTTACGTCATTTTGAAAAATTGTGTGCATCAAAGGAGAAACATAGGAAAAAGAAATCTCTTTTTAATCTATCTTCTTCATTAATATCAATAGGCAGATGGAAATATTCCACCCAGAAGCAGAAGAGAGTGTTACAGAATCAGTGTTAACTGTGTGTAGAGTTGAAAGATCAGATGAAGGTCTGGAATGTCTTCCTTGTAGAGCTCATGAGATCGCTAAATAAGAAGAGATATATGAAAGAAGGAAAGCTCCCAAAAAGACTGGGCCAAGTTTTGATTCATTTGCAGATTAGCCATGTCTCAATGAGAAACAAACAAAAAAAATATGTATTAATCTCCTGGGAATATCACAAAAATGTCATGCCTGAGCTGTGTCAACTAGCAAGAGTTATTCTGGCAGTTCCAGCAACACAAGTGTGTGCTGAAAGAATGGTTTCAGTCCTCAGATTTATCATTCCGTTGCAGACACACAGTATGACAGCGGATATGTTACATGTTGTTTTATTTCACTAAAACAAAATGCTCTTAAAAAACTTTGTTTATTTGACAACACAAAAAAGTACTCAGAAAACTTTTGTTGTTAAAGTCAGAAAATAAATGGATGGTCAAAAAACAATAGTTTTAATTCTGAGTTTCAACACTGTTTTCGACTAAGACTGGAGTTTGATGGGTGTTGGTTCTGACTGGTTTATTCTGGTAACCAAACCTTTGGGGTTTTTGTGATGTTTTGAACTGGATCCGAACCCAGACTGGACACAACTACACCCAACACCAAAAGAAGTGGAATAGCTGCCCATTTTTGAAAGACCTTCTTAGGTCCCTTACAGATCTAGTATTCTCTTATTCTGTGAGAACGGCTTCCAGACCGACTCCTCATCCAAAGAGTTGCTGGAGATTTTAGTGCTGCAGGCGAAAGAGCAAGTTCAAGGTCAGACCTGACTGTGCTGAGCCTCCAATCCAAAAAATGTCTGTTCAGGCCATTAGCTTGGTTATACCACAGTCCCAAAGCTAAGCATCTAATAAATAAAATAAATTAATAGCTCTCCTTTGGTTCCAATGCCATGATGCTTAGCCAGGATTATGTCGTCATGGCTAAACTCTTGTTCCTCCCAAGATGGTGGCCTCATCCATCCCATCAAACATTGGAATGGGCTGCCCAGGGAAGTGGCTGAGTCACTATCCCTGGAAGTATTTAAAAGACCTGTGGAAGTGGCACTTATGGACTTGGTTTAGTGGTGGACTTGGCAGTGTTAGATTTATGGTTGGACTTGATGATCTTAAGGGTCTTTTCCAACCTAAGTGATTCTGTGATTCTGTGTGTCAGGAACTATCTTTACTATTCTCTCAGCTGTGCGTGGGAACGCCTGGAAAAGGGCTGGTGGACAGAGTGCATGAAAAAAGATTATGTGGAGGCTTGTGTGCTGGTACAAAAGACCTTATCTTCCTTACACCTTGCTTACTAGTATAGACATAACCAGGCAGTTTACCCTCTGTGCAAAAGAAGAGGAGATGCTCAGGAATAATCTGTCCAGGTACAGGAGGACTCAGAGTCACTGTTTTATTATGAGCATGGTCAGTCTCTGCCTCTCCCGAGAGCTTGGACTTGCTCCAGACTCGAGTATGACCTTGAGTGTGAGCCGTGCAGAAGCCAAAGGAACATGGACATGGGAAAGGGTGCAGCCCATGGGCCATGTTGGTGTAGAGACACTGCGTGAGGGCACGGGCTTAGGGAACTTTTGAAGAACTTGCCTTTGCGGGGAGAGGCAGCAGTGGAAAGGGCCTGGCAGCCCAGCTAGGCAGGGAACTTTCCCTGAAGCAAGGAAGGTTGGTAACCATTTCATGGAAGGTGGCAGGTCTGCAAATGAATTCGCCCCAGCACAACTCTGTCAAAGTCAATGCAAAATAACCCCGCTGAGGTCAGCTGAGTAACGTGTGGGATGAATTTGGCTCACTGGACCTGTCTGTATTAAAAATAAGCAAACAAACAAACATGCCAATTAACCCTGCTCCCCGCCAAAAAGGAGTATGTGTTGCAAGGTTAACTTTATGGGTTATTTTATTTAAGGCTAGAAGATCAGCTTGCTAATCCCAAGTGAAGGCTGGTTCTGCATTTAAGATCCAAGCCAGGAAAATGATTGGCTTTGATTCCTCCTGATCCCTGTCCAGAAGAAGTCGTGTCTTAGTTTATTAAGATTTAAGGGTCCAGGCTTGACTGCTAGCCTGGACCCAGGAGTTTTCCTTAGAGATCCTTTATATGTGCTCGTTTTCATGTATAGTTAGTAAAGAGCCGTCCACATATTTTATGGTAACTGCTCTTGATTTTATGAACAGGAGAGAAAAACGTCAGAGGTTGCCTGGAACACGCTAAAATAATTTAATATGAATTACAGTTCATGGTTCTTTTTTGCTTTAGATTTCATGGGATGATGAATTAGACATCACTTCCTCACCAAGAATCCCCCCCACCAGCTCCTTATCTTCGTCACTTCATTGAAATTTCTTCCTGGTCATAGCATCTCTCCTTTCTGATAGGCCTCTTCTCCATTAAGTGACTGCTTTAGGATTAGGAACCTAAATCTTCAGCCCTACCTATGACTGCAAACACAAAAAGAGCAATTTATCCACAAAATATCATGCTATTTTCTGTGCTGTCTTCCCTGCATCCTTATCTGTCTTGATGAGAGAGGATGCAACAGGTGCACTGCATCAGTGTCACGTAAAACTGTTCTTCCAAAATGGGTTCCCCCACAAATACATGCACACATTTCTGATGTGCACAATGAAGAAATTCTACTGTTTTGACAGGAGATAGAGACAACAGTATTTTGACCAAAAAAGGTCTGCCTGTAAGAGATGTTTCCAGCTCAGTTATGAAGCATTATGTAGTTAAAAGAAGCATCCAAATACTGGTTATTCATCCAAATTGAATATACAGACATTCTTGTTTGGTTAAAATGCAGTTCACTAGGCTGTGATAGAAGGGATAAAAGGAAGGTAATTTTAAATATGAAAAAGTTAAGATGAGACTATTTTTCCCCTGCAAGCAATATTTTCCCCCATGTATTTCTAAAGTAAAAAGAACTATGAATTATAATTCAGATTGAATTATTTTAACATGTCTCAGCCCACTGAATTTAAAAGAATTTAAATAAATTAGGGAGGATAAATCCATTCATGGTAATTAAGAATGATAGTCCAGATGTGAATTTAATCTTAGTAAATTCCGAAACTGTTGAGTCCTAGAGCCTGGGGTAGTACAATCCCGGAGGACTGCTCTAATCTCACTCTCTTTAGGCACTTTTCCTAGGTATCTGGTGCTGGTCACTGTCAGAGCTGGGGTAAGACCTTTAGCTTGACTCATTGCGGCTGTTGTCATGGTCTCAAACCAGTACTGTGGCTGTATGCGACGCAACCTCAGCATAACTGCTGCACGCACTGAGAAAACCAGGCATTTTTCTTGCATCAGTTGTTTTAGATTAACCATTATGCAAGGCTTGGAGGAAGAGGTACTGCTTTTGTTGAATCTAACGGCGTATTTTGAAAAAAAAAACACCAACAGACTAGCTTTTACACACAAGTTCTTTTTCAGTTTTGAAATAAAAGCAGCAATTGTCTCATCTAGATGAAAGTTTAAGAACAAATGCTCGCGGTTTGGTTGATCAGGTTGATCAGAGCATCTAAGAATGAAAATGTCTGTTATTCGTAATGAAAAAGGAGTGCGAGGAAGGTGAAATATATCTGTAAAAAGATATGTTACTTATGGAGGGGAAACATAAAAAACTGTAAATATATATTTGAATCCATGCCTTTCACACCATTTTTACTGGAAGAACAATAATTTTTAATAACAAGTTTTAAAACGTCTCCCTCTAACTCAGATTATTGCTAAAACTTTTCGGAAAACTAAATTCCCTTCCCAGGGGAAATGCCAGCATTTGTATTTCTGTTTTCATTCCAAATTGGAACACAGAAGTGAAAATCTGAAAGTTAATGTAAAATGGCATTTCCAAAAAAATGCTGGTTGGAAATACTCAAATATTTCTTGTCAATAGCATCGACTTGTTGTGTTTCAACATTGTAGGATCATTTCTATATGATAGTATATGGCTGCTTCTTTTTGACAATGATGAAGATTTCATTCCAACAAGACAGAAATGCTTTACATCAAAATAGCACCATGCTATGTAATGTCAAAGCTGTTACTGAATGCAATTTTTGAAGGTCAAAATAAAACTGTACAAAGCAGCAAGGTCTACACACAGTGGGCTTTGCCTTATCAGATAAAATACATTTGCAATCCTAAGGAAAAGGAGAAAGTCGAAATGGCAAATTCAAAGTTGCAGTGATGAGGGGAGTTTTTTGGACAATTTCTGTCAAGAATTTAATGGAAATTGAGCTACACCCACCAAATATTTGGGTTTCATTGATGCAGCGTTTGCCAATGGAAAATTGTCCCATACAAAATTTTCCGCCAGCCCTGCTCAGAACGTGCCTTGGCCCAGCAGTGCAGGTAGGCGAGGAGCCAGGTTTGAGAAACCTGGGGTCTGATCCTGGCTTCACGTGGAGGTCCAACGGGGACCTAAGAAGAAAGTGTGATTAATATTGAACCACTTGGTCAGCCAAACCGTGCCAAAAAGTACAAAGTTAACAGAGGCTGCTCTTCGCATGTGTTCGTCATGGAGCAGAGCTGTGAAGCTGTGGTTAACAAGGAACTACCCGATGAATGTGCTCATGATGGGCATTGTCCCATGGCACACAATGACACCAGCTGGGGCAGGGTTTGTGCAGTAATGAGCAAAATAATACCTCTGTGCAATGTTAGGGTGGGTGGGTAAAGAGTTGGTCTGGGGGGGCTGCTTGAAGTGGTGGATGCCTTTAGCAGAGCTGTATCCCACATCTTCGAGGCCTAAATCCAACATTTTCCTTTGGAGTTTCAGAATGGGTTGCAAAACCTTTGCCAGTGCATGAGCCCGGGTAGGTTAACAGCGACCTGAAATGGCAGAGCAACCACTTCCAGCCTTCGTCCTTCCTCTGATGACGTACAAGTAGATCAGACAGGTTTCCCGCAGTTCCCGAGGTGCTTGGGAAGGGAGCAGGAACAGGGGCAGAGGATGGGACAAGCCATTTCTATGAACATTTTCTTCTTATTTCCACATGGAAGGGCTTGTTTGGCTGGGGAGGTGTGACATTGTTCTCACATCCCGCAGGCTATGGCTCTGATGTCCCATGTCTTCACACAAGGCAGCAGGCAAGCTGTCCTTAGGACAGGGAGGAGAGCAAGCTGCAGCCCCTCTCATGGGGGTGAAACACTTGTTCCAGGAGAATCATGGGAGCAATTCCACTAAAGAAAACAGCCAGCCAGCCCTGTTTGCAGCCAACAGATCTTCAGGCGCAGCTGAAAACCAGAGTCTGTTTGTCTGCTCCATTCTTGGAGTTCCCATGAGCCAACACCACGGAGCCATTCCCAGCAGGCTCCTTGTTCCCGTCAAACCACATCACAGGAGAGCAGGGCTGGCAAGGCCCGGGAAAGCAATTGTTGCACCCATTCAGCTGTCCTGGGGCAGAATTAGCTGCTTCTAAATAATTGCAAATGACATGGCCCTGCTTGTACCCTGAACCAGGCTTGTGGGCTTTGGGAAGAGCAACCCAATAGGCGGGTGGACCAAAGAGCCCCATGCTGCTGTCTAATGAACAGAATGCACCTTCTCCACAGCATGGGCTGGATGGAGATCAATGCCATCCCAGGTCCAAAAAAATACAAAAAGAGGAAGCATGAGATGCCGCAAACTCTGATCCCAGCATCTCTCTCCAAGGAGGCTATGTTCTTGGCAGCTTCAGGGTGCACCATCGATTCCCCTCAAGAGCCATGCTGCAGCTGAAGAGACCAGGCATCCTAGTCGCACGGAGCCTCTCAAAGCCAGGCAGAAACTCCAAGGCCAGCACAGTGCTGGGTTTACATTTCTTCAAGGGTCTAATAAGTCTTCCTTCCCTCCCTCCTTCCATCCCTGGAGAGACAGCTGTTTGGATTGTTACTGTCCTTAATTGTTGATGATATAAGAGAGCATATTGCAAAGGTTTGTTATTCTTGGAAGAGCTGTGAGGGGGACCTTTCCAGCAATGTGTCAGGGTTTAGTGCACAGAGCTGTGCAGCTCTGGGCCTTTTTTCGGAGACAGAGCTATATTTCAGCTGGAGGCCATTTAGGATGATAGGATGTGTCTGCTGGAAGTACCAGAGGGTGGTCACTTGTACTTCACAAGGAGGAATGGCTGTTTTAGCGTTTCAAGGATGGACAGAGGCATCTGCATTTTGCAGATACTGTGCGGAATGGATGTTGTGGTTGTAGATAACAACCCCCCATCCTCATCCTCATCCTCCCTTCCCCTATCTGCATTTCTCCCCAAATGAGGGTACAACTAGAGGCAGGACCAAAATATGGCCCCACTTCTTCCTAGGAGACATTGTCTCCACTGTCTTCTTAGGGGCACCTCAGGGAGGGAAAGAGTTGGAGAGAGCATTAAAAAATCTATTTATACCTGTTTATAAACATCCAGTTTGAAACCATTTTAAGACACGGTGATTGTTGGCAGGTGGTCACTGCTTTGCAGGGTGCTGGTGAGACGTAGGAGCTGTACCCTCCGCTTGGAACAATGACTTCCACAGCCCATTTCCCACACCAGCAATACTCTGTTCTCAGGCTGTGCGGGACCATATGCTGGTGCTGGCTTTGTGTGTCCTTAGGACCAAATGCTTCTCCCTTCCTCCCTTCCTCCCTTCCTCCCTTCCTCCCTTCCTCCCTTCCTCCCTTCCTCCCTC
>Ga0065711_1044040_pt1 | contig 14363 bp, 16 predicted proteins | sample Hoacrofraction12_FD_59098 | JGI IMG/M metagenome (GOLD analysis project Ga0065711, IMG submission 59098) | Hoatzin crop microbial communities from Cojedes, Venezuela - Epithelial fraction 12 v2 (version 2) | ecosystem: Host-associated > Birds > Digestive system > Esophagus > Crop | place...
TCAAGACCCGCCTGGACGGGGTCCTGTGCGGCCTGCTGTAGGTGACCCTGCTTCGGCAGGAGGGTTGGACTAGATGACCCACAGAGGTCCCTTCCAACCCCTACTATTCTGTGATTCTGTGATTCTGTAATCAGGTGTCTGATATTTTGACCTCTCTTCTCTCTTTTCAGTCGTGACAGACAGAAGGCTAGCAATAATGTATAATGTGTAAGAAGTAACTAAGGTGTTAAAGGCATGTTAACAACTATAGTTTCTTCCCCTTCAAAGTCATGCTTTGATATATTTATCTGATGGTCCTTCCATGTTTCACAAAATAGACCAGTCCTGGTGTTGAACTCTGCAGACTTACTCTATCATATGACCCTGGATTCCGAGAGCACGACAATTCTGCTGTCGCAGCAAAACCCACCCAGAGAATCCTGAGGTAAGCTGTATGCTCTGCTACCTAGTAGAACTCAGGTTATGAATGTCATGTGCCTGCATATAAGGTGTTTGAGAAGAAATAACAGATTACAAATTAATACTGAGGTTGCTGAGCCATTAAGTTTGGCAAATCCTTTTATTTCTCTTAAGTAAGCATGTACTCTACAGTCATCCAAATAAAATTTAATAGTCTGAAGAACACCTCAGTCAAAATATAGCCACTTGTTGAATCTCCAGTTTCTGTGAGTTGCTCAGAAGCGGTGGGACAAGGTATTGTGTCGCCAAGGTGAGTGAATCCTAGTGTCCCTTCCTCAAATGTGCTATGGCACATTGCCCACTGCACTGCGTGGTTGTTGAGTTCTTCCAAAAGACTGGAGGCCTTGAGTCAAAATGGCATTGCCAGATTTCAGCAACATATGATTAATTTATCCCAGCACAGCCACTTAATTTCCAGTATTTGTTGATGGAACAATTAGTAGCACTGGGAGAAACATCTGTAATACATTTAGCATGCTCAAAGTGTTTCTCTGATTTAGGTTTGTAGATAAAAGGGATGAGAAATAATCTTTTGCTGAGTGGACAGGTGCCCTTTAGCAAATTGCTGAGGTACATGTACTTGCTGCTTAAGATAGGATCTGAATATCTGCCCTGGACTTCTGCATTGTTTCCCTGTTCTCCAGATGTTGTAGGTAATTCAGAGACCTTTTCTCTGCAACTTCAAGGTATTGTGGGAGGGTAGTAAACACAGGAAGAACATTACCAGTGATTTGCATATCTTCTTACCCTTACTTTCTGTAATTAAAAAAGGCATAATAGAAAATAACGACAGTCACAAGAAAGCTCAGTCAATACTTTTATGAGGTTTACAAGGAATAAATAAGTTTCAGGCTAGAGGCCATTGTCCAATAGACTATAAACATTAATTTACCTAAAGCTATATCATTTACATAAGCTACATAATTGTGCATATTATATATATGAATTTGTGTATGTTCTTTTTGTTTACATACACCATTCTCCCAAAATTGACTATTTGGGGAAGCAAAGAAGAGAAGACTGAGTGTTTAAAAGTGCATACTCTCCCTGTGTTCTACTCTCCTCCTCCCTACATTATTGCTTTTGAGTATATTGCCCTCTGTCCTGGTTTCAGCTGGGATGGATTAATTTCCCTCTCAGTAGCTGAGAAAATTGTATTGTATATTGTTTGTTTTGCATATTCATTATTATAATTGTTATAATTATTAGTAACAGTGTTATTAGTATTAGTATTTCCTCTGTTGTCTTATTAAACTGTCTTTATCTCAACCGATGAGTTTTACTTTTTGTCCAGTTCTCCCCATCCCGCTGGGGAGGAAGGGGAGGGGTGAGTGAGCAGCTGTCAAGTACTTAGTTGCTGGCTGCCAGGTTAAACCACAACAGTCCTTTTTGGCGCCCAGCATGGGGCTAGACAGCCGCTCACTCACAAGCTATATACAGTATAATATATACAAAAAATTTTTTCACCACCCAATGGCTGATGTGCAGCCAGTCCCTGAGCAGAGATCACGGACCCCCCAGATTTTTGCAAATTTCATGAAATACTGGAAAAAGGATGAACTCTGGAAAAAGTTTGAACTCCCGGACCACAGAGGATACGAACTCATGGAAAACAACAAAAGCAGATAGCTCCCTTCCCCCTGGCCAGCCCCATTCAAAAATTGAGCGTGATATCTATGGTACGGAATATTTCCATTGGCCAGCCTGGCTATCCATCTGGCTATGCTCCCTCCCAGCTCCTGCACACCTGCTCATTAGCTGAATACGTGAAACTGGAAAAAGTCTTTGATTTATAGCAACAACTGAAAACATCAGTGTTATTAACATCCTTCTTGTACTAAATGCAAAACATAGCAGCTGCTGAGAGGAAAATTAACTCTATCCCAGCTGACACCAGGAAACCCTCTTTATCCCCCCACTTATTGTTTTTGGCAAGCAACTTCTTTTATGACACCTACACTGAGAAGGAGGGATGAAATAAATGGAAGTCCATAAGCTACTTTATTGCAAAAAAATAGAGTGAAAACATACCTGACTCTACTCTAAGCCAGATAAAAATTGGATAGATATTCTACAACACAAAAACATTCCCTGAGCACAAAGACTCTTCCAGGAGATGAGGATATATAAGAAAATTCATATACAGCTCTGGAAAAGTCACCTGGTGCTGTATGCAGTCATCCTTATTTGTTTATTTGTTCTAGCATGGCAAGGTACCAAATTTAGGAAATGTCATTGTGAAATACCAGATTATGGAAAAGAGGCAGTTTGTAAGTATCCCCTCCAAGAAAGTGTAGGACACTTACGAGGTCCAGTGAAACCAGAGCAGAGGCATAACGTAGATCAAAAAGTGTAGTGTGTGTTCCTAAAACAATTAATATAGCTTCACAATGTGTAGGTATTAGCTCCAGGACTAAAGAAGATCTCAGTTTTGTTTGGCCTTTCTATGACCAAAATAACTACTTCTCCTAAAGTCTGGGATGCTCGTATATTACTAGTAGAACTATTACATGTTGCATAAGAGTAGCTAAAACCAGTAATTATCTTGTCAGAAATAAAAGTTTAAGAGAAATGAGTGCCAGTACGTATTGATTCTGATGGAAAATATCCAAAATCTACTGTGCAGTTGCTAAAACAATAGGCAGTTCAGAAGCGAGGCATCATCAGCTTATGACTCATCTGCGTCCTTTGAGAGGTCAGAGTGTGTGGGACTGAACTGTCTGTGGGTTTTGTTTCTTCTTGGCAGGAATGGAGCCACAGGACATGATCAGCTGACACAACAACACAAATAATCTCCCAGACTTCATTTACAATTACATACTACAAAGAGACAATGTCAGAACAGATTAAAACCCACTGAAACCTGGAAGAGGCAGATCATCAAAGGTGGCACACAAATGTCATTGTAACTTTCTGCTTCAACTTGATTTGCTGTATTTCATTAGTATTACAGCACTTTAATAAAGGGAACATGCCATTGAATAGCTGGACTACAAAGCAGACTTTATGACTCTGTTGATATGCCAATGTAGGACAGACATGCCAGCGAATGTCAGAAAGTGATGATGAACATTTACCTCTTGTCTAAAAGCATGTATGCAGTCAAAGCGGGGTCTAATGTAACTTACGTATAGGATGTAATTTACACGTTTCTTTGGTAAGTGTGAGAACATGATTGATGCCATCAACTTGGTGACCAGACACCCTTCAAAACCTTTTGACTTCAAAGAACAACTTTGTTAATGGTCTTCCTCAGTATCAGTTTACTAAGTTCAATGAGTTTATCAGGAACCCTCCATTTGAGCACGACACATTTTGTATTCTCTAACAGTCTTTTAGGCATAGCACCCTGGAAAGGGGAAGACCACAAATCAAGCATCAGTGGCTATCTCCTTTTTCTTCTTCAAATCACTATCTGAAATACAGGAGACTCACCTGAAGATATTATAAGCTCGAGAAATAACTTTGGGTGACTAATTTTACAGAATGTTATTGCAATTAGCATCTATGACCTCCTAGTGGTAAAGCCAACAGGGCTTAAACATCTGATAGCTTTGCTAAGATTAAACTCTCCTGTTTCCTATATGATTAATAGATTTACTAAGTGAAGAAAAACACTGAACAAGTTGGAAAACAGCTGGGTTTAGGTCATCTGTAAAAAATTCGAGTGTCTTCTGTGAAGCCAAGCCACCAACATTTAGAATTATGTACTGGAAAACATGGTAAGAAGAAATATAATTATCAGAGATATTCTACTAATGATGTGGTAACACCTGCAACAGCAAAATAACAAGGGGACCTGTATAGTTTTTGAGAATAAAGTTGCTGCTGAAAATCCAGAAGAACCTCCAGTGTATTAGTAGCATGGCATATTCTTACTTAGCCTTCACAAAAAAGAGAAATCACGTGCACACACGAAATCATCACTTTTGAGGGAAAATATTCATTAATATTAAGAATGTCATACAAAGACACCGAATGAAAGAACATTTCTCTGTATTCTAGATAATCCAGGAACTACAGAAGTTCAAAGGAGATGTGACTAGTTGAAAAAAATCATTGTTATGTAGTTTTGCGTATGTTTCATAAGCAGATGATGTGAGCCCACAAGTACAAAAGTAGTGGAGGATTGCAATGTCTGCCAAATAAACCTTAGGTCTTCAATCTTAATTAGGTCTGGCATTTCACCACAGCAATCCTACAACAATGGCAAAAAAATTATTCTTCCTGAATATAAAAAATATACATATTCTTCTTTTGCATGTGCTGAAATGCTCAATTTCAATAGAAAATATGTTTCAGAATTCGTTAATGAGTGTGCATAACAATTACTCAGTCATCTACCACTGCAATGATTGCTTTCCAAGATTTTGATCTGAAACACATGGGAAGCTTTCTCTGAGCAAACAGGAAAAAGGAAAGAGCCAAGAGAATCGAAGATCTGTTCTTTAAAGTGTAGCATTCTAGAAGCATTGCTTGAGCATGCTGAAATCCTTTGGCACATGTCGTCTGTGCAGCAGAACTCTTCAAGGGAAGATGACTTTGTCCCTTGTAGCCTGTGGTTCTGTAGCGCTTCAGGCAAACTAACGTCTTCCACTGTGGACAGTCAGTTTTATGGGTGAGGACCTCCATCTGCCTTATGTAAATGCCTTAAGCTACATTTGTGAATAATCTGCCTTGCGCTTCTTCAAGCAATTATAATGCTTCTGTAATGATGATTATCAAATACATTGGGCTAAAAAATGAGCAGTAATTTGCTCCAAAAAGTTACCATGCAATGTTATTCTTTTCCATATGGGATCTGTTTTAGTGACAATTGGTGATCATTCATTGAAGTTTCTAAGTCAGGAAACTATCAAGACGTCCAAGTTGCAACAAATGATGGTAGATGTTTCTGTTACTAGATCAGTAAGCAAGAGAGGCACAAGTAACAAAATAAAGGGTTACCCTGTAGGGGAAGGTTGAGCAGAATAAGTCCAATACAGTTCATTATTGTTTAGCTTTCAGTTTCTCTTTAAAAAATAACTACAAATACTTTTAGTATATAGACAATAAGGGATGAGAGGAATTTAGACAGGGTATGGAACTGAATAGAGCAGCCGTTATTAACTGAGCTAAGGAAAAATATTTAGGATGAAGACAAGTAAAAAGAAATTCTAGCAAAAAAGTGTAGTAGACAAGTCTCAGAAACTGCTAAGGGTTCAGCCTAGGAACAAAACATTTTCTGAGTATGGACAGAAAGAATTGGTCACCCTTTAGCTCTGTGAGGAATGACAGATTTATTCTCCCTCTGAGAGCCATATTTCTATTTTCAGCATGTACTTTTTTTTTGTTGGTTTTGGTCTGTGTGTCGGACTGCTCAGAATGGGGAGCAGTGCAAAAATCCCCTACTGTTACTGATCTATGATCACACTAAAACCAGTGTAGAGTTCCTGTTTGGAGCAGAGTCATTCCATGCAGACATGCCTGTGGCATGAGCTAGGAACAGACTAGGCTGGAAGCAGAGTATCTGGGGCAATGACCTCCAGCCTCAGGCTTGCTTGCTATGCCTTTGATCCCTTTACAAAGGGAGGGAAACACAAACCTGCTGCTGATCTCTGTTCCAGCCCAGGGACCCGAGGCTAGTGAGAGATAGAGATGGAGCAATTTTAGCCTTTCACACTGTTGTTTCTGGCTGGCATCATTCTAGGTACAGTGTCATGAGAAGGGCCTGGTGGGAATGCAAAGCCATGGTGTGGAACAGTTCTCTAGAGGACACACCTGGTGAGAAGAGCCTTTCCCGCGAGTTGTCCTTCTTCACTCCGGGATGCTGATATGATGAGCTGTAACTTCCCTCACTCTGTCCTTGACTTCCTTCCTCCCTTTGTCACTCCATCTACAGCTACTGAAACCCCACCTTCCCAAACCTCACAGTTTCCTGTCTTCCCACAGCTTCAGTGTTCATACTATTCCTGCTTTCCCTCTTATAGTCTTGCTCTCCCTCTGATATATTTCAGTACCTTTCCCTCTAACCAATCTGTTTCCACCAACACTGACTTGTTCCCTTTATGGCACATTTCTTTCCACCACATCCTCACTGATGGAAAGTGAAATACATATCAACCCATCTTCTCTTCAGAGAGTGCTTTCCCCAACTCTTCCGGTGTTTCTACTTTAGAGACGCCTGCCCTTCTCCGGTTTCCTCTTGCACACATCCTATCACTCCTCTCCTAACCCTTCCACAACATTTGTATTTTCTGTTTTTGCTTTGTTCAGTGGACTACACAAACTGGGGACTGGAGAAAGCTCTGTCTCTATTTGGAATACTTGACTTTTTGCAGTCACCTGGAAGAGAAATTTAGGGAGGTTGACCCAAATTCTCAGCTAGTGCAAAACAATGTAGTTCCACTGAAATCACTAATATGCACTCATTTACACTGCTTCAGGAACAGGTCTTTCTTTCAGGAAGAGTATCCTCTTACCCTACTCCCATTTCTGTTTTGTAATCAACACTGAGCAACAGAAGTCAGGAAGACAGACATATTCCTTTCCAAGAACCCAATTTTCTTTTCTATGTCTATTGCTGAAATGCAACACCAGCTTACAAAGCAATCTATTTTTTTATACATTTGACTCACACTGAGACAGTAAACATGGCCAGTTGGCCACTACCATTGTAGCTGTATAACAGGAAATAGGAAAAAACTGCACTTCAAATAAATACTAGGATTCCCTTCATGATTCATACAATGAATTTGCACTTGCTTTTCTTCTGACTGAGGCAACCAGAAAGTGCTGATGTAGTGGCAAAACAGAGAATGATGCTAAGCTAAAGTAAATAAAAAATTAATAATAATTTTCAAAGGTTTCTTTTATCATGTCTAGAAGTCAATATTAGTGTACACAGAGACAGGAAAGAGTGCCAAGAGTTGCCCAGGAAATAAGTAAACTAGTCCCAGAGAAAGCTAAAAGCTCTCTCCTTCTGTTCACAGTTTACTAATGTTAATACTGTGAGCTTTGCTGATAAATCTGGTCTTGGTAATTCATATAAATTATTCATATATCACCATAAATGCACATGATGCCTTGTAAGCAATGGTCAAGGTAAGTTCCTTGCCTTGAAGACTTCCAAGTGTGAGAAACAAAACTCAAATCTGACAAAATTAGGACAACAGAGCAGTTGAAATAAAAGGCTTGAGACAGGAAGGAAAGAGAGACGCGATGAGATGAGATGAGATGAGATGAGATGAGATGAGATGAGATGAGATGAGATGAGATGAGATGAGATGAGATGAGATGAACAAGGATATTTCAGAGTACCTGCATCTTGTTTTGATCCAGCCTATTTGCCAGAAAACCTCTCAGTGGTCACGAGACATCCACATTTTCTATTCAGATCAGAGTGCTACTAATTACAATCCTATTTATAGCCATAGTACCTAGAATATTATGCAGGGACAATTTTTTTTTTTATATCATCACACAAATGTAGGACAAGATGGTAAGACAGACATTTGCTAGAGGAAAGGGAGCATTACTCACAAGGTGCAACAGGAGTGATGTTCATTCAAATCCGTGAAGTAGGCAAGTTGCAGAAATAAAGAAAACCGAGATAAAACCTTCAGCTCTTGGATCAAGAGTTTACAATGTCTGTAGTTGAGCAGTGGGGACTGACTGGATTCCAGAACAGCCTGATCATCAACCTGTTATTTTGGCCAGCCTTCACATTCTGGATTGCCATATATTTTCTTTCCCCAATCCCCTGCATAATTTGTCAGTCACTGTGGCACCTTCCTTCCACTGACTGAAGCTTAGACTGAAGCATGTGGCCCCCTCCTCAGCGACCAGCAAGTGTTTCTCATGGATCCTCTGGCAAAAACCCAATGTTTCAACTGAGTCTGAGTAAAGAAAACACTATTAGAGACATCTTTATGAATTTCTGGTGCGCTTTCAGCATGAAGAGAATCCTTTAGTGATACCCAAATTTTATGCACAAGTAGAAAACACACAGTCTGAGAACAAACACCAACAACGTATTGGTTTTTTGAATTACTTAATGTACTTAATTATGAAGTCAGACAACTTGTGAAAAAATTTGTAACCTTGTAAGACCTGGCACTAGCTATCAAAAAATTATGGTCCTGGTAGGATATAAGATTTCTTCCATTAAAATGTTACTATTTTTATCTTTTTTTCGTAGGTTGTCTCTTCTCCGTTCTGATGATATTTGAAGTGATCGAAATCAGCACCCAAACTTTTATGAGGCTAAATGTTCAGGCTTGTTTTTAATATTGCCAAAATCTTGGTATGGATGCTTAGGGCCCCTGAATTCCACGAGAAATTCTGCCACTGACTGATATAACTTGGCAAGACAAAGCATGAGGGAAGGGGAAAGTATAGTAAATCCCATTCCTCGAAAGAAAGATGGATGCAACTAAAGACTGATCGATTTTCCATTACATCAGTAGCTATCAGGATGACTAATTGTGTTGTAATGTTTTTTGTACTCCCTCATACCTGTTTTCTTGCTCTGCGCTTAGACTGCAAACTCTTGTGTTCTGTGGAGGCAGAACTCCTCTGACCACCTCCAAGTGTCTGCATTGTGGACATTCAGATCTGAGTTAGTCACCCTGATTTCCCTCTGTAGTATATTCCAAGGCACTTCTAGGGCACGATTCATCTCATTGTGATTTGATGTCCAAAATAGGTCACACGAATCATTCCTTGGAAACACCTGGAAACACCCCTCCATTGCCAACCTGAGATGTGGGTGTCTCTAGCCGGGTGAGATTTATGCTAACCAGACTCCTAGATGTTGTGCAGGATCAGATCCAGAACCCCTAAGTTATTAGTTCATCAGTAGTAGACTGTGTAGACAAGGTTATACATTATTCCTAGGAAGTTTAGTCTTATTTTAATGCTTGAAGCACTGAGTCAGTGTTTCTTTCAGATACAGGCAGTATTGGGTCATGTCTATGGTGTCTGGTGTTTTGGCTAACTACAGACAGCAAAACTCTCTGCTTATAACTATAAAGTAGTTAGGGAGAAATTCCAGATCTCCCTATTCTCCAAACAGTTCATTCTCCACTGGACTGTGCTGTCTTCTTCCTTCCTAAGAGGATGCCATTTCAAGTAAAATTTCTGCTAGTTGCAACATTACTACTGCAAGCCAGTAGTCTCCCTTCAAACTTAAACTGAGAAATGCCATGTGGTCTGTATGAAGCCATATGATTGCAGTCTGACTAGATAATACGCAGACACGTCTTTGTGTGTGTATGGATTTATTACATGCTCAGCCTTGTAATGTGGACCTCGCAGTTTGAGGGAGGTGATTCTGCCCCTCTGCTCTGCTCTGGTGAGACCGCACCTCGAGTCCTGCATCCAGCTCTGGAGCCCTCAGCACAAGAAGGACATGGAGCTGTTGGAGTGGGTCTAGAGGAGGCCACAAAAATGATCCGAGGGCTGGAACACCTCTCCTATGAGGAAAGGCTGAGAAAGTTGGGGTTGTTCAGCCTGGAGAAGAAAGGCGGCAGGGAAACCTTATTGCAGCCTTTCAGTACTTACAGAAGGCTTATAAAAAAAGATGGTAACAAGCTTTTTAGTAGGGCCTGTAGTGATAGGATAAGGGGTAATGGTTTTAAACAAAAAGAAGGTAGATTTAGATTAGATATAAGGAAGAAATTTTTTACCATGAGGGTGGTGAGGCACTGGCACAGATTGCCCAGAGAGGTGATCAATGCCCCCTCCCTGGAAACATTCACGGTCAGGTTGGACGGGACTCTGAGCAACCTGATCTAGTGGAATATGTCCCTGCTCACTGCAGGGAGGTTGGACTAGATGATCTTTAAAGGTCCCTTCCAATTCAAACTGTTCTGTGATTCTATGAATATGAGAAGTTTTGTCCTCATTGAGTGAAAAAACAATTTTTAAACTGTACAATTTTTTCTGCAAAGATTTTTCTCTTGTTCTCTTTCTTGTCATACCCAGGCAGAAAAAAAAGTTAAAAAATATCAGAAGTACATTGCCTGAGAACCAGGCTAACAAGATTGTCATGTTATTTTAAGAATACGAGGAAACAACAAGAGTCTTTGAGAAGAAGATGATGGAAGTGCAATTAGGAAGGAAAGTGCTTAATCTTCCCATTATATCAGATTTTCATGTTCTGTTTCCTCCTTTAATTTAACAGACTGAACCATGGCATCATGATAAAAGTAAAGAATCTTTCAACAAAGAATCATATTGTATTTTTTATTCATGATCTGTCCTGAATGAATAATAATAAAAAAAACAGATTATACTTCACATCTACAGAAATCAGGAAAAATTCTCTCGAGCTGCATATTGTGATTCTATAAGAAGCATTATCTAACAGATCTAACTGATCACAAGTCATGGTAGTGTCCCAGGTTTGGGTAGGGCGGTGTGACTGTGCACAGTTCTACAAGTCATCTGGTCAAGGCCTGGAGATTGCAGGAAAATGGAAATTGGAATTGGAGACCAGTGATGAGTGGCGTTCCTCAGGGGTCGGTATTGGGACCACTCCTGTGCTAGCCTGGCACCCCATCGCATCTTAAATGAGATTAGATGTCTCTGTGTGGGCAACTGAATCAAGCCTTTCTTGTTGACTGAGACACTGGCTTGTCCTTTTTGTTGATAAGCACTCTGGCAATCACATATTGTGTTTGCTTATGTCCGGACCCCTGAGGTTCTGCTGCACTCTACATGCTCATTAAATATAGTTTTATTTTTCTACTCTAAATATTAAATAATAACTCTTTTGAATTGGTAAGTTTTTTAAGCAGAGGCATTTGAATCAGAAGCGGCAACCATGCACATTCTTGTTATTTTCTCTGGCTGATGCTTTTATGCATAACTAAGCTGGCTGAACAGAACAAAAGTAACTTCTTCCTGTTTGTGAAATGTCGGTGTGGCATCCTGGACAGGGGTATTGGAGTCTCAGGAGAAACTAAGTGCAGTGAGTAACTTTATTTTGTCCAGAAGTGGAGCTACACCCATTGGGTAGATGTGTATGACACATTCTCCACATGCCTTATGTGCGTGCTTTTGTTGGTGATGGGGCAAAAATGACTCACTGCTGTGTGGGTTGGCTATCAGCTCAGCTGAGCCTTCTAACTTCAAAGCAGCTCCTTAATTGACTCCGACAAGTCCATATCTATCTTTTATATAATATTCTATAACGCCCTAAGGTCAAAATAAAGTTCTGTTCCTCTTGCTTAACCTTCTTTTACAGAACATTAAAAAAATGGACTAAACCAGCTGGAACTAACTATTACTTAGGTGAATGTACTGTAAAGTAATATTTTGTTTCTTTGCTGACAAACTCTGTAACAAACGAAATAACAAACTCTGTAAATATCAGAAAACTTGCATTGCTTGTTAGGGAATGTAAAGCTGGTCAAATGTTATTTCCTGAGTGGATGACAGGTGCTTTTATTATTGGCTGGAGAAGCGTCACGGTTCACGCATTGGAATTCACCATCCTTTAGCATCACCCACCAAGTACATCCAGGCACTTGAGCGAAAACAATCCCAAGAATGGGTTTGTCTTTGCCCAAAGCAGGAATAACCCAGTTAGTTTTCCCCAACACATTCCTTTCATGCACCACAGACACTTTATCCCCTTCTACTGTATGTAAAAGATCTGACTGAGCAGGGCCAGCTCGATTGATTGATCCCTTGGTGTTAACTAACCAGGTGGCTTGTGCCAAATGTTTATCCCAGTTTTTGAAAGTTCCACCTTCCATTGCGTTTAGGGTAGTTTTTAACAGTATCTCTTCGTTGATGACCTGAAGCATCATGGGCTCACTGAGCTAAAAAGAGTTCACCTTTGTGTTGCCAGTCCAAATCCACCTCAGCCACTTCAATCTTAGCAGCCCGAACCACCTGCTGATTTGTTTTGATGTTCTTCAGTGGACCAATTTTTAGGGACATGAGCATCCATGTGATGTACTTTAACAGGCAAGTTCTCTAGCTAGGCAGCAATATCTTGCCACAATGGGGCAGCCCAAATGGGCTTGCCTCTGCGCTGCCAGCTGCTCCGCTTCCACCGTTTTAACCACTCCCACAAGGCATTTGCCACCATTCATGAGTCAGTGTAAAGATAAAGTACTGACCACTTTTCCCATTCAGAGATGTTTAAGGCCAGCTGTATGGCTCTTACCTCCACAAACTGGCTTGACTCACCTTGTCCTTCATCAGCCTCTATGATTTGTCATGTAGGACTCCATACTGCTGCTTTCCACTTACGATGTTTTCCTACGAGACGGCAGGATCTGTCAGTGAACAGGGAATACTGCTCTTCATTCTCTGGTAGTTCATTCTATGGTGGGGCTTCTTCAGCATGCATCACCTCCTGTTCTGCTGGTGACACTGTGAAATCCTTACCTTCTGGCCAGTGACTCACCTTCATGATGGCCAAAATCTTTTTTTGTACCTCACAACTGCTCCAGGGATAAGGATCAGATAACTATCTCTGGTTCTGATGATGATGGTGATGCGCCATCTCCCTGGTCTGGTTTTCCCTTGTATTCCCTCTTGGCTGCTGGAGCAACTGATATTGCTGGTATCTGAGTAATCACAGTACCTGCCGTGGGGGTTTGAATGGCTGCAGGGGCAATCACTGGAGTTGGACTGGCTGCAGGGGCTGCTGTTGGAGGTGGAGTAGCTGCAGCAGCTGTAGCAGGAGCAGCATTATTGGCAGCACTTGCCGTGGAGGCTGCAGTAGCTGCGGTGGGGGAGGAGGTTTGATTGGCACACCTTGCATTGCGACACCTTGAAAGAGCTACATTAATTCCACGGCACTTACGCCTGCACCAAGGTTTGATTGGACACAGCGCCTGAAAAACATTCAGGAAAGCTGAAAAAAAAAGTGCAATGGTTTGATAGTCCCCAAAATATCCGAAATTCACAAACTCTGGCAAAGTCAGGTTATCATAACAAGAAAGCGTATGATTTCTCAAATTAAAGGTATGGTTACTGACAAAATCCACAAGGTAACTCCTGTAGTACTCAAATGAACTTCTTGGCACTGGTTCAGGTTTTGCACTTTTCATTTTCATTACCTGATTAAGATGAGAAATCGGAACAGTAATGGCCAGTCTTATCACAGTAAAACTCAGTAACAAAACCCACCACACAACAATGCCTTTCCTCTTACGCCTAAAATTCATAAACTGAACAAAAACAGTGGCAAACAACCCAAACAGTACCACAACAAGTAGGTCTAAATGAAGCTCTAAAAAAACATCATATAATATCACGCTTAAGATCAAGGCACTTGGCCTGATGAAGGAAAGCTGCCTGCTTCAATTCCAAACTCCTCAATAGTCTCAAAGAAAAATCTTGTACTTCCTCGACTGAGCCTAATCTTCTGCTGGAACCTGAGTTTGGATGCAGACCCCCCCCGAGCCCCATGTTGGGTGCCAGTTAGAATCTGTCACAGTTTAAAGCAGGGCGTCAATAAAAAGAGTGGTAGATGGTCTCTATTAACCCCCACATTCCCATCAGAGGAAGGGAAAAGGAGGAAAAGGGAGACTTACAAATTGAATATAAACAGTTTTACTGATAATACTAATAATATTAATAATAAGAGAAATAATGTAAAATATACAGAACCGATACTGAGTTTCCCTGAGTTGGGTGCCGGGTGCTGGCATCCTGCCAGCAGCTTCTGGGCAGCACCAGGCAGTCCTGGACTGGACTCGACAGTGGGCAGGAACTGGACTCAGGGATGCATGGATAGGAATCTGGATCAGGATTGCAGGCTGGACAAGGAGCAGGGTACTCTTCAGAAGGTGGCCATGGATGAAGAGAGCGAGACCCTTGTGATCCCCCAGCTTTAAACTGAGTATGACGTGCATGGCATGGACTACTGCCTTGGTCAGTATCGGGTCACCTGTCCTGTT
>Ga0065711_1012706_pt1 | contig 14362 bp, 7 predicted proteins | sample Hoacrofraction12_FD_59098 | JGI IMG/M metagenome (GOLD analysis project Ga0065711, IMG submission 59098) | Hoatzin crop microbial communities from Cojedes, Venezuela - Epithelial fraction 12 v2 (version 2) | ecosystem: Host-associated > Birds > Digestive system > Esophagus > Crop | place...
TGCTTCTGAGCGACAAGGTCTCTGCCTCAGCCTTGTCCCAGCCCCATCCAGGAATGATGCCCACCACCCAACACCATCTTGACTGCTTCAAAGAAAAAGAAACTTGGTTCACATGCTAGACAGTCAGCAGAGCGAGGTACCAGAACATTTCATGCTGTGCACCCATCATTCAGTCTCATCTTATCCGGAAAGGGTAATGGTACAAAGCCAACCAACGCCCCATTCCAGAAGGCTCTCGCCACACTCTGCATGGACCTGGTGACTTAGAACCAGTAGCACAGCCCTCGTGAAAACCAGACTGCAGAGTCAACGAGAAGTATTGCTCAGTTGTCCTACTGCCTAGATCACTTGAGGGGAAAAAAAAAAAGCTCATCATTTCAGATTAACTGTGGAATTAGCAGCCTAATTTGAGCATTCACACTGGAAAATGAGCTGCAAAGTACAGCTGTAGGAAATAAGGCCCTTATAATCGAAGAAGTTATTAACTTGTTCGTTTCAGCTGAGTAGTCATTGAAATGCCTATCTTGTACAAATATTTGTCTGATATATTGATATACAAATATAATTTCAGTATATCAGCTGAAGCACTAACTAGATTAATAGCTATATTTGCTTTGAAAAGGCCTTCCTTGCTGAAATAAATTAAAAGCACATGATGAAATTTCATTAAGCTCTACAATAAGTTTTTCCACCAAGTGCAAAGTTACTATCTTCCAGATATCTTATTATAACAGTGAATGACAGGACACCAAATAGATTCAGAAATTGTTGTGCCAACACTGTTTTGTACTACTTTATCAGTAAGCATGGATTTTTTTTTTTCCCCCACCCCCTGGAGGAACATATTTGCCTCACACATCAATGGTGCTGAACTCTTGAATGGAGGATTAAATTTACTCAGGGATACACCTGTGGTAATCTCAACCTCTCACTGCCCAGGCGGGTTCCCTTGTACAAAGCAGCACACGATTCGTTCTGCGTGACCGGGGTCACAGGCCCTCCCTCCAGCAACCCACACCATCCTCTTTCCATCTGGCAAAGAGTACGATATAAACTGTGAAATGGAAAAAACGGACCTTTACAATGTGTGGGTATTTACATGTTGCTCAAGAAGTGCTGCTACAGGGCAAAGGAGCACCAGAAGCAACGGACAGAGGCCCAAACTAACCTGAGGGGCTCAGAAGCCAGAGAACATATACGTCTCCTTCCCCAGAACAAGCACTAAATTTAGTGCTGGGCAGCAGAGGGTCATGAAAGAAGGCAAGTTGATGCACACAGAGAGAAGAGATGGAAATGCCATTCCTAGAGCCAAGGATGGTGCCAACAATTGCATCCAGAGAGACAACGATCTGTAGCTATTCCTCTTCCCAGCGTCCTTCCTGTTCTTGCTTCCTCAAGCCTCAGTCTAAACAACCTAACTGGTTTGTCACATCCACATGATTTGGGAAACTATGTCAGTTCTTTGCTCCGGAGCTTCCTCCATGCCTTGCCTCCGTTTCTTCAGACTGCCAACACACAGTGGTGGGCACAGAAGAAAACCTTTCACAAGCTAGACCAGCCCTGCCGAGCAGCAGGAAGTTTTATTCTAGGCTTATACACCTGAGACAATAAGGTTCCAATCCCAGGTATTCTGCACTTCTGTAATAATTTTCCTGCTATTACTCTGGCTGTCTCCAACGCTCAAGACCCAGAAGGAAAACAATTGGGTAGGAAGAGACAAAGAAATGTCAGCAGAGACGTGGCCAAGAGATACTGAAAGAAGGTGGATCCCTGTGCTACAGATTTGTGCTCTTCCTGAGAAGGGGGAATTAGAAAGCACCTGGTAAAAGTAGGATCCTCAGACACAAAGGGATCCAAATGAGGCAAGACAGTTGAATAGTTCTGGAGTCAAGAGTCTGATCTCACACTGCTGAAATCTGAGGAGCTGCTCTACACGGCAAAAATTAAACAGGTGCCGAAGTACTCAGTCTGAAGAATTGGCTAATGCTGCAATTTTGCAGTTTTTAGCTTGTAAGCAGAACAGAGCCACCTTCTTCACTGAGAGACTCTAAAAAGAAATACAGAATTATTTTAATAAGTATTTTACTAAGGGCACTAAAATGTATTTAACATTTTCTAATATAAAGAAGAATTCGCACTTTTATTAAGCCAGCTAAATATAAGTTAGGGTTTTCAGATATTATATTTAGGACCCAGTGAGAAATATGTCACCACTTGTGAGGAATTTTATTCCATCAACAGCACTACCACCCACCTAAGTCTGTCCATGTGTCGGTGTGGAACAGTGCTGTGTCTTCCTGCAACACTCACGTAGAAATTAAAATACCTTGCGTTGTAGACACATTAGGAGTGCTTTATCATGCTCAGCTGATGGACACGGTAGATCATTATGATTGAGTAACTCTGCCATTAAGCTCTACAATAAGCCCACGCCGAATCCTAAAAAGGGACCCATATATAGGATACGGAGGTGTTGAGGAAGAGATTTACTGTGCTCTACATAATTAATTTTGCCGTCAATCTTTCCAGCATTTTTAGCAAAGCTGCTAGCTGAAGACACTGAATAATTATATCCCTGCTGTAATTTCATCAAGCATCTTCCAACTCAATAGAACCCTATCGTGATCAGACTGTTCATGCCCCTTCCCCATACAACAACTGAAAATCCTTCAGTCTAGGTAAAGAGGAAAAATACAGATTTTTTTTTTTCTTTTTTTTTTTCTCTCCAGAGTTAAGCTCCTGGTTACTCTGGACCAGNGTTAGGCATTGCAACAGACTCTGCATTCTCCATCACCTATGTTAGCAGTTGTCTGCTTTCTCACTCCCAGGCAGTATGGAAGCAGCAGCTTTTGGACAAGAACACAGGAAAATAAAAAAAGAAAAAAAAAATCAGAAAAATAAGCTGGCAAAGTCAAGGTTTAAGACCTTAAAAAATAGCAGTACAATGTTGATGTGTCCCTCTTGTGCACTAGGCATCCTAATACAGCCTGTGTTAAGCTGACTACTTGCTATTCTTTTCCCCTACATATTCTTGTGTGTGTGTTCTTTCATCTCTGTGGCATGAATCCTTCCAGCACGTGCCTGTAATTCATAAGTATTAGGTAGGGCTGTTTCTTCCCCCAATTATTATGAGTGCAATTAAATGTATTTTTTCAAATGAAGTTCTTAATATTCATTACTAATGTCAGTCAGAGCTCTAGACTGCAGCTCAGACTCACATGTACACCTGCTACATCAGAGAATTTTTTTTAATGGGATCCCCCCTCTGTTTAAAGATTGGCCAAACATCATAACGAGCAGATCCACTTAAATCCCAGCATATTGAATGATACATTAAATGAGTCACTTGGCACCCTTGGAACACTTCAAAGAAGTAGAGGAATGAAGAGCAGGTGCTCATCTCAGGATAGCACAGCTATTCCAATGCTTTTTGCAGTTTGTGGTGTGTACTTACAGCTGTGTTTTTTCTTGAAACTGAAAGCATAAAACAAAGATAGGCCTGTATAAACAGAGAATCTTATGAGTTCCATAGTTTCAAGCCTAACTAACCAAAAAGCAAACAAACTCATAGCCTCGCTTGGGAAGAAGAGAGATGAGAACGCGAGGAAGTGAAGCGTGAAGGCCAGCACAAATTGTGTGACTGCATGCATTATATAAGCAGAAACGATACTGTGCTAGAAAGAAGGCACAGTTTATATAAGGGATAGGAGTTCACTGTGACAAAACCAGCTACACACATTAGCAAGAGGGCTGTTCAGACAAACATGGACGCCTGGACTTGATCAACTGAAAACACTGAAATGTAATCACTTATACTGCTTTCATTACCCATAACCTGGGAAGGGGAAAAAAAAAAATCCCCCAAACCACAACCCCTTGGGGACTGTGACATTCCACTGACTTTACCCACTGCTAAGGGGAAATTTTGGTTACCACCAGCAATCCACTGGATACTAAGGGAGACAGCTGGGGAAGTTTTGGCTGATTTTATCACCAGAATGTATCTTCTACAGGGATTAAGCAGGTAAATAGACAGATCAGGTCTTGGATAAATAAACAACTCATCATTTGTCATCTCCATTTGTCAGCAGTTTGCGTTGTGTTTCTCTCACACACTTTTATGTAACCCAAATAACTGAAGCATATTAAGAGGGTTGTATCTGTTCTAGACTCCTGACCTATTTATTTCTTTTCTGGGCACTAATTTCCCTTAACTGTGACTCAGACTGAACAGCTTCCCAGCAGCCTCTGTATAGATTTTGTTTCAGCATCTGATTACAAAAGGACAAAGTTGGATTTTGACTTGAGGAGGAACCAGGAAAATGAGATTCCCTTTACAAAGATTATTTGGAATTAAGACATGTATTTAAAATACTTAGGGAGAGAACAGAATGGAAAAGAACCCCCCCCCCCAGGGTATGATTGCCCAGAGCTTGGGATAGGTACAATGAAAATTTCAAACTATGACTGAATAGTCTATTAAAAAAAAGTAGTCCTCCACTTCTTGGGAGGTGGAAGAGCTTTCACCCTTGTTTACGCTGGGGATCAGCCATGATTTCAGCAACTGATAACCAGCAATCGGTTTGCTCCCACGTGACCTCAACTGCAAACAAGCAAAACCCCCGGGGAGCTTCCAAACTAAGCTTCTCTGATTCTGCCCCAAAGAAGGAAGGGGTAAGTCTCTCCACGGCTGTGGAAACAGCTCTAGCATCCCACGTAGTTAGCACAAAAGCAGGGGACACAGCAGTGCTTCAGCAACCCAGTCCAACCCAGGGATAATAACAAGCAGCAAAAGGACCCTTGGGTGACACAGTTAAGAGAAACTGCTTAGGTCCATTCAACCTAATGGACCACAGAAAAGCTGACCACAGTGATGGTTCTCAAACAGTGCTAATTCTCATCACGATTTGTGGGCAGTAGCTGCACTTCAGGAATTTTCTTCACATTCCTTTTCAAACACCTCCAAATCAATTTTCCTGGCACATCTCTCCAAGTGTTCTTTTCGAAAGTATACCAGGTGCTCAAAAAATTTAAACATAGTTCATCCGGGACAAGCAAAGGTCCATCCAGACCAGTACCTTGTCTTGGACTATGGTCAACAGCTGCAAGATGAAGACAAACTCACAGTGATAGTGTTGGAAGACAGTCACTGCTGATCTAATCCAGTTCATGCCATCGAGCAAGCAGGGCTCTGCTTCACCGGGTGAAATGCCTGAAGCACAACAGACAAAATATGTTTCACCCTCAAATGCCAGGAAAGCATTGTGCAAATACTCTGCGTGGGAAGGCTGTCTTTACACGGCCCATGTGACTGAGTACAGTAAAAATGTCCCAAGTCTCTCCCTGGTGTAACTGCATTGCACCCAGTGGAGTTACACCAGAGACAATCTGGCTTCCAAGCCTTATGATCTTTCACGAAGGAATGGTCAATGGGGCAGGAGCATCAAAGGGATGGGGAGAGAGGGGCCGTTCCTGAAACTGGTGGGATGTTCTTTGTTACCAGATCTGTGCTCTGGATACCCGAGGCCTAAGTCAGCTTTTGTACCTGTTCACCTCACATCACCGTAACCCCGCTGACATTAGTAAATTCATCCTGAGGAAGGTAAGTGTAAGACCTGTGACAGATGTGACTGACCACTCAAGGCTGGCCATATCTGAGCCTTTTGTTTATCTCACATAAAGCATGAAGGAGCTGGTCTAAAGTCCAAATAACACAGAGCACAGCTGCTGACGACTTGGAAAATTGCATTTCAAAGCAGCAGAGAGGTTTTACACTCTCAACCTTTTCATTAATCTGATGGATTATCTACCTCTAGATGATGTTTTCCCAAGATACTGCTTCCACACCTATTAGTAACAGTAGCATTGATGAATAAACCACTTTTTTGGGGGACAAGACCCATGTAACATCTGTATATTTCATATAATACTCTCTTGGTCAAATATTCACAGATGAGCAGTTAGATCAAGTGGTCTCTGTCTTTCACCCTCAAACAAAAATTAATCTATTCAGCTGCAAACTACCAAGATCTCTCACAAACCACCGTATAAATCTTCTCAATTGACTTTCTCAGTTGAAAACAGTGTTGAAAGCACTGTTAAACACTGCTAATAGTTCCAAGACTTCCTTGGCTTTCACCCACCTTGGAGCTCTTGCCACAGGACAGTCAGGATTCGTTTATTCGCCTCTTGTTGGATCCAGATGAGATGCTGGCACTAGACAAACAACAGGAGAACACAAACAATGAAACAAAATAGAATCTCTCTTCCAAAAAGCCTTTCAAATATAATCTAGTGAAAAAGAGCTGAGTAGAAAAGTCAACAATGTAATTCATTCACACACTCCTCCAAAGACAAATGTGGAGCATAGAACTGGTTGGTTTGTTTTTTTGGTTTTGGTTTGGTTTTTGTGCTTTTTTTAAAGCGTGTAGTATAACACATGCACACACACTAACAGGAACTGCTTTGTCTGATTTGGCACTTGACTGTGTATTCCTGCTCTGTGGATTGGATATGGGAGTAAAAATGACAAATGAAGAAAACAAGCAGTCCTCTGACTTCTGTAACTCTTGCTGTAAAAAAAGACAAAAATGATACTCCAGTGAACTGAAGGCTTTAAGGCTCTTAAGGCTGGTAGGTAAACAAAAAGGTAAAGAAATGAATCCCAGCTTATCCAGTTCTTCAACTGAGAAAGCTGTCTGGCAACACGGCATCACCTGACACAGCATTTTGTCCCAAACACATCACTGAGACGTGAAGCTTCATGGTACTCAAGAGAACAGTTGTACTTAAAGGACACCTCAAAGCTACAAGTCTAAGTAAACTGAAGCACCAATTACACTCCTCTCTCTTGGTATATTATCCCAACCACATTCAGTAAACAAAACTCTAGCACATCTTGAAATCTCTAACCTTGTGCCAAACGCAGTCACAAAGGCCTATAAGACATGGGTTAATGAACTGGGCAAGTGCAAAATGATGTCAAACTATAATTTCACATCAGGCTAACATCTGCACATCTACCGGGCATGTTGATGGTAAACACAAACTTCTTAGCAGAGATACTGATGATTAATTCTTTATTCCCACTAAATTAAGAAAGATCCCTGACGCGGTTGAACAGTACACTCATTAGACGAGTATAATAGATATGCTGCGGGGGTAAAATGAAGGACTCCAATTATCCTAATTTGGTCAAGATTGTTTGAATATCTTGCCTTTAGAGAGTAAAGAAGCCTAAGGGAATTTGGTCCCAAGTCCCACACCTAAATTCTTTACACTTATTTAAAAGTCCAGTTCATGAACCTTGGAGTAAGTCTCCTAAACATCTTTTGAGACACCTGCCTAAGTGTCTGAGGGCTTAGTACCTAGCCACTCTGTGTATGTTCAGCATACCTGAGCAAAAATGGCTGACCAAATAAGGAAAATGCGGAGGACACAGTCAACAGTGATTCACTAGGCTGACATTCTTCCTATTGTTCTTCGAGTCCTCACAGAACGGGGTGGAGAGTAAGGGAACTAATAGGTATAAGGTCAATGAGCTGTTCTATGAGCAACATAACTGCTGAAGCTGAGTTTTCCACAGACGTGTGCCCTACATCCCCCAATTACAACCACTTTCCTTTGTAATCGTGGTACCCCTCAGCTCCTTTCCACATGCTGATCTGCTAGCCGGCACAAGCAATAGTGCTTACTACATCTGATTTGTAGCTACATGTGCTGGCTGGTCAGCGGGTTATGGTCTCAGGCTAGGGAAGGGATTGATCATTAATGCTAGCCCTTCAGCATTCTAATAGGAATAAGATATTAATAGGAGTCCCTCTTTTCCAACCAGCTATTGACAGTCATTAAGAGTGTAGACACCCAAAACCTTTTTGTCTTTCATGCCACGGACTCTATCCCCTACCTAATTTGCCCAAGGAATTAAAAAATTGTATAAAAGGAATGAAGATATGCCTTTTATCATAAAGTCTTGCTTCCTAGGAACCAGGCTTTGTGTAAGCTGAAGAATTATTGTGGAATGGACAAATGGATGTCTTCATAAAAACAAAGTCAAAGGGCCATTCAGAGAAGCCCATTTTCCTGTTCTTGAAGCTAATTTGATTAGTTTCCCTAGAGGTAGGGTTAGCTACTTACCATAAATAAGAATTACCATAAATACTTTTCATTCTTAAGCCTCCCAGTTAATTCAGTGCCATCTGAGCCACCCCCACTGAGAATATGGATTCTGGCAACAAAGGTTCCTTGCTGCTAGCTCCCTGCCAAGTGTTATAGAAAAAAATGCATTTTTTTCTGACTGAACATCATGCATAGCACATTCCAGATGGCGAGGGAAGAAATGGAGAAGACCTAGTCAGCAAGGACTTAACTGGGGAAGGTGCTTTGCACCCACAAATTTGACAGGAACCAACAGGAGCTGCAACGCCCATCAGCAACTCCACAGATCAAGTTTCTTTAAAAGAAACCTGTGAATAGCTTGCTAGAACGTCTCCTATGGAAAGTATGAAAATGGAAGGTGACAAACCAGAATCCTAGCAATACATTTATCAGCAGCAGAAAGATACTTTAAGGTTTTCATTTATTACCTTCTCGGGGGTTTTTTGTCTATACAGTATCCAGCATAATGCTATTTAGAATGCTATTCAGTGTTTCTAGGTCCTACTTTATCACATACAACATATACATCATCAGAGAAGGGCACAGAATTGCTACACGCTAAGACCATCAAAGCATACAGCCATCTCCATCAGAATAAGATGTTCTCCTTCAATTTGTCAGATTAAGGGCATTTGTGTTGGATTTATGAATTTGTGACAATAACGATTTCCTACACCCACCAATGTTGTTACAAAGGCAAATCTTGACTTAATCTTGTCCTCGGTGCCCATAACTTCATGTAGAACCTCTGAAGGCTGAAGTAAGCCTCACATGTTTTCAAGCATCTAGTTCACTACAGTCTGGATGCTTTATCTAGCTGTATTACCTCCTGGCTGTCCTACTAAGCAGTAATGCAGTGTTGGCTAGATGATTTCCACAAATTCAAAGGGATTTCATTAAACACCAGTAAAGAAATGCAGAGACAACTTTAAGAAAAGCCAACACAAGGATAGTTTTCATTCTTAGCTGCAGAATATGGGTAAGAGTGGAGAAAGACCTTTATATTTTCATTGTGGCTATCTAATTTTGTGGCTTGACTCCCAACACAGGATTAAACCACTTGAACAGCTGGCAAAGTTACTGCTACTCCAGCATCTGAGCACCATTGGAGCATAAAGACTGTGACTATCTTCTCTGTATTTCCTGAAATGCTCCATACAATTGGGATATATATCTATATCCATCTATGCAGGAGTCATTTTTCATTAGCCAACTTTACATTGCCTTTCACAGTGCCACGAGGTGACAAAACTGGAAGAGACAACAGTGCCTAATGCTGTTAATCCTCAGTAAAAGCACCAAGAAGCAAAATCTGATCAGCCTGCTCTATTAAACAACTCAAAGATAAGATTAATTCAGTGGCATGGCTAGGAAACACAAGACAGTAAAATGCAACAATTTACCCCAGAGTCTGTCAGGCTACTCACTACAATCATGGATGTGAAGATAGATGCTACTGATGGATTTAAGAAAGGGAGGAATCATCTTATGGACAGGACCTGCAGGGACAATTAAGCTTCTTATCCAAGGGTGTAAAGCAATCCGAAAAAAAAAACTTGGGAAGGGCTGCTCCTCACATCCACAGGCACGAACAATTGTGTTGCATATTCTTCCCCTTATACCCAGCAACACTTGAACCATCATTCCCTGCACATTCAGTGACCAGTGAAAAGGGGAAAGCACAGGACAGAGCACTGGCAAAGTTAACTACAGCAAAGGTAGAAGTGTAGAGGACTGAACCAGTGGGACTTCAGCTGTCTGAACTATAGTGCCTTAAATTTAGCTACAGGCAGGACACCAGGCTTGAAATCTTGATGATCTGCATTGATGTGGCAGATCTCACGTTGCTAGAGAAAACAAAAAGCAGGGCAGAGCCCCTTGAGGCATAATGGGAATAACAGCAAATCCATTCTCATCCAAAGAAAAGTTTCCATGCTGTATGGAGCTCTCAGCTTCCCCAGCGGTAGCTGGCTGTTCAGCAGGGGACCTCAGAAGACAAGAACATTGCATATTGCGTAACTGTTGAAATTTTATGATACCACTAGAACTGATGACAGAATTTGCAATTATTGTAGGGCTAGGAAACCAATACAAACTTTCTGTTATGAGCAAAGCTTAAATCAGACTGGAACTTTTCCCAGAGTATGGGATGAACAAGAGGAGTCTGAAGCTGAGTTGTCACCACCTTGAAATACAGATGACTTAATCAAAATAAAAAAGAACATATCTGATTTGACTGTTTTTCCCCCCTTACCTCAAAGTCAGCACATTGGAAAGTGAACACAATTTATCTTACTGAAGAAGTACACGTCCAGGTGAATCCAAGGGAGGGGCTAGAGAGGCTCAGTAATGAATCCTTCTTTGCACAGGTTGGCAGTCTAGTTGCTCCTTAAGCTTTCACTGCTCTTCTGCTGCATTAGGATTAAACAGAAGCCTTTGGTTGTGTGCAAATACCATTTATTCTCTCACTGAGGTTCCTCTACGCTGCCACAGCAATGCAAGGCGCTTCGCTGTTGGTCCGTGCTAGAAAAACAGCAGCAGTAGAACTACACCAGCCAGCGATGACGATGGTTACACCAGCATCAGAGTATCTCACACCAGCAGAACTTATTCCATTCCCTCAAATAGAATAAGATATCCCTAGAGAAGCACTTTCACCTCTGGACAGGCCTGTCCACCCCAAGTATACTATGCACCCCGTAAAGGGCAACCTCAAAGCCCTCTTCAAAACCAGCTTCATGACCATACAAGCAGCAAACCAGTACACAGAGGTGCTGACACAGCTGAAATGTGTAGACCTGAGCATGCCTGGACACATAAAGGAGGTTAGTGGCCTGTGAAACATGTCTGACAGGCTGTCCACAAACCAGTCCTGTGGACACGAGATGAGCAGTAGACACGTGCTGCTACAGTTAAGGTGGTGTACAGGGAAACCGAGGCAAAACTGTAAAAATCAATTAGGATTAGGCAATGCATACATCATGCACCAGCCCTACAAATTTTAAGTGTAACTGATTCTGCAAAAAAACTTGAATTACACCTTCTTATGTGAAATACAATTACCCAATGCAGAGAACCTGTTTCTTTAGGGTTCCTGAAATCACTGCAGTTCCTCTTCAAGCCCTCAGTCATGCCTAGAAGACGCACATTGGCCCCAAGCAGGGCAAGAGACACACTGTTACAAGAGATTATTTTCATTTTCTCCTCAACATCCTACCCCTGGATCTAGCACAAGCCAGTTTTGTAATCAAGTTAATGGGCCTGTGTAAAGCGCACCGACTCTTTGCGTTTGAAAAACAAAACAAAACACACTTTTATTTATACAGCATACAGTTGCCACATGAACTGACAGTTAAGACAAAACCACTCAGCAATTTCATGGGGTGTTTTTTTTTCTTCTCCTTTCTGCAAAGCATCTACAAGATGAAATCCCATCTGAACCTCAGTTTCACAGCCTTGCCTTATTTAAACAATTCAGCTCCTTTTGTCTCTCATTTGTACTGCACTTTGTGCGTCATTCTGGGGAGTTTCACTGCCTATTGCACAATTACAAGTGTTCAAACATATAGAAGGCAAGAATAGCTTAGCTTGTTTCGGTTGCCTTACAATCAATACCTCTGCCTCAGGCACCAAAGAACGTATGAGAAAACGAGTTTTCTGTTTTTACAAACTTTGTCTATCTTCAAGCTCACTTTGATCCATTCTTCTACACAAATGAACAGGGTGGGGCCATTACAGAACAAGTAGAGACAACAACGACGTTCTGTTAGACTGAATCTCAACAGCGGTGACCACACCAAAGGCCACTTTCTTAATGATTGTGCTTTTATTCTCCAATTCATTTGGAAGCTTTATTCTCCCTTCCTGAACTGAACAAATGCAAGCTTTGTGATAGCTGTTCCTTTTCGTTTCCTGGCGGTGGTTGTTTTGCTTTGATCTGGTCCAGTCTGCGGTGTCATGAAGGTACTGTCTGCTACAATAGGAAAAACTATGCAGGTTATGATTGCTGGAAGTGAAAGCTCTTTGTGGGGGTGTTTTTTGATAACATGGCAATTCAGACCATATCCTCACCCAAAACAACCGGGAGCAAAACAGAATATTACAATGCTGAAAAACTCCGTTCGAGCAGTTTCACCACAAAAGACTGTGGTTTACATAAATGAGGATTTACAAGCCTAAGGAAGAACTGCAGACATTTTGAAAGTAGCACAACATTTTTTGAGCAGTTCAGCTCTCTTTCAGTCAACCAAAAAAGTAGTTACATCTCCAGTGTGCCAACCCTTTTGGAAAGCCAGCTTTTTTTTATCAGCTCTGCAGATTTGAAAAAATCTCCCTTAAAAAAAAAAAATATCAAAGCTTATTTTGATCACCCTTTGGCTGAGATAACAAGAGTTTGCCAAAATATGTACAGAGGTGGTACAGAATTCCTTTGCACCACAAGATATATCAAATACAGATCTCAGTCTTAAGCCTAGGTCTAAACGTCAACAGAGAGGGCTCCAATATTATCATCATCCTTCAGCAAAAGGAAGTTTAAATCCTAAAAGGCAGCAATGTCATTAATCCAGTTACAGCTGGCTCTGAAAAATACATCTTTCAGCTCAATCTGAGCAAGCACAGCTGAACGCACTGCTGTCCGTGTTCCCTCAGCGAGACCTCTCCTACACTTCACTTTGAGCTTGATCTTTCTCCCACTGACGTCGTGAAGAATCGCCCTCCGATATCAGTAGGGCCAGAAGGGTTTGGCATGTATAGAAATCTAATGAATTGTGGGTGATTGCTGTATCTTCTGTGCTTTTTTAGGTGTTTAGTAAGTATTTTCTGCTCTCTTGCCAGTTTCCAATTTCACTGGGGTATGTTGCAGTTTTTAATGGAAAATAACTGCTGGTTTGGTTGTATTTTGTGAAATGCCCAAAGGCTTTCGCACACGAGCATCCTATAAAAATGTATTTATGTTTTATTATTAATAATAATGCCATCGGATCAAGAATAGTCTAGATTCTACATATGGCCCTGGCTAACTCGAGCCACCCGGGTTGGATGATTTTTCTCTATTTGTCTGCAATGCCAGGAGGTGGTAGTCTCTCCACTGTTAAATTTGTACCTAAATATTCCTGACTACGTAGCCTGGACAAGAAGTTTCACTGTAATTGTCTGTATGTTATGAGTACAGGTCATTTAAAGACTTATTTCTAATCCAAGGTCTTAATTCAAGTGAATGGAAAGCCACCACTCCAAGGATGTAAGCCATAACCATCAGCTTGTTACGGTCCAGCATGCATTCACATCTAACCACTTATAAGATCACAAACAATATCATATTAAAGGAGATCCAACCTTTGCAAGCAACCCTTGGGTTAAAAGGAGCTAATAGAACTAGCAGGCTGTTTGTTGATGAAGTTATGCTATTTTCCAAATACATTTGTTGATTACATTTATCAAAGGCTCACGCAAACACACACGCGGGCTCCTGGCAGCTGCTCACTAACTTGGAAATTTAGGAATTGCTAGGCAGAAGGGAGTTTGAGCCTTTCCCACAAGCGGATGCAAGGTAGGTCGGGTTGACTAGTTCGGAGGGGGAGGCACCAAATCAAGTCCAGAATGCTGACTTCAGCTCATCAATGATTTGTGAGACCACATTACTCTTCTTTTTCCCTTCCTAAGAGTATCCAGACAGCTGCCAAGTATTTGTAAAAAGGTTTCATGAATTTTAGCATGAATGACAGTTTCTCAGAAAATTTCTGCCGGAACTGTCTCATTTGTTATTCACTGTTATCTGGAAAAAACTACAAAAAAAGAGATTCAGGCATCAAAACTGCAAGAAAAACAGTGCGACCCAGCAGGTGTTGCAAATAGCAATAGTTTGAACAGGACCTTCATTAATGGCTTATAATGTGACAACTAGGATGGTGAATTGGGGGGGGGCAGGCACGAACAGGATGGGGACCTAATAAATACTTATAAATATCTGCAGGGTGGGTGTCAGGAGGATGGGGCCAAGCTCTTTTCAGTGGTGCCCAGTGACAGGACATAGGGCAATGGGCACAAACTGAAGCAGAGGAAGTTCCTTCTGAGCATGAGGAAGAACTTCTTCCCTCTGAGGGTGACGGAGCCCTGGAACAGGCTGCCCAGGGAGGTTGTGGAGTCTCCTTCTCTGGAGATATTCCAGCCCCGCCTGGACAAGGTCCTGTGCAGCCTGCTCTGG
>Ga0065711_1044037_pt1 | contig 14362 bp, 13 predicted proteins | sample Hoacrofraction12_FD_59098 | JGI IMG/M metagenome (GOLD analysis project Ga0065711, IMG submission 59098) | Hoatzin crop microbial communities from Cojedes, Venezuela - Epithelial fraction 12 v2 (version 2) | ecosystem: Host-associated > Birds > Digestive system > Esophagus > Crop | place...
ACATGAGGAAGAACTTCTTCCCTCTGAGGGTGACGGAGCACTGGAACAGGCTGCCCAGGGAGGTTGTGGAGTCTCCTTCTCTGGAGATATTCAAGACCCACCTGGACAAGGTCCTGTGCAGCTTGCTGTAAGTGACCCTGCTTCAGCAGGAGGGTTGGACTAGATGACCCACAGTGGTCCCTTCCAACCCCTACTATTCTGTGATTCTGTGATTCTGTGATTCCAGCTATTGCCTTCACAAGTCCATCACATGGCAGTGATTCCAGGTGCTGGAGGAGAAGCCATTCCTTGGCTGGCTGGTGAAGTGCTCTGCTAAAGCTTAACAATGCTTCAGCAATGAACCTGCAACACAGCCCAGCCAAGCGGAGGTGAAGGAGGAGGCGAAGTCTCCCCTAGCTGTAGGCACTGCTCAGTTGTGAAGCACTCTTCGTCTGGCCTGAGAAACGTATGGCAGGAATGCCATCTGTATAGCTCCTGGTATCACCTTCTCTGAGACACCCCACGTCCTGCTTCCAACCACAACATGCTCTGGTAAAAGTTTTACTCTAAAAGTTACGGCTTCATTTTCTTTTTCTTTTTTTTTGGAGAGGGGCTTCAAGATGCAAGCAAAGAAAAGAAAATTGCAGAGCTTCTGTGAAGTCCAAGAGTGGGAAAATGTGTTCAGCAGGAACAGTACAAGCACCACGTGAGTGTGTCCCAGGAGCACTAGGGGAGAAGAAAGCAGAACTTGACACATCATCTCTTCCATCAAGATCCAACGCACCATCCCTCCAGTGCCGGCACTGAACGCGAAATCCATTTTTCCTCCAAAAAGCGGCCTAATTGATGTACAGAAGTGTGAGCACATTACCAGGAGGGGGAAGCACAGTGGGTCTGTGTGTGCCCAGGCAGGAAGGCAGTCCTATGGGAATGGGAGCAGGAGGCAGTGGGCAGTGGGCAGGGATTGATGCCCCCAGCAGCGCACTGGAAGGGAGTAGGGGGCAGTGGGGTTGGCGCGGGGGCCGCAGAAAGAGGCATCCGCAGGGCACCGCACAACAGCCTAGACAGCGCATAAATTTTCCAGTGCTCAGACACGTGTATAGCCTAAGCCCTTGGTGGGACCTGTTATTTAAACAACCCAGTTGTTAATAAATGGAGCCTTTTAGCCCTAATTGGTGGAGAACCACAAGCCTTCAAACCTCTCAGAGCTCTTCAATTATAGATACTGCCCCAGCACTGCTGGGAACAGCTGAGCTGTTTTGTGAGTTGCCACAGAGCTGCTCTTGCCCATTGCTGTGCACAGCTCTGACACCATTCTGGCGTGCCTGAGCTGCCATGATGTGGACCTTCCTTTATATACCCTCCACAGGCAGATTCACCTATTGCTAGCCAAAGGCTCTGGACTCTGAAGGAGCAGGGTTTTTGGTGCAGCTGTTTACACCTATTCTGTATCCTGTCCACCGCTGGTTTAATACCCACTTCCCACCCGTCAGCTCACCAGCTCTGATGGGGCCTGTCTGACTCAGACAGGTTGTAGAGCCTAAGAACCTAAGCCTAAGAAATCAGGTGTTTCCAGCAACAGCCCTTTTGCTTGTTACCTGCATCTCCCATGACTTCCCAGGTCCTCTCCCATGTGTGGAGTGCTGCACAAGCCTGGAGGTACTTTGTTTCCACACCCAAGCAGAGCCAGCTCAGCACAATCTGAGCCCAGGTGCTGCCTTATTACTAAATTATTGCCATTTCCATGCCTTCAGTCAGGCTAAGGAATCTTTTCCTCCTTGCTCTTTATCTCTGCTGCAAGATATGATCAGTATTAACTACCTTCCCTTGTGTAACCCTGACTATAAAGCATGCAGACAGGGACCACTGACAGAGGTGTGAGTGAAACCTTGCTACCCTGCATCACATCAGATGAGGAGCCAGCAGACAGCTAGTTACCAGGGCTCATCTAAGAGGCACCAACATCCAGTAAAGGCTCTGAAATCCCTCTGGTTCTACCGTTTAGAATCCCCCTGGCTCCAATAAATGAAATATTAAAAATGTTTTATTTTGAGAATGCCTAAGGGATAGCGACCCTTCGGATGCCAAAAAAAGACGTTTCCTGTCCTGGCTACAGCTCCTGGGCTCCAAGGCTGGGAGCCAAGGTGAGGGGTAACACAGCAGCTGCTAACTGTTCTCCTGTCCTACTAAACAAATATTTAACATGTCCAAGTCCCATCCATGGATTTATCCAATTGAATACACTTCTGCCAAACAAGAAGGGCCTCATGAATCATCATTTCCTAACGGAAACACACTGTCAAAAAAATTCTTCACCAAGCCCCAAAGCCCTGCACACCCTGGGTGATGCTACAATACAACTAGAAGTCTCAGGAGTGGAAATCCTCTCACTGTTTTACATCCATGACTTGTACCATCCTCCTTCTCCATAAGGAATTAAGTTTTCTATCTTCTGGTACAGCTGTGTACCTTGATTTTCAGAGCTCTCAGTTGTAACTCATGAAGATAAATGAAGGACTAGAGGAAGAGGGAGCTGTGAGGTGGTACAACAGGGTCCGGGCAGCTTCTCTACAGCCAACCTATTAGTTCTGTTGCCGTGTATTGCGAGGACTTTAGCTGACTGCTCATGAAGGCACCTAGATGCTAATAAGCAGAGTGGGGAAAGGAATGTTATTTATTCATGCTTAGTTATGCATTTTTAGACTGAAAAGTAAGCCACACTCTGGGTGGGAGACAAGATCCCTCTTCTAGAGTAATCTCTATGTATATGAGCTGTCTACCTGACCCAACTGGCAAGACCCCTCAAGGTAAAGGCACGCTGGCAGGAGACATCATGCAAGACACTGCATGGGGAGGGCTGAGCTCTGCAGATCACAGCTGCTGCAAGTATGGAGGGCAGAAGGAACCGAAGTGCTGCTAGTCACCTCCGTTCTTGCTCTTCGGAGCTCACCTCTGAGATGTTCAAATGGCATGTGGGCACACACACAAGCTAGGGGCAGTTTCCCATGTGGACACACACACAAGCTAGGGGCAGTTTCCCCTTCTCCGCCAGTCCCAGACTTTTTCTCCACAGCCACAACTGGTTTACCTGCTCCAGTCTCTGTTCCTAACTCTTTGGTAAAGCCTTTCGCTCTCCTGCAGGCCCTTTCCTCCTAGGCTTGGGCTCTCTTCCCTAACTTTCAAGCTTTCCTTTCTGCTTTGGTCAGCACTCTGTGAGATCTATTCAGGACAGCTCTTCTGCCATGGGCGATGGTGGTGTCAGTGGCTTCAACAGACTTAATCAATCACTAACAGTATTCAGGACAGATTGCTGAAAGATTCTTGCACGTGTTCATGCCAGCACCATCCTGATGTTTCCCATATGCAAGGCATATGCCACAACATGTTCTCACTGGCACAGTGGGAGAATGTGCTAAATGAGATCCGCACAGACCCTCCCATGCTCCGAGGTTTACCTCTTGGCTCCTGCTGCAATGTGCTGTCCCAGTTCCCCTCATGTTTGTGGGTCACGGGAATACCAGGCTGGAGAACACACTAGTGTATCCCCTCCTATCAATAGGTTGCCTCTAACATAGTGTCCTTCAAGTTGGGCTTCTCCACACCTGCTCCTTCCTGACCAGGAATCAGTTTTTATAGCTAAGCAGTGCTGAGGAATGAAAAAGAAAAACCAAACCAACACATGGAATCCCTTTGGAACAAATATTTTGTTTTTAATAAAGAAGCCTTTTGGGCTGCTTTGAAGCAATTGCGCCAGAAGACTTCGTGTTGTAGCTCATTGCCCATGGGCTGTCACCTTACTCAACCTCCAGAGAAAACAGGAAACATTGGGCTGGGGCACAGGGAGGAGACCATACAGAAACCCTTGGGTGCTGCAGAAGGCAGGAGGCTAGGGCTTAAGATATGGGACTGCCTTACATGGCTCCACAGCTTAGCCTCTGGAAGATTTGACCCATACCTACTGCTGTGGGGTCAGCAGCACCACAGATCAAGTATAACAGGTGAAGGCCAGGCCTCCAGATGAGTGGGTGAGACAGGGCTGAAAAAGTCACTGGGTCTTGCCTGTAGAAGCATGGTTGCCAGGGGCCAAGAGGATGTCCATCCTGGAAAGCCTTTCATTCAGAGAAGTCTAACAATGGAGACAGATAGCACAGGTACTGCTGCAGCAGAGGGTTGGTGGTACCACAACAGGTGACTAAAGGAACTCCAGCATTGTGGTGTCCAGGTGAGGGCTTCAGAAGCCCACCCATCTGTCCACTGTATACACTTTGCTGTTCAGCTCCTCCACAGATTGATTATCCTGTCTGGGATTTTCAGTTCCCTCTCTGCCAGCATTTGCCTTCCTGCCAAGAGACCATGAATTTCTTCCTCGGTTTAACCCTTGAGATCCCTTTTTTTGTTGGGTTGAGGGGTGGTTGTCTGTTTTCAGTTGTCTTCACCACAACAGTAGCTCCTCCCTGCAAGCAGCACTGACCTGCTCAGCAGGACCAGGTATTCATGCAGGGGTGGGGCAACCATGATATGAGGGGAACCTCCTGCCTGAGCAGGCTTTATATTCCTACAATCAGTGCAGCCTGAATAAGAGCCTCTGCTGCCCTGCACCACCTCCACTAGCATTGAACCAATGCTCCCACGTGCCAGCATGTACAGCGATACAAGAAGCAGGTCACCTAGGGACTTGGTACTTCAGAGGCTGCATTTGTTTTCACACCCTTCACCCCACTTAGGGATCACCTCCCCTGGTGCTCTGAGCCTCTGGCACGGCTCACATTGCTGCTGATAGCACTGAGTGCTGTAACACAGCACTGCAGCCATGTCCCGAGCTTATCCATACCACTGCAGCATGCAAAGCTGCAGACAGCAGAGCTGCCCTTGCTCGATGCTTTGCAGCTTCAAACTCTACAGCAGAGGAGAACTGTTCATGTTGCAGCTATAGCAGCTTTTTGTTCAAGCAGATTATTAGATCCTGCTTTCTCCATCTCTAGGTCCTGCAGCCAGCTGCAGAGACTACAGTCAATGAACTGCCCTTAGGAGCTTCAGAGAGGGGAGAGACACTCACCATGAGGGGGATGTAGGTCTACATTGATGCTGAAGGGCTCAGAAGCTGGGAAGGTCACATAATAGGTGAGGCCAGGAAAGAGCTGGGCTTTTAGATGGTTCAAGCTCTGTATGGGGTGGACCGTAGCGAGGACGGTGGTTTGGCAGCAATAGTAGATGTGTCAGCTGGGTGCAGAGGCAGGTCAGAGCATGTGGGGTTATAACAACATGCAGCAGTGAGGCAAAAAGAGAAAGAATTTCTTTGTCTGCATGGGAAACTCCAGATGCTTGTGAGATACAGAGAAGAAAGAAAGAAAGTGCAGAGACTGTGTGCACAGGCACAGGTCGCAACCCAGTCAGTCATTCACTGTGCTCCAGAAGTCACACATGAGAGCTTTCCTCTGAACTAGGAAGAGAGTGGTGAGTGATTTCCCATGCCCAGACAGCATTTGGGAGAGGGAGAGTCCTCTGCCACAAACATTCATTTTCTTGAGGAAAGGCAGACACAGAGATTTGTAATGCTCTTGTGCCTTCAAAATTTGCAATTCTGTTTCTAGTGACTGGAGCATGCTTGGGATACTCAGCAGGCACGTCAGTGACGTGAGACCCTGGGCTGTGAGTAACCCATGATACGAAGAAATCAGTGTTCAGCAAAGGACTTATAAGGCTGCCGAAAGAGGGAACTGATCCCTGATCTTGCAAATGGGGTTTACACATTTGTATTCCCAATTCACATCACATGAGGGAGACCATTTAAAAATGTACAGACAGTGACACAGAAAAGCTCACAATATTCCAGTGCCACATGGAGGACAGGTTACCTGAATCTCTCTTCCTAGAAGAGAGAAAAGTTGGGGAAGACAGAGTAAACCACTGGCAAGTTAGGGATCACGAGCCTGTGTGCCACTGTGCAGAAGACACCACACGTTACAGCCTGCTGCAACTCTCCAGCTCATGAAAGCAGTTCTGGAGAGCTCACATTTGATCCTCACACTGTTGGTCGTGATGGCAAAGCTGTCTCATTTCCAGTTTCTCCTTGCATCATGGAGATGACATGTGTGTAACTACACTGACAGAGGTGAGATCTGACAGGTCGAGAGGCAGCGGAGGCCTACAACATAGATCTTGTCTAAAAATGCACAGGCACTGCAAAACACTGCAAGCTAGAGATCAATGCGAGCATGTGCATGTCGACAGGATTGCCATTCACCAGTGGCCACAAACAGCAAGGCAAAAGGTACTTGAGAACTTTCTGGTCTGGAAGAGAATGTCATTTGGGAAAGATGACCTGTTTCTACCAGCAGCTAGCTGGCAGACTACAACATTGATCATCCTGTTAGAGAGTGTAGTGGAGAAACAAAACAACATTATACAAATCTGAAGTATTTTAAAAAGTGGATTATTTGTGGTATAATTAATGCTCAAAACAGCAGTTATTTCAAGAAGGGGACTTGACCACTTGCCCTTGGAATGACCATGAGTACTAGTAATGGCAGCAAGAGCTGCACTTCTCATGGGCAGGATCAGATGACTGCCAGGCCTGAGCTGACTAGTTTTTTAACGTTACTTCTCTCAGCTGATATGTGTTTGTAGCAGTGGCCACAACAGCACTTGTGAGAAATATAAATGTTCATAATGCTCTAGCTGACAACTGCTTGCAGTTGCTTGCTGCCCAGACTGAACCACAAGCAAACACTGCAGGAACAAATATATATCTAAGTAAAAAAGCCGTGGTATATAGGTCAGACAAACAGCAGTGACTAGACTGACTTGCACTAAACCAGAGACAATCTCAGCACAGCAAAAAGGCATCCACAACGACTCTGTGCCGTGCATACTAGAAAACCATTGGAGAGAAATGTTGTTCTCAGCGGAAAGAAATGTAAAATGAATTAACAAAATGTCTCTGAAGGACAAAGCCCTGCTGACGATTTAAATAACTGTTTTGAAACCGGTCTTTACCACAAACTGGTCTGTGATTAATAGAAAGAAACCAACAAAAACACAAAGGAAACATGACAGAGATTGAGCCAAGCACAACTACACCACAGCAAGCACCTCTTTTGATAAAAGTAATTTTCTGAAACAGCCACTGAGGGGGTTGACGTGGCAAAGCTAACCCTGACATCTTTGCATTACCAAGACCAATTACAGAAGTAGAGTTTGTAGTAGGAAAACTCACCTGGGCCTAGTTTATAGAATGACATGCCAATGAAGACATTACTGCTTGACCTGGGGTATTACACAGAGGAACAGAGCTCCCTTCAGCACCCACCAAAAGGGTTATTTCTTTGTTTTCTCAAAACTCCATTATTCCACTTTTTTTCAATCAACAGAACTTTGTGCATTTTCCTCTGCTGCACGCCAAGACAAGATTATTTAATAAAGCATAAACAAACAACTGAATGAGATGAGTTAAATAGAACTTCTGTGAAAAAGGCAATTGATAAAAATCCAGGAACACTTTTACTTATGGGAAAAAAATCTACTAAAATTGCAGGACTTAATATAATGGGTACAGTAATACTTAAACAAAGTCTTTGCTTTTCTGCAGCTGAGTTGCTGCAGCTGAGTTCCTCTTATGAAGACAGTCTGAAAGCACTGGGAGAAGAGAAGGCTCAGAGGGATCTTATCAATGTGTACAAAAGCCTGAAGGGAGACTGCAAAGAAGGCAGAGCCAGGCTCTTCTCAGTGGTGTCCAGTGACAGGCAGCAATGGGCACAAACTGAAACACAGGATGTTCCCTCTGAACATCAGGAAACACTTCACAGTCCTGGGCAACCAGCTCTAAGTGGTCCTGCTTGAACAGTGGGAGCTTGGACAAGATGACCTCCATAGGTCCCTTCCTACCTCAGCCACTGTGTGGTTCTGTGAACTTAACTGGCAAGAGTAAAAGGTTTGGGGAAGTAAAATAAGTTGTCAAAGACCAGTTTTTCAAGATTAACAGTCCAAGGGGCTAAGTAGCGTGAGATAACAGAGAAGGGGCTGTTGGAAAGGCTGTCTACTACGGTATCTACAAAAAGTCTAAAGACAAGTTGACAAAGCATCCCTGGGCTTCCTACAGATTACTGGTTTTCCATGTTCCAGACACTGTTCAAACTGAAAGAAATGGGAAAAATTTACTTCCGTTTCCATGAAGTGAGCTGTTGCACAACATGGAGTGCTGCTAATAAAAGTCAGAAATCACAGGGTTTTTGTACCAGGAAATGTTGGGTGCATTCCTAGTAAGTAGTGATTCAACTGCGTGTTTCTCTTTGATGTGTCATTTCAAGCATAGCCATCAATGCAGAGTCAAATAGGGTAAACAAGAAATCCATACAAATGACAGTACTGGGTAGATGAAGCCCTATCTGATTCAAGTGATCTGTCTTAGCATAGACCAAAATATCTGGCAGCACTTTACAAGATTCACATTTTCAGAGATTCTTGAACAGGAACTCTGCCATCATCTAAAAAGTTTCTGGATCCACAGTTAATTAATACTGAAGTTGCTACAAAAAATCTATGCACCAGGAGACACAGCAGACCTCTCTGAAAAGAGGGTCAAACTGTTACTTGCTAGAGAAATGAAAAAGAATTAGATGTGTCATAACCACTAAATGAGACCATGTGGCAAAAGTGACCATGACACGTTTGTATGAAGACAAATTACATCAACAGAGTTTGAAATAGAAGGCTGAGTGTGAGTCTGGGTTAAAACACAACCTGCCAGTGGAGAAATCATAGCATGATCAAGGATCCAAGGGCAGTGTGAATACATTTGCAAAGAAACTGGAAAGGCTGACTGGTAAAACACCTCTGCCACCTACATCCAGGTTAGATGTCTGTGATGCACCTCAGAGGTATCCACCTAAGAGAAACAGAAGATTGCACCTGCTCTTCCAGGACACACGCAATGTTGCTAATGCTGCTCTGTGTCTGCAGAAGTAACTTAGTCCCTCATGGAATGAAATGAGATTCTCCACTTACAGGAAGCAGCCCAGTGGCCAAAGTAGCCAGAAAGGACATGTCTGATGAACCAGGAATAGTTAGGTGATCAGAATAAGCCCCTTTTCCCCCTGTCTGACTTTTGTCTGGCACGACTGTATCTCTAGTAGTAATTTTCTTCACAGGCTCGATGTGTTCTTAAGTCTTTTAATAGATGAATAGAATGTCACATGAACAAAGAGGGACCGGAATATGTGTCGCTGAGGAGTCACTTGTGCTTCCACATTACAGTGTCTTCTTCTCTGGTGAAAACAGGGAGATTTTTCAGGCACACAGGTGCTCCTTTGGGTTTGAAAGCAGCAATGTTGAAGAGTGTGTGTGTCTCAAGGCCCTTCTGCACCTTCTCTACAAGATTAATAAAAGATGTGAACTCTCCCCCTACCAGCTTTGCCTCCTGCACATCCATAGACCCCTCACTTTTATAACTGAGACACTGCCTAGGTCACTCGTGTACATGGCAGATAAAACCAGTCATCAGGCTGGGTCTGTTTGCACTGGGCCTGCTGCAGCTACGTACACCTGCTTTCGCATCCTTGCAGCTGCAAGGACACATGAGGCCGTGGAAATGGCTCATGTTCCCTCTGTTCCTGTCACAAGAAAAACAGTACCATGGGACGCGATGCCAGGCGACAGTTCCCTGTGAAATATTCTTCTCTCCCAGCGTTTAAATTCAGGATGCCTCAGCATTTAACAAAGCAAAGCAGTTGAACTTCAGGGGTAAAGAACTGTACAGGAGTCCCAGCAAAATACCTAAATCCATCCAAAGAGGAAAACCAGCTCTGGTGCTCGCATTTACATCCTACCAGCAGGATGGATCCCATGTTACTCCCAAAAGCAGGGAATTCCCATGCAGAGCTGCCTCCAGTTGCTAACCCCCTCTGTGAGTTTGCTCTTGATTTGGGATTAATTTCCAAGAGTGCCCATGTGGTTTTGCATGGCTGTTTGTTCCTAAAAGCATTCAGCCTGGCCTTTTGAGTTCTGCTTTTCTTCCACTGGAAGACAGAAGCCTCACGAGGGACTGAGTCCCTGCTCAAGTACTTACAGATGTGATGTAGGTGGCTAAAACATACTGCTTTTTTCAAGAGGCTCACATTGTTTATTTACTGTGACACACCTTTGGAGGCAACCTCACTATAGACCTAAGTCCCCACCTGCTAGATCCTGCACAAACACAGACAAGAGCTAGTCCCTGTACTATGCAGTCTGCATACCAGACAGCAGACATGGTGAAAAGCTGCTGACACAGCAAGACTGTCAGAGGAGGCATGGCCCACCAACTGGAGAAGAGACAGGAGAGCTGTCATAGGGGTCCAGGGTGGAGATCCCCTGCTCAAGCATTGTACCTATGCCCTGGCAGCTGCTCTACCTTCCTGACCACTTAGTATTAGGATAATCTGTGGTCACACCATACCCACTGCCTAGCCCCTGTCAAGGACTTATTTTACCATCACAGTAAGGAGAAGCCTGAGCCTAGAGAAACTCTGACAGTGAGATGCAGGGAAGAAGGAGCAGATACATTTTCCTGCTCCAGCTACCTTTCCTCCCGCTTCATGGCTGACAAAACCAAGCAGCATGGAAGGTCCTGCTGAGTGGTCCAGCACGCAAGGGAACCCATGGCATCCTCTTGCTAATGTCAACAGTGGCAAATATCATCACAGGCACTGGTTATCTCCTTTCAGGGACTTTGTGGTGAAAAAGCAGTAACAGAGTTGCTGTTCTTCATGTTGTGTGCAGCTACCAGCAGTCAGCCTGCTTTAAGTGGCTGCTTTAGGATTATCCGCCTCAGCTCAACATACTTGAATGAACCCTCAGAGCAAAAGATCCTCCTTCTTCTGCAGCTTGCCTTTGCCATGGCCTTAGATGCACCAATGGGAGATGTCATAGTTTCTGTCCCCCACCTGAGCTCTACACTGTCTATAATTGAGTAATCCTTTAATGTCTTCCTGTCCCTGTCAGAGATTAATTTATGTTTTTTATCATGCGCTTGGTAAATTTCAACCAAGTTCAAACTATTTGTTGGGTCACAGCACTCCTACATAAATGTCTAATCTGTAAATCTACTAGCCCTTGTGCTGGTCTGTGACAATGCCTCAGCATTTAACAAAGCAAAGCAGTTGAACTTCAGGGGTAAAGAACTGTACAGGAGTCCCAGCAAAATACCTAAATCCATCCAAAGAGGAAAACCAGCTCTGGTCTGGACAGGTGGGAATTGATGAATTTGTTCCTCTCTGAGGGGTGTTTTGAGCAATGAGAACTCCAGCCAGCTGGAGCAATGGGGAGAAGAGCTGTAAGTCTCTATAAGGGCATTGCCCAGGAGCCTTGCTGTGAATAAATACCTGCCTGACTTTCCACAAAATTTGTTGCATTATATATATTTGATGTATGCATCAAGAGCAAATCCCAGGGACTGATTAATTGCAGGGTGAGCAATGTAAGTGCCTTTAATCTCTACAAAGAAAAAGCATGTAGCCTTTAAGACTTCCTCTCTTACACCAGGCTGACTTGGAGTGTCTGTTGGCCTGTTATTGATCGTTCATCATCTACCTGTTTATTACCTTCACTTTGGTCTCCAGCATCCCTAGTCTCCCCATGCATCAGATCCTTACTCACCCCCTGACAGCTCCCCAGCCCCTCTTGCTTTGGATCATTTGAATTGCCCTTCACTGAACCTTTATGATTTCTGCACTCCTCATTAATTACGCTGTTCCTTTTTTCCCTCTTCATGTTTATCCTTCTGTTTGTACCGGCACACCTCTACTTGTTTTACAACGACCTGGCAACACATGATGACAGGGTGTTGAAACAGCTTAGTTGGTAAGGGCTGGATAGCCGTCAAAATGCCATGTTCATTACACAGGTGCTGCTGACTGAGGAATTGGCTCAGACACCCAGTCACCTAGAAAAACACACATTCAGATTGCTGTATTACTGACCTGAGGGAACTGGGAGACCCACCTGGCCACAAGCATCACTACCTCCCATCTGTGTGGGTGCAAGCAGAGCAGTTGAAACATTGGGGAGGTAAGGAGAAAATCTACAGCCTCCTTCCCAATGTGATGCACACAGAGAAGACAACAGGACTTGGAAGAGATGCTTAAAGCCGTTTGTTCCCAGCACCAGCAATGACATCACTGTGAGGCTGTGATCTCAATGCCATCCACATGCTAAGGAAGCCGGGTATGGAGGCTATTTCTGCACTCCACAGCCGTACTGAACAACCCTCCCACCCACAGCTGCCTGGTGGCAGGAGCTGCTGTGCCATTGGAAATACTCTCTGTCAGCTAAGCGGGAAGCCTAAGCACCTACTGTGCTTGCAAAAGGGTCATTGGCAATTCTGCCCACTCAAACTCAGATCCTATGCGACAGGGTATATCTGCAGAGACCACTTTACTCACCACTCAGATACACTAACCTCCCACAGTCGGTGGTACCCAGGTACCTGGTGCAGTCTGTTCTTAGAGGTGGAAGAAGGATGTACAGGAGGACATGTCTAATTACTCTGGGAGACCAGCATCATAGCTCAAGCAAACACTGCTTTCTGGGCATGTGTCATCTTGCAGTCAAACAAGGCTTTCCTTCACTAGAAAATGTTTAACACTATCACTCACAAAGCAAATGTGCTAATGTAAACAGTTTCAGTGTTGGCTAGATTAACTACACAGCACACTGCTGCACCGAGTTGGGCAGAGCACCTTTGCCATGTCTGGTCTGCTGAGTTCATCCACGCTTATGATTGAGCTACAGCAGGCAGTTCCACTGGGCAGGGTTTAACCAAGAAGATCTGCACAGCCGCCCTTCAATCAGGCACTAAAACAAGGATTGTGCAGTAACTTTTTGGTACTTTTGGGACAGACATTTTCCTTCCACATTGTTAATTAGAGAAAATATCTGCAAAGAATAGGTATCGTCTCACAAAATAATCTTTTGCTGATTGCATCTCCTGAGCTCAGACATATCAAAACACGTATGCAGTACTGAGTATGTGGCTGATTACTGAATAAAGAGCAGCACTCAGATGGCTGGTGCAAGGTACACTATGCACTAATAAGCAGTCAGTCTTTGGGAGGTTTGGATAGTTTAGGTTGTTTTCAATATATGGATGTGCAATCTTTCTTTTACAGTTTTTTAGCAGGATACAATTGCATATAGCCCTATACAGTACTTTGCACAATCACACAATAATTTCAGCAAAGTGAATTACAGCTTTTGTCACTGGAACAATGCAAAATATAAAAAAAGGAATATAAATATGCATGCATACGTGTATATAAAGGAGCCACAAGATATTTAAGAAATCACGGGATTAAAAAAAAAGAAGTTTCTTGTTTGAAGCCATAGTTGGGAAAAGATTAAAAAGTCCAACTATACCCATTCAAAATTGCAGGTAGAATTTTTAGATAAGGAGAAATTAATTATACAAGCTGGAACTAGGCCAGGACACTGTCCTTTTCTGTACTTCACAACATTATCATGTTTGAACATGCTTGTAGCTAATTGAGTCAGAGGATACAATGCTGAGCACAACTTTCCTCTAAGAGAAGGAACAAACCAGCACAGGCCCCTCTGGGTCACTATGGTCCTAATGTCATGGGGCATCATGAAAACTCACTGACCACTAAACCGGTACGATCCAGTCTCTGATTGAACACAACCATATTCAAGCACGGGCAGCACTGTCCTGCATGCTCTTGCAGACATTTGTGTCAATGTGCGGCTGACACTGCTGAAGAGTGCACAGGGGCCTGTAAGCCTTCCACTTGTACAGCGCTTTATTTCCATTTCATGTGGCAGAAAATGGGGGAAAGGGAGAGGAAACACATCATCACAGCTGTCTGTCAAGCCTCATTCAGCTTTTTTGCTCCTGACTCAAAGCAGTGCATGCTTCTTACACCAACAAGTCCTCCTGTAGAATTCTAATTTCCCTGTCCCATTAAGGCTTTATCCTATGCAAGGCACCACAGCGATGACTTTTACTTTAGGGTCCTCTTATAAGCTTTCCTAATTTGAAAATAATGAAGACTGAAGGGTTCACATCCCGCAGGACAGTTAAGAAAGAGGGCAGCCCAGGATAGTAGAGGCTGGGGAGGACACTAATATGTTTTAATTGCTTGCTAAACTTTTGCTCGTCCTCCTGCCAATCCCACTTCTGTCCTCAGGGCCTGGCACTCAGTTCAACTCACCTATAAGGGAGGCATTTATACACCAATCACCCAGAATCACAGAATCACAGAATAGTAGGGGTTGGAAGGGACCTCTGTGGGTCATCTAGTCCAAACCCCCTGCCGAAGCAGGGTCACCTACAGTAGGCTGCACAGGACCCTGTCCAGGCGGGTCTTGAATATCTCCAGAGAAGGAGACTCCA
>Ga0065711_1044041_pt1 | contig 14362 bp, 11 predicted proteins | sample Hoacrofraction12_FD_59098 | JGI IMG/M metagenome (GOLD analysis project Ga0065711, IMG submission 59098) | Hoatzin crop microbial communities from Cojedes, Venezuela - Epithelial fraction 12 v2 (version 2) | ecosystem: Host-associated > Birds > Digestive system > Esophagus > Crop | place...
TTTTTTTTTTTTTTTTTTTTTTTTTTTGAAATTGAGTAATTCCTTTGCTGCTAGCCTTCGTCAGATGTCCTGGGTATTAGCAGTAATAAAATCTCTTGTTTATATACACTCTTTGTGCCACAGCATTGTAGTGAAAATAAATTACTTTGCAGGGACCTTAACCAGCAATCATCCCATAGAGTTTTGTGTGTCAGTCTGAAAGAGAAGGTGCCATTTGGTTGTCAGAGTTGTGGAGACCACTAATGATGAGACTTTAGTGGCATAACATACCTGCTTAAGATTTCATATGTTATGGTGATGAGTACCTATACGAAATAGGATATAGATAATTTCACCAAGTGATGAGTCACGGTCCAGTATTAGTCAGAAAGACAGTAACAAATGGAGTGCTGAGCATTATTTTACATGCAAGTCAATGAGTTGTTTCTCAAGGTCTTGGTGATTCTGACATGAAACTTATGTGCAAAGTGGACTTTCTACTGCTATGCATTCCTGTTGTTTTTTATTCCTTTCACTCTGTCCCCATGGCATAGCCTAACATCAAGGGAAGACAGGCTTTCTCCTGAACAAGAGTAGGGTAAGGACCTTTTGCTGTGCACTTTGAGTATTGCAGTGCATGAGAAAACACAGAAAGTGGATCACCTTGAATCTTTTCTGAAGCTCATGTGGTTTCTGTGTTGTTCGTGGAGAGTATCTGCAGTACTTTACAAGGCAAAAAGCTGTTTATGCAGAGGACTATCGGTCTATTTACAGGCAGGTGATATCATTTGGATCAGATGCCCTAATGACTTCTGGACCGTAGTTCTAGCACAGAAATGTATTTTTTAAAAAAATAATAATAATAATAAAAAAAGATGTCTGACCACAAATAAGTTCCCAAAAATGTCTTAAGGAAGAATGTTGCATCTGAATGTAGTGAAATGGGTATTCCAGGCATGGAATAAGCTAGCGCAGAAAGGGCTTCAAGGTATGCTGGGGACAGCTGGGAGGATGTAACTCTTCAAAGACCATGAATGATGACTTTGCTGATTGCCAGACAGAATACAGGATCCAAGAATGCCTTTGTTAATGTCTGACGTGTCAGAAAGCCAATGCAGTAGTGATTTCCAGACTACTTTCAGTTTCTCCCCAGTTTCAGCACCAATGTGTAGGCATATTGCTTTTCTCAAAGACTAAATAGTACAGAAAAAGTAAGCATGCCGTCCTCCTCCCTTGTTGTCCAAAGCAAAAGGAAAGAACCTGTGATGCCCTAAGTTATAAGCCTGGGACTCTGGAATGTCATCAGACTCATGGCTTGTCTGTACTACAGCTATGTACATTTAAGCAAGCTGCTTATTAGAGACATTTGCATGGTTTCCAAGGAGTGGCTGGCAGAAACATATGGCCAAGACAGTTTTTTGAGTTTATGCAGCAGTCTGCATGTGAAGATATGAAATGTGCAGACTGCAGAGCCAAAGATATTTTTTTTTTGTCATTTGTCTCTAGACGAGGCTTAGATACTCAAGTATCTGCAAGTGGGGTGTCTTTTAGTTTTGATGTAGGTGAGAGAAGTCTCTGTCTCATCTCCTAGCCGGAACATACTCTTTTCGTAAGGAATTGGAACTGTGTTTGTTCATGTTGGTTTTGGGGAGATTTTATCTATGTATAGCTGTATATATATGTCTGTGCATGTGTATGGGTATAGATAGAGACAGATATATACAGAATTTTTTTTTTCACTTATCATGCGCATTTGTGTGAAAATTTTATGGGCTGTTTGCAACTTCTTGGCCATATTGCTTTTCTCAACTAGCAGAATAATTCTCTCCTACAAAATTGTACTGGAAAAATAACTACGCAAGGGAAAGAAATTGAGACAGCTGCTTGGCTGTTGAAATTCTGTACTGTGCTGATACAAATCTTAACAAAGCACGTAAAAGAATTCATCAGTCTGTGCTTTGTGTGTAGCAGTAAAGCACTAGAAAATAAATAGGCATCAAAAAGCTTCTAGCTCTGGATTTTTAATAGCCTCAGGCCCTCTTAAGTCAGCTTCTAAAACACTGCTGAATACAATGATCTTTGAGATACAAGCGAAAGTGTACAGTAAATGGTGCTATGGGTCCCTTGAATTCTGATTTGTGAGTACAGATTTTCAGCTGCCTCAGTGCTACATGCAACGGAGGACTCACCAGTGTTTCACAACCAGAAAAGAGAACAAGGGGATGGGTCTGTAAAGCTGTGCTACGTGCTCAGGGGCAAATGTGATAGTGACCAATTACCAAATCTCCCTCGCTTTCCTCTGCTGTTTTCCATGGGCTGGGAATGGCAGTTCCTCCTTGCTCCCTTACAGTTAGGAGGCATAACCTCTCCCCCTGCTGCTCTGGTCTGTTCGGGAGATCTAAAGCACTGGTACCTCAGCCAGCTCCTTGGTGAAAGGGGTACACCTAACCAGCATGCTGATAAAGCATTAGAGGTCTTCCTTGCTATTGTAATTCTGGATTATTATTTTTTTATAACTGGCAGTGCTTGTTCTCCTCGTAACGTCCTGCAGTGGGCTGTGTCCTGCCATGGGCTGCGTGCTGCATCCTGGCACTCCTGGGACAGGTGCTGCTGTTGGCAGAGGATCACAGGACAGCAGTCTCACCTAGAAGAGAAAATACTAAGGAAAATCCAAAATTTCTGGAAGTTGCTGAAATGGCAGCAATCTCTTCAATGAGGCATAGTACTGGAAGCCTCTAAGTAATTATTATGATTTATTTCTTCTGGAACACTTTGTACTGAAACAGTTAAGAGGACTGATAAATGTTTATAGAATCACAGAATGGTTTGGGTTGGAAGGGACCTTTAGAGGTCTTCTAGCCCAACGCCCCTGCAGTAAGCAGGGATATCTTCAGCTAGACCAGGTTGCTCAGAGTGACGTCCAGCCTGGCCTTGAATGTTTCCAGGGATGGGGCCTCCAGTACCTCTCTGGGCAACCCGTTGCAGTGTTTCACCATCATCATTGCAAAAAATTTCTTCTTTATATCCGGTCTAAATCTACCCTCCCTTAGTTTAGAAGTTTATACAGGTGGAAAAAGTGAGTAATGTGCATATTTTTTTTGCTGATCCTTAACTTTTTTACTTCTTTTTAGTATTTCAGTTAGCTTTCTGTGAGTGAAATATTCATCAGTGCTTCACAGAAACTGTTATGATACTGGAGCAGCTACTTTATATTTCTGTTGGTGGTGTCTGAAGAACACAGTATTGTGTGATATCGTTGAGGAGTAGAAAGTGCGTATTTGTGTACAGCTCTCTGTGATTGGATGTAGATTTTATTTTTTTCCCCTTTCTCCGTGCTGTGGCCTTAAAACAAAGGGAGTTGAGCAGGAAGAATAAGAGGATGAGTATTCCTTCAAGGATAATAGCTGGGTTTATAGCCAAGAGACTGCTTTGTCTCGGGTCAGGCAATGAGGTGGTTTCCCCAAAGCTGCTAACTCAAAACACCACTGTGTTAAAACAGACCTGTAAAGGGAAAGCCGGGGAAGCTGTCAGCTGCTGGGATTGACCCAGTTTCTCTGAGTGTCAGTGTCAAGCTGAGAAGTTGCCCAAGCTAACTTATTTTAACCTACAGGAGCACCAAGTCAAGGCTAGATGGTGTGAATACAGATTGTTCTTTAAATCCACTCAGCAAAGTGTAGTACTTTGCACAATAAATTTTGAGACATCTGACTTCACTTTGAAGAAGTTTTTCAGTGTCACTGTTTGCTGCTGCTGTCTGTATGCCCCAGCTGTGCCAAGCTTATTATATCAAAAGGAAACAGGAGCAACTGCTACATGATCTGTCTTTGTAAAACAGTGTGCGCTTTTCAAATTAATTATCTGAGAAATTACTCTCACTTAGCATAAATCTTCATGGCTGGCAGGACTTTTTGTTGTTGGAACCAACAATTTTATTTTTATTATAACACACACACCCAGAGCCCTGTCCACAGTTTTGATATTTTTGGCTTGTGGAGTCCGTACTGGTTTGTACTAGTTGCACTTGAAAAACCAGTAAAGGTTGAGTCTGACAGCCTTCATCAGGAGTAAAGTCCTTTTAAAACGGTGTTTTCGGAAGGTCTTTATTGATTATTTTTTTCTTTACTGAATGTCATGTAACTAAGCAATGTGTATCTTTCCATTAAAAGATATGGGAACTTCATGTCAATAAATCCTGATAGGTGTATGTCATAACACTGCTGGTGAAAGTAAATTGGTGGTTCTTAAATAGCCATAAATTGCTTGTAAAGCAAGAAGCGTGTTCTTGTTTGGTTTGGTTTTTAACCACTAGAAGAAGGGAATCATAAACCTGCTGCGTGATGCCAAAGGTAGAATGGCTAGAGGAAGAACAACTAATAACAAAAATTGGTTCTTGGCATTATCGAGCTTGTAAGGTTCAGTTCTCATTTTCATTATGTCTTTCTAAAAACAGCAGCTTGAAGATCTCAGCTCTCATTTACTTGAAACAAAATAATGTCTAAAAAAGTCTCCTTTGCTTTCACAGTGTAACCAAAGCTGGAAAATAAGGCTGCACCTTCACTGTCATGCTCCATTTTGCCCCAGGTAGTCTAATCTCCCGTGGGCTGCACTTCATGAATACTGATTTGCTGCTGGACTCCCTTCTGTGGTGATGCTGCTGCCTTTTGGCAAAAGGGAATGCAGGCACTATTGAAAGGATAATTCACTGAAAAGATAATTCACTCCAGTGTTTCCTCCAGACAGATGATATGGATATAAAATTTGCCAAATCTGACTCTTCCAGCTGGGATAGTCTTGTTATCCAAGCAGGGCTAGTGCCTCTACATTGTGCCGTAGGGCAAGCAGAACATGCTTGGTGTCAGGCTATAAAAAAAACATTCTGGCAAGGTGCAATCCATCAGTCAGTATTTGAGGAATGTGGATCCCTCTTGCAGGGATGGAAGAAAAGAAAGGGGGTGACAACAAATAAAACAACAAATGCGCAAATCCTCATGATGTTTCAGAGCTATATTTCATATGAATGTAAAGTGGATCCTGGGTACATGCTATCCAGTGTTCCAGCCCTGAGCACTGTGTATATGAGCCGCTCCGAACTAGGTGGTCTCTTGCAACCTTGAACTCTATGAAAATGTCTGGGTAAGGATTCATATATCAGGTGACACAGATTTAATGATGATGTTGGTCTAAGGCAAGGGGGAATGACAAAGGCTAGCTCTTACGCTGCTCAGAGAAAACTGTCTTCGAAGGGAATAGAACTGTTACTGGTAAAACCTGTAGAGCTGTGTTGCCTGTCGCTATTTCCCGTTGTGCTGCTAGACTGGTGTGATCAGAACAAACTGTTCCATTGCCATTTTTAATTAAAATTATTATTAAATGTAATGTGAAAGTATAGTACTTTGCAGAAGCCAATAGCAGCACAGTGACTGTAGATGCTACAGGGATTATGCAGGAGATCAGAGAGACAATGGAAGAAGAGAGAAGGTTGCCTTAGTACAGGATAAAAGCATATGGAATTGATGACTTCTAAAGAAAATAAATGGAGAACAGCAACTGCCTATCTCGTGCAAGAACGAGGAGGTATTAAATGAAAAAGAAAAGGAGCATATTCAGAATTGAATAGTGAAAGCAGTATTTCACACTCTGAGTAACTAAAGAAACATTAAATCCTGTTTCATGGTTGCTCTCCTGAGGCAGTAATTCAAAAGTAATTTGTAATTAAAGAGATTATTTTGTTTACTTGGGCAACCAGAGTATTTGATATTGTGCTGATAAATAGATTGTATCCATAGTTTGCTTAGAAAACTGTTGTGAAGACTAACCTTAAGTCTTTAACTGTAAAGTACGTGCATACTGAAACTTGAGTACAGAAGAGAAGAGCCATGTGAGTGAACGGCATTTCTGGCATGAAGGGCGTAGCAGGGAGTAGGGGCTCAGGTGCTGGCAGAGTCAGATTTGTAAGGCAGCTTGGCAAGGGAGGACATAGATTTTCAATGAGATGTGGAGAGATTTTGAGTCTGTGAAATTGTTCCAGAACAGGGAAGATGTGACCTTTGCTGAGTGCAAGAAGAGTTTATTATAGCTGCAGGTAGTAGCGAAGTTGAGATGAGTCACGGATGCCAGAAAGGAGACTTTTAATTGAAGTCATCTAGCAGGTGGCAGCTAGAGTATAGATAGTAGCAGAGATGGTCTGGCAATATTTATATATAGTAAGCATGTAAAATACTCCAGTTTTATCACAGTACTGTAAGAGCTACATCTAGACTCTGGGACTGATAGATTCAAGGACCTATTATTCTCTTAAGAATATTATATCCAATAACATCACAGAAAAGGAAAAGAGATGTGCTTGAATGTAAGGCCTCAGAGGAAGGCATTTGTACTGAGACTCAGGTCAGGGTAACTAGTGCTGTGTAAGAAGGCCTGGAGTCAGGTTTCGGTATATAAAGCTAAGACAGAAATCCTGCTCCATTTTACATCAGCGTGAGATGTTGCTCCTTGATAGCAGCACTCAGTAGCTCTGTACATTACTGATTCCTTTGTCTGATACCAGGGTAGGCTGTTGATTTTATCTTCTTCTCTGAGACACGTGTGAAGTCAGCGCAGAAGAGTATTGATGAAGCTTTTTGTTTAGTGTAAGTACGCTTTTTCATATGATGTCATTCGCAGCTGGTTCACTGATGGCTTCCCTGCTCCAAGAGAAAGAGGATATGACAGTACTGGTTGCCTTGAGTTACATAAAATGTAGTAATTTGTAGCCTGAGTCCCTGGACACATGAATAAGTTAATGTCTGGCAAGCTGTTCTAGTTTTAAAGTTGTGAGAACAAAGTGCAGCTGCTGACAGCAATTTTAATTCTGCCCAAACACTTGCTCCCTGGTGAATCAGGACTACACACCTTGCACATACCTCCTCTCCAATGCAGCTTGCTTAGCACTTGCCCTTCTGAATGCAGAGGCTGGGCAATCACACCCAGCTGCCGCAGCGTAGTTTGCTGTGGGTTTGTGCCTCCAGCTTTGCCTCCCGGAACATCTTTATTAGACTCTGGACTATTCACATTTCTTTGGTGGCCAGGCTGGATAAGTAGCTTAATTATACATACTTTTATGATTTTTTTTATGTGCTTTTGTGCTGTGGTGTACTTTCACAGGCTGGCTTAGAGTGTAGTTGAGCAGTACAGGCTGCCATTGCAGCTCTAGTAAGCAGTAGAGGCCGCCTCCCTGACCTCTGCATCCTTGCCCTCCCAATTTGCCCTGCCCTGTACCAGGCAGCTGCCTGTACAGCTGTTTCGTAGGGCAACACGCTGTTCTCACTGGGGTTAAAGGTCACCGTGCATAAAAACACAGGATGCTTGTCAGTCATATTTTCCTGTTGTGGGTCACAAGGTGGTCACATAAGCGTGCTGGAGTATTGTTGCTTGTGGTGGAGGGAGGGATATGTATGCATCCAAGTAACAGAAGGGAAACGGGAGAGGCATGGGCAGTACTTGCATCCAGTATGAAAACTCTGGTTTTGGTGTGGCAGAGGGGAGAAGGGGGGGAAATTACTGCAGCCGCCTGGCCCCTTCTGATGTGGCAGGGTGGGAGGAGGTGGTGTGGTGGAGCAGGGCGTGGTGCTCTAAGTGCATCTGTTTCTCCTGGCAGCTCTGTACAAGTGCTTAGATTAACACTGGCTGGAAGAAAGAATGCTTTTCTGCTGAACAGTTGCTCCTGTGGCTATGTTTACACTCTTTATCTAATTCTTCCTATCATTATTTCTCGTTTCTGAATAGTAAAATTCTGGGTCTGGCTCTTGTTGCCCTGCTATCCTACTGTGTTAGAAAGCTGAACCGTCTGGTGAAGGGGCAGGTGGGAGCAGACCGTTTGCAACTCTGTAGTGTGCTGCTCTAGAGGTTCTGGTTAGTTTGGAACTGGTATGAAAGAGATCCCAGAATTGGGCAAGGTTGGCAGTTTCCCTCGTGATTCCTTTCCTACTGTATCTTCCATGCTTACATGTGAATCTGGTCTATGATCTCTGCTTTTTCTTTTTAAGCTGGGCCTCAGGACGTCTCTGTACCCAAACATGGGATTGGGAGGAAATTAAAACATTGGTAAAGTGTCATGAATCGCCAGCCCTCTTCCCATGCTGTTCTGCTGGAGCAGACAGGCAAAGATGTCTGTGCCATGTCCTCAGACTATACTCATCGTATTTTTAGACTGTGCTGTAAGCACTTTTCATTTTGCATCTTATGAAATTCCCCTCTTCCCTCACATCACATTAGCTAAAACTGAATTCCCCACCCTTACTGCAGTCTGTGACGCAGTTTTTAACACAATTAATGAGTGTAAATTAACTCATGTGCTGGTCCTGTAGAGACACCATCACTTAACATTATCATTGCACATTAAGCAAGGTTATAATAAATTAACTAGGTTTCCATTCTCTTGTGGTTTGTGTGTGCTCATCATTATTTTATGTTACGGAAATTAAATAATTCTTCCTTAAGTTCTGGTTAATGTGAACGCTAGTTCAAGATGACAGTTGCAGTATAACAGTTAAAGACAACTAAAAGAAAACTACAAAAACTGCAGTAGCTGCTGCTTTCTTATATTCTACACACCTTGAATTGTCTAGCCTTTGATTATGGAAGAGACCGACTGCCTCCTTTGGTCAGCCTTGGCTTTAAATGAAGTTGCCAAACACTGCAGACAAGTGGCTTGGAAGTGAAGAAACATGGAGGCAGAGCTGGGGGGATTTTTCAGAAGAGCCGTAGGGGATGTACAGCCAAGAAAGCAAGGGCTCAGTCTGGGATGCTAAGGACTTGAAGATTACTTTTGATGCTTAGTAGATGGGATTCACAGGCTTAAAAACTGACTCTTGGTGGTTTGGGGAGGATGTTCTGTAAATTCAGCAAGTAGTTTTCTCCCAGTTTGTGTGTCTCTTTCTACTTCAAGCATTGGGCAGCTGCTTCTTCACCATTTGTTAGTGTCTTTGTCTGTGATACTGATCTCTCCTAAGTGGTAGACTTCAGATACTTATATCTCTTGTTCTCTTAAAAATATTTTATTGCTGCCAAAATTTGAGGGCTTTTTTATTTCTCTTAAATGAAACTTTCCATTAATAAAAAAATTCTTGCCCAAGTAGAATAGCAAATAGTGTAAACTAGTTATTATCTATTAATAATGAAGGTTGCATTTACTTCTCAAATCTGTAATGGTGCTTGTCAGTTCTTTATTTCATCTCTGATACTAAATTTAAAGGCTTAGTGGAAGAGGGGACAGACAGCAAAAGCATTTCTCTTCCTTTCACAACATGTTCTGCTCTGTTCATTGCTTTTATACTGTAGGTGTGGTTGTTTCCTTCCTTTATATGCTTTAGCGGCTACTTATGCAATTTTTGCCCTTTGCTTTTTATGTCTTTATTGCTTTGTCTTTTCCCAGAAAATTCTCTTTTCTATTGCTAAGATGTTCTTTTTGTTACCAATCCAAACTGTTTGTTCGATCTGTTATGTATTTGCAGTATGAATGCGACATGAGCGACGTTCTCTTAAACTGTAATAACAAGCAAGTATTTATTCATGAAGACTTACTGTCGGATTCAGAATAAGTTCTCACATTCTTATGTGGATGCAAATTTTTAGATCTTCAGTAAATGCAGATATCCACCAAATTCTTCTCTTACTTTCATTTAAAAAAGACAAATGTGAACAAAATGCTAGTTTGGAAGGATACCCTTCGTACTCCCATTTCTGCTGTCTGCAGAGTTCTGCATGTGTAGCACTAGCAAATGGTGTTTGCCAAATTCACAATGAATCCATAAAGATTTGGGAGCTCTCCAGGGATGCCTTTTGTAGCAGGTTGTTCTCTTCCACTGGACACTGTAAACTACAGATTCGGCAGTCCAAAACTATTTGGTATCTTTCCTGATTTCAGTCTCCACCGAAAGAAACAAACTTAGGTATGACTTGTTCTTTGCAGGTTGCTAGTCACAATCAACCCATATCAAAATGCCTTACTCACTGAAGGGTATAGTGGCAATAAGGTTTTATACACGGCAACAAATGAATTGGCATAGAAGTCTTTACTCCTCTCTTCTCTCTCAGATTTATGTTGTTACACAGTTATATGTTACATTTGATTACCTGTCATTTTATATATACATGGACTGTGTGCATCTGTTCACGGAGACACAGAGTTACAGAGGTGAATTAGCTTCCGCATTGTTTAATGTTTTTCTCTTACAGGCATTAAACTACATTGTTGTTTGCATTAGTAAGTTGCTTGGTAATATACTTTCATGTCCTTTAGAGAAAGCTGAACTATTTTCTTCAGATGTAAATATTTTGTAAGCTAATGTGAGTCTGCCATACACTGTTCTGATTTTTTTTTCCCCTCCTCCATTTTCTTTGCTGAGACTTGAAAGCTATGCAGTAACCTGGGTCAAGATGATGCCTACCTAATGGTGCATTTGTGTGGCTGTCTATCAAAATGCTTTTATGGAAAGGTTTCCCCTGTACCTACATGGAAACAAATTTTTGATTGGCAGAATAGTTTTTGTGATACTTGGGCATAACATTATGTATATGTCTGGGACATCAACTTAGGTGTCACTGGAGTGTTGTTAGGCTCAAAAGAGGCAAGCGGTGGCCTGCAGCTGAATAGATGTTGGCAGTGGCCTCAGCAAGAATGTGTATGGAGTGCTGGTGGAGGTGAGAAACTTGCTAGTTCCCCTAATGCTCTTTGGGTTGATGCTGTGATAGTTGTTAGTGTAGCCGTAGGCATGTGGTGACCCAATGTTCAATATAGCCTCTGTCTTCCCCTGCTTCGGTGTCTCACCAGGGTGGGTATGCACAGACCTGCTGTGGCTGAACACAGAGCCCAGGCTGCAATGGAAACTTTTGTGGTAACTTCATCTGTATGCTACATGTTTTGCGCTTGACGCACGTCCATGTAATTCTACTCATTCTGTTTTACTGCTATCATTAGTGTGACGGGCCCTTCTGTTTGTGTTGACTGGTGACCAGTGTTTGCCCATTCAGGGATGCTTTGTTTTTCACTTCCCTGAAGCTGGCAAAGAAGCTAGCAGATGAAAAAAACATGGGTGTGTAAGAGTTAAATTTTGTCATGGATTTCTCCAGATGAGTTCAGTAATCACAGAATGGTAGGGGTTGGAAGGGACCTTTGTGGGTCATCTAGTCCAACCCCCAAATGGTGCAAAATGCATGAGCTCATGTAGTCCTGGTTACTTGCAGGTTAAATCTTCTAGGATCAGGCCCTGAAACAGGCTGAAATTGTGACTGTCGGACAGGAAATACTCAGTACAAGGTGCTGCAGAAATTGTGCTGGGAAATATTTAATACTGTCCCTTATGGTTAGTTATTTAGATACTTTCAGACTGATGAATAGAGTTTGGTTAGATGATTCTTCTTGGTAAATTTGGGTTTCTGGCTTGTTTAGTTTTATTCTTGCTGCTCTGATGACAGCACTTTTGTGTAAAAAATAGTACAAAAATTTCCTGTCCCTGTTTCTTTGTGATGTGCTTGGAATACTGAAAGATGATGTAGTAAATCTTTAAAAACAAAAAACACGCCAAAAAACAACCTTTATTGTATGAGCATCTTGTATCAGTTTTTCTAAAGTTTCAGTGATGCAATGAGTGATCACTGTGAGGTAGGGAAAGGGGAGGAACATAAATGACTAAGTGAATGTACTTGTTCAGGGTGCAAAAGGAAAATAAAAATAAGGACAAGGTGAGGTTTCAATGCACTGCTACAAACTTTGCTTGTCCTGCTGTCTCAACTTTGACAGCACCTTAACTGCTGCTTAGAAGATGGCAAGGTTTATCATCTGAAATGGAAGTACAGAATGTGAAAAACAGCAAACCCTCCCCAGAAGACTGATCTGGAACCGTGTAATATCAAGGGGGTGTGGTTGCTGTGCACAAACTCAGTGTGTGCTGCACAGATTGAAGTATACGGCACAGCTGGGCAGTTTCTGCAAGAAAGTGGAGAAACCACCCTAACACCTAGCCTAGTTCTGGAAAGATCAATACCTGTAAGGGATCAGCATCTGCTTTAGCAGGCTGAAAAGGAGTCTGAGGCAGATGACTTAATGCTACAGGAAAGTAACATTCAGCCTGAGAAAAAATGAAAGCTAATAGAAGTTGGTCTAAGAAGATAATTAGCTGGCTTATGCATATATGTTGGCCATCATGGCCAGGACAACATTACTAGTTGAAAAGCAAATGCAGTCTGAAGGACGTTAAGTTTTTGTTCCTCTAGAAATGGAAGAGTGGGACAGTGAGTGGCTGTTGTGATATCCACAGGGGAACTGAAGGCTGGGTTTGGAAACACGGGTGACTTGTGAGATCACCTGTAAGAATGGAGACTACAGGTCCAGGTTGAAAAGACTTTGAGTCAGTTGTTCTCTCCAGGATTTATTAATTGTGTGCATTGAACATCACTGATAAGAAACCAGTTCAGTTGATCAGACCACAGGGGAGGGTCTGTGGCAGCGATGTCTGGTTTTTCTGTATGCTTTTCCCATGAGCTGTCCAGGTAGTAATACCTCTTTGTACGGCAAGATTTGGCAATGCTAATAGATCTTTGAGGTCTTACCAGAGCTTTATTTCATGTAGTCTTCAAAGCGCTCAGAAGAGAACAGTTGCATAACAATTAAACAGAAGCTGTGTAACCTAGAAGGAATTACCAAAACACCTATTATGTTATGCATCTTTTCTGGTCTAATTATATAAACATGTTTCATTATTTATAAAACTGCATCAATTCAAAATTTAGTGTTGTGTTTCCTTTCCTTTTTTCTGCACTACTAAATTTTGCTCTTACAACTTTCAGAGCTGCTTTTTGAGCGTACAGATTTAGGACAGGACTGGTCTGAAGTGGCACTGTAACATTAAATATTAAATAACTGATTCAGACTGCAGCCAAGAGGAAAATCAGATGACAGTCAAATCTTGAGCCAGAAGATTGAAGAGGAAGGCTATAATAAAGATTTCTCAATTTATCATACCTGCTATTTTGCACGTCTTAGTGAGCTGTGCACAACTGTCTCCTTCCTCAAATAACTTCTGTTTAACCACAGTGCAGGAACTATTTACCATTTGCGGGGTTGCTCCAGTCGAAATGAACAGCAGTACCATGCCAAAAAGGGCAAGAAGATTTTTATTTATGTATTTAACACTCTGTATATCCACTTACATCTGCCAGGCTTTGCAGAAATGCAGCAAATTATCATTACAGAAATCTTGAGAGGCAGCAAATTGGAGCAGTGAGGCTACTGCCATCAAAAATATTGTCACACTTGCAGATTTGTATGAGACTAGTTATCAGGAATTAAGATAAGTAAAGATTTAGTGGAGGGTACAGACTGTTCGAAGCAGAGTTGCTCTTCTATCTGGTTTCTGAACCAGTCGAAGGTATGCCATGGGACTGTCCTATGAGCTAATTGTGTTTCTGATCTGCTTTATGCTTGGGGTTTCAGTGTGTAGGTCTGTCATGATCTAAGGACATAAAGATGTACATGTGGCACTTCAGGACATAGTTTAGCAGGCATGATGGTGTTGGGTTGATGGTTGGACTTGATGATCTTAGAGGCCTTTTCCAACTTTTATGATTCTGTTAATAAAGCTCTTAGTTTATTTTAAAAGAGCTATATTAGGTGAAGGAAATTGCGAGACTGAAACTTAGAGTAGAAATTCTTTAGGAGATCTCTCTGAAAATTTGCAAGTGAAAACATACGTCCATGCATACCAGGCCGAATGCTGAGAGTGTGCCACCTGGGTTATCAAATTACCTTCACCCTGTCTTATTGTGAATTCTACCTGGAAAAGAGTTGGAACTCTGATTTTCTAAATTCCTTAAAAAGCTGATGTCTAAAAAAAAGGTGGCAAATTGTTGCTGTACTCTTCCAGATAGTGATGCAGGCTGTGCCGTCTTAGTTATCCACCCCAATTCCATAACAATCCTGTGGGATAGCACTGCTCATTGCTTGTGTGTCTTAGGGCTTCGATCAGGGAGGGCAGAACATCCACAAAGATTGCTCCAGGGGACACAGCAGCACCTGAATTGTCATGTGCCTGATATACAAGCACAGTTTTGTGCAACTTAACTACTGTAGGAATGAAATCTTGGGACTGCATGATCAACATCTGTGATACAGTACAAAAGGCCTTACGTTTGAATTTGTGAGACCATTAAATGTTTGAGGTGCTGGTAGTTCTCCTAGGTTTCGGATCACAGAATCACAGAATGGTAGGGGTTGGAAGGGACCTCTGTGGGTCATCTAGTCCAACCCTCCTGCCGAAGCAGGGTCACCTACAGCAAGCTGCAGAGGACCTTGTCCAGGCAGGTCTTGAATATCTCCAGAGAAGGAGACTCCACCACCTCCCTGGGC
>Ga0065711_1009218_pt1 | contig 14361 bp, 10 predicted proteins | sample Hoacrofraction12_FD_59098 | JGI IMG/M metagenome (GOLD analysis project Ga0065711, IMG submission 59098) | Hoatzin crop microbial communities from Cojedes, Venezuela - Epithelial fraction 12 v2 (version 2) | ecosystem: Host-associated > Birds > Digestive system > Esophagus > Crop | place...
GACCTTGTCCAGGCGGATCTTGAATATCTCCAGAGAAGGAGACTCCACAACCTCCCTGGGCAGCCTGTTCCAGTGCTCCGTCACCCTCAGAGGGAAGAAGTTCTTCCTCATGTTCAGACGGAACTTCCTCTGCTTCCGTTTGTGTCCATTGCCCCTTGTCCTGTCACTGGACAGCACTGAAAAGAGCTTGGCCCCATCCTCCTGACACCCACCCTTCAGATGGTTACCTCTTTGTTTGAAAATGAGTTAGTGTTTTTTCTGAAACTGGGATCTTGCTAAAGCTAGAGAAGCTCTTCAGAGTGATACTCATTTGAAATAGGAAATTAAGTGTTAGTTACATGCGATTGAAGATGAGAATTTTTTTGCTGAGATCCTTTTGTTTTATATAAATGTGCTGATTTCTGTGAAACAAGCATTTTAAAGTGCTAACTCTTTGATACTCATCTTGTGAGCAGTTTTCAATCTGACTTAATTTTCCCACCAATAATATATTTCCTGCTGTTTGGAAACTACATGCAGCTGGCAACATCACTTTGAAATATTCTTATATTAAAGTGTAGCACACAGTGATAAAGAGAACTACACTGATGTTAATTCTCAGTTTAACTGTGCCAAAATTAGTGACTAGGAGTTGTAAAGTAATGAGAGGGGCTCTGAAACAAATGTGGTGATAAAATGATGATGTGTTTGGCCTTTGCTGCAAGGGCACCTGGCAGATCTGTGTCAATGTTGCCACTGAAAGGACTTGATCGATCCTAAATTAGGCTTGTCTTGCCTAGGTCCACAGGCTGTTGCCCTTATTTTTTATGAAGAACAAAGGTTTTACAGTATAGTCAGCTTTTCACATGCATGATAAGTAGCAGATCACTGGCACAAGCTCTGTGTCCTTAACTATGGATTGGAGAGAAAATTTCAAATAAAATGTCAGTATAAGATTTTAATACAGTCAAAGTAATCTGCTTTTCATGTTGGTTTTTTTTTTTCAGTAATGGACTAAATTGATCTTTTTTAATGGCCATTTCAATCAGAACTATTAACATCTGGTGGCATCTTTATAAACACACACACACACATCTATATGTATATGATACCCGAGAGACTGGTGGGCAACCTCAGCAATCGCCACCCCCAACCATCTCAAGATGCTATAACTTTCTTGGAGCTACCTACAACCAATAAGAACCAGATCAAAAAGTGCCTGACATCGTCAGAGCCTCAGGTGTGCCCTGCCAAGTCAAGTCACATGAAGTTGTTTGGTAAAGACCTGATAGGAAAAAACTGAGCTTAAAATAAATGAACTCATTTGGCTGAAAGTGATTAAGAAACACAGGGATCTGGAAGGGTTTTATCGGTGGGGACTGGGCTAATTTGGTGGAAAGACAGCTTCTTCAGCGGGCACTGCTGGAGGCGGAGGAGGGCACAGCCTCAGGCTTCCAAATTAATAATGTCTGAAAACAGATTTGAAATCCCAGGTGGTTTCTTGAACTGGTCTTTAGTTTAAATAAGGTAAAAAAAGTGTTTTTATGAGATCTGACCGTTAGGGAATTACATTGAGATGAATATTCCCAAAACAATGTATGCTGGTTTTATGCGCAACTGTGTTGAGAAATATTTTTAAAAAATAATACACAGGGAAATAAATTGTGACTTGGTTTTAAGATGCTGATTAATTTGGTGCTCAGTGTACATTTCCTAAAAAAGGTTAATGAATCTGTTGAACTAATGAACTTTTCTTAATTAATACAAGTTTCAATTTTCTCGGAGCAAGGGCATTAGAGAAGAGCAATGAATATCACACCAGTAAGCACATATTCACCACGTTTTTGACAACTGAAAATACACAGAGGATGGATTTATTTTGCTACCTTTATACAAGACACTTAAGCAGTGAATGTGCACATCTGTATGTAAATATATGTAGATATTTCAGGACTCTTTCCGGAGTATTTTTATAGGGTAGAGTTGAGGTTTTGTCCCTCTGAGGCTCTTTTTCTTTGTGTAGCTATTTTACAGAGGTGAAACTTCTACAAGGAAAAAAAAAAAAAATCATCGTTCTCTTAGTTAAATTGGCCTATAGATCCTGAGGTGGAAAGGTTCCTGCTCGCGCGGAGGCTTTTTTCCCTCGCTAATGTCTCAAACTAAGTCGCCCTCAGGCTTGAGCAAATGGCCAGCCTTGTAACAGAGTGTGTTCACCAAAGTGCTAAACGAGAGGTGGCAGGAGCGGAGCGGAGGGGGGTTCTCGGAGGAGCCCGGTACGTACTGCTCTGTGTTTGCCCGAGGTGGAGTTACCAAGCGGTTCCCATCACCGAGGCGAGCGGGTGGTTGAAATGGGAGCTCCGGAGCTGGGGATGCAGAAGTCACTGCCTGGCTCTGGCCACTCAGCTTCCGAGCGGCTGTTGGCGGCGCAGCCAGCGTGTTCGTGCCGACAAAGGCGTGCAGAGCCCTCTGAGGGCGTGAGGACACAAATGGTGGGACGCCAACTCCCCCGTTCACCTGGCACCGTCGTACCACGCCTTTTCATCCCCAGCAATCCCACTAACCATTTCATGGCTTTGCAAGGTGCTAGGGCTTGCTTCCTTCACCAATTTTTCTTCTGGTTTTGGCTCAGTTCCACCTGTCGGTATGTGCTGTGGACTGGCCTTTGTGTGTTTTCTTTTTGGAGTCCAAATTTGCTTGTGAAATGATAAGGCTCAGCTCCGCACGAGTCATGGAATCATAGAATGGTAAGGGTTGGAAGGGACCTTAAAGAACATCTGGTTCCAACCCCCCTGCCATGAGCAGGGACATCTTCCACCAGACCAGGTTGCTCAGAGCTCCATCCAGCCTGGCCTTGAACACTGCCAGGGAGCCGGCAGCCACAGCTTCTCTGGGCAACCTGGGCCAGTGCCTCACCATCCTCATAGTGAAGAATTTCTTCCTAATATCGAATCTAAATCTGCCCTCTTTTAGTTTACAACCATTGCCCCTTGTCCTATCACTACACACCCTTGTGATAAGTCCCTCTCCATCCTTCCTGCAGGCCCCTTCAAGTACTGGCAGCTGCTCTAAGGTCTCCCTGGAGCCTTCTCTATTCCAGGCTGAACAGCCCCAACTCTCTCAGCCTGTCCTCATAGGAGAGGTACTCAAGCCCTCTGAACATCTTTGTGGTCCTCCTCTGGACCCGCTCCAACACATCCATGTCCTTCCTATGCTGGGGGCCCCAGAGCTGGACACAGGACTCCAGGTGGGGTCTCACGAGAGCAGAGTAAAGGGGCAGAATCACTTCCCTCGACCTGCTGGCCATGCTTCTCTTGATGTGGCCCAGGATACGGTTGGCTTTCTGGGCTGTGAGTGCACATTGCCGGCTCATGTTGAGCTTCTCATCCACCAGTACCCCCAAGTCCTTCTCCTCAGGGCTGCCCTCGAGCCACTCTCCGCCCAGACTGTACCTGTGTTTGGGATTATCCCGACCCACATGCAGGACCTTGCACTTGGCCTTGTTGAACTTCATGCTGTTCATGCAGGCCCACCTCTCCAGCCTGTCGAGGTCCCTCTGAATAGCATCCCTTCCCTCCAGCGTGTCAACCGCACCACACAGCTTGATGTCATCGGCAAACCTGTCCCACTGTCCATGTCGCCAACAAAGATATTAAACAGCACCGGCCCCAGTACCGACCCGTGAGGCACACCACTCGTCATTGGTCTCCACCTGGACACCAAGCCACTGACTATAACTCTTTGTGTGTGTCCATTGAGCCAGCTCCTTACCCAAAGAGTGGTCCATCTGTCAATTCTTTTTTCTGGATGATTTTTTTTAAAGAATAAATATGCTTGGCAATGTTCTACAGCACTTTCAAATACATCTAAGTAATTAATTCTTCAAAGCACAAAGACTACAAAGATATCAATGAATCAAACAATTCTCGCCCTACATAAGCACTGTTAACCTGTGTGGTTTCTTCAATAAGAGAAAGATAAATTGAGAGATTAAACAAATTATCCAAGGTGGTATGTTGAGAAATTCATAGAAACAGATTTAATGGAAGTAGCCTCCTAACACCAAAACATTTAGGCTAGCAGACTAGTAATATTCTAGATGAAAGATGATGGCCCTCCTGGACAGTATCAGGCGCACATTTTATTGCGGACATCAAGCAGTGCTGCAGTAAGTGCTAACGACCCCTCTTAAGTGGCCAAAGCCAGATACTGCACAATGGAGCAGCAGAATGAAACCATGCTGTTCATTCCCATGAATTATTTTATTCAGACAGGAATATGTACTTCCAGAGCAGATGCTTTAGCATTTGGGTCTTAGATGAAATTCTTGAAGAAATAAATCTGAACATACTTACAGTAATAAGGTAAACTCAGACTATGTTGTACCTAGAACTGGCATAAAAAATTCATGTAACAGTTGTGACTAATTTTTACAGACTGCGGCAAAAATTAAATACGTATGCTGCATCCCAGTTTCTGTAATTCGCGTCACACATCTTGCAAATTAGTTCCTTCAACAGCAAACACACAATTTTAACAATAGCAACTCTATTCATTTGACACAGAGAACTATTCAACTTGCTGAAGATTACCCAATTTCACCAAAGTAGTAAGAAGTCAGACAAAAACTCTCCTCCACGCAAAGTACAAAACACAGACCAACTAGAAAGAAAGAAGCAGCAAATAGGATGGAGTCTAAGAGATGTAAGGAGGTACTCGTCTTGGAAGTATCAATCCAATCAGAAAAAAATCTCTGCAGTAAAAAGTTCACTCTAAATTAGAACTTTGGAAAGTCTGACGTATTTATGAAGAGGTATTTAAACTTTGAAGGATGTTTTCCACTCTGCTGAAGATCTCTTGCATAGCATACGCAGTTCCAGAACGGTCATTTATTTTGAAGACTGTTTTTAAAAGTTACCAAAGTTTCCAAGACAGCCAAAGTTTCTGTGCTTTTTTTTTCGTTTTGATTCTTCTACACAAGACCTCCAAAATTACCAGTCTCACATAGTAATTTGTCATGACAGCACAAAAAACATGTTGCAGGTGTCCACACCTGCTTCTTTTGTTTAGAATCAAGAAAAGAGGTGTAGGAATACTTCATTAATGCCTTCTTCCATAATGCTGAAGTTACTTTTAAAAGTGCACATCCCCTAATGGAATAGATGACTTCTTTGTCTCTGTGACTTTCTTTCCAAACCACACGTACTTTATATGAAACATAGCTCTGAGGCTGTCAATTGAGCTTGAAAGTTAATGTTCCTGTAAATCACCAACTGCCAAAGCAAGTTATGCCATTTACCTTGTGACTGTTTTTTGAAAGTTCTCATCGAAGTAGTTAGCTAATCGCACTTCAGACCCCGTCTGTCTCCCAAGCCTGTCCGGCCAGCAGCCATTCACGCATACAAGATCGAACAACAGAGCTGCACGCTTGCTGGATAAGTGATGTTATGGTAAGTCATTAGTGTGCTATACCAGTGACGGACTTCAGAATTGAAACTGCCATGAATCATGTCATTAACTTAAGACTCTCTTTCCATACTAACGTGTCTTGCAGCAGAAGAGCCAGAGCAATAGCACAGTATTTCAGAGAAGTGCGTCCCACAGAACTGAAGAAGTGAAATTAAGGGTTTTCTTTCCTTAAACGCACAGTTTAGACAAGCAGGTTTGCAACCAGCAATCTTTATTTCTTTTTCTTTATAGGATTTTCCTAGATTATTTGTTGGCTTATTTTTACACTCTTCCCTTAACCTACTTAAAAAAACCTCAACGGCTATGGCACAGCCTTAACCTCGTACAGCGGGAGTAATTGCCAGGAGTTCAATAAGCATTAGAGGCAGCAGCCACTGCTCTGACCCAACTCAACGGCCAAGAGCAGACATCATGCAACACCCATAGCGGAAGATCAAGAAACAATAACGCAGCTCATTCTAATGACTCACATCGCTAAGTTTGAACCGAGCAGAGTATTTTGAGTTAATGATTGGAAGAGACAAAGTTTAAACCACAAGATCAACATGGAGAAGAAAGCTCAAATCCCAGGAGAGACTGGAGTCTGCTGTAGAGTGAGATCTGCACAGCGAAGTGGCTGCTGACCAACACGGGCGGTTTGCCCTGCATGTCTTTCAGGAGTTGCAGTCTAGCTTCAGTCTGGCCCCATTGTTAATAACCAAACTTAACTGAAGCACTGAAGGTGTCCTCCTGAAATAGATCTTCACTTTACGTTACCTGAAAAAAAAAAATCCAGTTATCCTATGCCCAAACCACTTCGCAGAATGGAGTGAGGCATGCGAAGCAGAGACCACTATGCGAACCAAAACGCAGATGCACCTTCGGCATCCAACTGGTGACTTTGGGATCATTTTCTAAGTGTTCAATAAGGCTACACAAAATTTTGAAAGACAGCTTATTTTATTCTGTTTGATACCTCCTAATTTATAGTCAACAAGTTTTTAAATTAAGGTCAGTTAAAATAATCTGACTGCTGTTTTGTAATTACTGTTCTTAGTTAAGGAACCCCAGAGAGGAAAGTAGCACAAGAAGGAAAACCAGTCTCAGGTTGGGTACACTTGGTAAACTGCTTGTTGCCAGGATGCCATTTCGGAAAAGACTCTGCCAGGACACCAAGAAGGGGCTGCACTGCTGTAGGCAGTGGGGCGGGGGAGAAAAAATCTGCCTCATTTCCATTCCAGTAGAAAATAAGTTTTTAGTAAAATTATGTTTTCCAATTCTATCCTCTTTGCTTTCTTCTTTAAATCAGTGGAGGACCCCTATGTCATTACAAAGCTATAAACAGCACTTCAGCAATGATTATACGCTAGCATTGTCATCTCTTCCTCACGCTTATTATGGGTCACATTGCTACCCAGATTGCAAGATTATTGTAATGTTTCAGGCCAGCAAGGATTAGTCAAAACAGTACATAAATAATACAGCATGCAACTGAAATCAGGGTATTTGAGGAAAGGAAGAGGTAGGTACGGATTTTAAGTGACAGGGAACTGATTACTTTAATGTTCATAATAATAAAGCCTGCCAACAGAATAAGGAATAGAGTCACCAGTTTACTACTGGTGGTGACATTTCTCCTTGTCATTCAGCAAACTAATTGCCTCTTTTGTCAGGTATGAATTCTTTTTAACAGAGATGTTAAAGGCAATGGTGCCTGGCTAAGAAGATACTCTGATTCTTCAAGCTCTCCCCTGCTTACTAAAGATCCTTTTCAAGTCTGTTGATCATTTATGCTGATGTCTGAGGAGCTATTGGGTTCCTGCTTTTCAGACCAGGGGACAGAAGACAGAAAGCATTATGAAGCAATTTGCCAGCCTGTATATAATAACCTAAAGCATGTATCTATTTCTTCTTTAGAGAACAGGAAGCGTTTAATCATTTCTGAAAGGCCTACTTATCAAACAGAATTACTTTAAGCATCATCTTATAAATCACAAAGAAGAAGTATTTTATGGTTCCAGAAATGAAGCTCCTATTGCAATGAGCGGAAACATTAGGAGATAAACATGTGCTATTACTCTGTTGCATTCTACAAAGGCCTCTAACTTCACAATGCCTACTTTATGAATAATATTTTTGCTGAGCAATATTAGTCAGTCAAAAAAAAGGTGATAAATAACTAACATGTTGCCTTCTTAACTCTAGCAGCCCACCTTCAGAAGATATATACAGTTCTGGGGAAGCCTGTTTCTATCTTCCTGAATTTTTGCTCTCCTCTTCGTAGGCACACACTGAAGCAATTTCTGCTGTCAGTCCTGAATGATCAGGCTCAGTAAAATTGTTCACATCCATCAGGATTTACTTCTTTTTGCATTATCAGGCTACGCATCAAATCACCAGCCTGTAAATAAGAGTCATACTAGGCCAACGAGTTTTTACTTACAACAGCCAATGCATTCATCTCAAACGGAGCTCCTAACATTAATTTGTGAGTTCCATTTGCCAAATCCCTCTTTTCTCAAGAATTTAACATTTACCTCAGTAAGGCACTTGCATCCTGCATTGTTACCAAACCGGCAGCCACTTTCCTTTGCTCATTTGCTTTAAAATCAATTTAAGTCATTCTTGCAAAACAGCAGCAGAGCTATAGGGCTTTACATAGCTATAGCATATACGTTTATTGGAAAAAATATATGACGAACTGCTTTATGCTCAAAATGTCTATTAGTTTGAACACATGTACCATCACATAGTGATTCCAGCCCCAACAGAAAGTTTTAAACATAATTTTTGTGTCAGGTATCTTTCCAGAAGAACGGCCAGAAGCGAAGCGGCTGAACACATTAGTGGTTATCCCTGCTATTCCCAAGGCTTATGTGCCATTACCAGTAATGACAGTTAATTGGAAGATCAGAACTGGGACCTGAGCCACTGTGCAAGTCTCTCGAAAGCAATGAAGCTACCTAGAGAGATATGGCCTCTCAAATAGTATTCCATGATGTTGTAACACTGCAGCAGCGCACACGAACACATGGCTATACAGCGTGTGCACTGCCAATCCACATGCCCGAACTCCACCAGTGTCTTAAAACATCTTTCCCATAGTCCAAGCGCAAAACTGGACACTGAAAATGAGTGGAGCTAGGATGGCCGCAAGTCATGATTCAGTAACAACAATCTGAAATAAAAGTTAGATGTCCAATGTCAGACGCATTGAGAGAACATCTCTAAGCTGGTAAGGAGATGAGGATGTCAGCACTCAATTCAGCCCTAAAGATGGATGAAATTCATCCAGCCATTTTCACAAATCACATGCTGACCCTCAAAACTTCAAGGGCTTGAACAGGAAGTACAGAAAGGGTAAACACTCACTGAGCTCTATACACAAGATTAACAACTTTTCAGACTCAAGCAGCTATTAAACACAGATTTAGTCCTGCTAACTCACTGCTATTGCCCATACCTTTCCTTCTGTAACAACTGGTAATCTAACAATTTAATTTGCATTTCTGAAGCTGCAAAAATCTGTCAGAGGAAACTCAACAAAAAGTATCTTTCATGCTTTTGTTTCCCCATGAAAAGGAATTTGTTTTAAAAATCCAAGTTTTAGGGTCACCTCTCTGTTAGCACGTGCCTATGGGTATTTAGGAGAATTAAATTTAGGTTATTTGAGAAATATGTATTTCAATTTCTTTTCAAGGAAATATTCCCTACAGAATTTCATCATAAGAACTTTATCTAGCTGCCAACTGTGAGTACTTTCAAAATAAAATTTTATGGCTTGATGCTGATAAGGTGTATCCCAAACAAGGCCAACACGATACCACTCGTGGGCTCCCTTAGGGATATCACTGCCTTTTTGGTAAAAACACCCTCAGTTTTTAATACACAACCCACAAACTTCACCAGAACATTACACAGGTTACCAGGGCTTTCCCAAAAAACAATCACACTAAGACACCCGTGGCAGCTCCAAGCACAAGGCAGTTTGGGTTAGTCACGTTTCCACAGCATGTAACAGAACACAGTGTGAAAATGGTTAACTTCAAATTTGGTCTCCTGCAAAAACGGCTGAACTACATGACTACTACCAAGAGCTTTTGTTTTCCAAATACATACACAGGGTTGGGTTTTTTTTAAATATCTCTAGTGTTACTTTACACTTAATTGCACTTCTTCACTGAACTCACTTAGCTTTTTAAGCCATTTCCAAAACCAATTTGATCAGAACGCTTCAAACTGGGAAGAAAACAGAATTTGTCAGAGGACGTGCTACATCCTAATTTGGATACATAGTTAATTTAAGATGGAAGAGGCTTATTCCACTTCCTCTCTTGTTCCTAAGTTTGGACAGCGTGATGGCTGTGACAAATCTGTGAAACGCTTTCCATAGGAGGGTCTTTAGGAATCGTTTTCCCTGGAGAGGAATCTTTTTCATGCATTCAGAAGAGACAATTCCTCTCCATTTTCAGTCACTTATGTTATGCCTACATAGCTTAACACTGATGTTATGAAAACATGTGAATCTTTTTCTGGTTTCTGTATTGTCGATCGAGCTTTTCTCCAGTGCCCGTAGCAGGACACAAGCCTGGCTCGAGTATCCCTTAGCACGCCGTGCTGCTAACCCTGCATTACAAAGCGTGTGGTGTGAAAGAAAGCCAAGCGTTTTATTTGCCAGTTGCTCACCAGTAAGATAAGCAAAGACTCCAATTCAGGGCAGAGAGGAAGATAATAATTCTAATTCTATCAGATCCTGCTGAAGCATAAGGAGTTACTTCTGGTTCCAACAGATTTTCACCTTCCTGCTTGTGTACCTTAAAGTACTGAGCAGTCAGCCCTGTGAATTCAGATGGATTGCTCATATAGTGCATGGTAGAACCACAGCCCAGCCACACACCGATGCAAAGCCACTGAACGGAGTGTGAGCGAGCTGTGTGACTGATGGCTGGTCATGCTGCAGGCGCATAAGGCTTTGCGTATTTTTTGTACCTGTGAAATCAAGGAATAGACTGCATGAGGGAAGCACATGTCAGAGGCACTTCACTATGTTCTTCTTGGTACATTATACTATATTTCAACAGGGAATTACTTTAACATTCTGATAATATGCATAAAAATCTTTATGACATTCCAGTCACCAATGTACAAAAAGTCCCTTCCTTCCTTAGCCACAATTAATCATCATTATCAGTATCTCACCAGGACAGACACATTTTTATCATTTAAAATTTGGTATTTTAAGGCAGGGGAAAAAAAGAGACAAATTGTTTGTGATGAAAATACAGGAACTAGTTTGACTGAAGCTGTTTATAATAGGAACACTGATTAAGCTCCTGAATGGATACTGATTATGATCAAACAAAAAGCTAAAAAAGGTTTCTCAGCAGATACGCTAGGTGCTACAAAAACCCCTACTTAACTAATGGAGTTACCTTGAGATGTTCTAAATTATTTACTGAAGTCAAATATTTATTGACTGTGGTTAGTAAGGTATTTGTTACTGATACTAAAGCTCCCAGAAATAATAGTTATGAGGATAGAGAAATAGAAGCCAGAAAGGAGTTTGAAAGCCCAGCAATAAAGCCTTCTGTCCAATATAAGAAAGAATATCGATATGGCATAAATATCATATATAAACATACAACTGAATGTAAGCCTACAAATGAATGTAATAGTAAAATAATGAAAGCAATCTAGCCTGTATCACAGTATTGTACAACTAAATACATTAAATAACATGCTCTCTGTTTTAGAATCAACATTTTAGCCTTTAGTCGATGTTTTTCAAGACAAAAAGAATGTGGCAGGTGATACTGTAATACAAGGGTGATTTAGTTGCAAATAGTAAATCAGTAGGATAAAATACTAAAAACATTGTGAAAGATCTTAAAAATTGATACAGTTTACAAATAGCTGAGAACTGAATAGCTCAGAAGATAGAAGGGATACTTCTGTTTGTTCACGTGCTCAGGTAGTTTGTGAGTATGACAACATTCTCAGGGTTTAATGTTGTTAAACAGCTTATTAATGTTAAGGAATGCTGAATATAAAATTCACTACTTCTATAGTACAAGTATACAGTACTTAATACAATAATTTATGTAAGTTTTAGTTTTGCGTGACTTTAAAAGGAAGACCTAATTAAAGAGCATGCATTTAATAGACCTCTTTTTATCTGTACCTAAATCAAGATTTAGTTAATAACCTTTCTGAGCCGGCACTTAATTTTGCTACTGTTCTTCAAGGTGTAAGGAACTCTACACTTTAACAGATTCCATACTCTACACTTCCTCAGCGATAATTACATTTGCATCGTACAGATGTAACAATAGAAAAATCTGTACTTATTTACATAATATGGATACTGCAATAAATATCACAATGATCCAAGTCTCCAAAGAAATAGATAAAATCTGACTCACACAAAACCACTAAAGGCATACTTCATCAGCTCTGAGAACTAGTCACTTCAGCTGGGCCAGTCTGCAGTTCTTGCGGCAAGAGCTGTGGGATCTCAGCTCTAGCGGGCTGCCCAATGCATCAAAGCCCAGGTTGTCCCCGAGTTACCAGTGTGGTGCAGCTGAGCACCAGGGCTGCATCTGAGCCCACTCAGAGCACTCTGCTCACGGGTTCCCTGTGCAGCCCAAGAGCTCCCAGGCCCCTTCTCCAGATAGATGACTCCCACTCTAGCAACCCTGAAACATCATCTCAGTGTTAACAGATCTACAGTCAGTTCTCAGTGTACGTGTATCTTCCATGTACACAAACAAAACCTGTTGCTGAAAAAAAAACAGCAAAGACAACTGCTGCTGAAAAGACAACCATGACTTAGAAATCTATGTTGTAGGCTTGAGTTAGAGCAAATTTTAACAACGACGACAATAAAATTATCAAAACACGTCTAAAGCATTTTAGTCCTCTAAGGTAGTGCAAGTTTAGACTGATAAATAACAATTGCAAGATTAAGGAGAACTGTGACAGTTTTATTTTTGGTAAGTAAATAACCCAAACCAAAACCTGGGGGGGAGGGAAGAAAAACCCCAAGTCCAAACACTAGAGATTGTGTTTTTAGTTTTCTTTAAGTAGACCGAGACATTTTCAGCATTCAAAGCATTCATGAAGTGTTCATGAAGCATAACAGAAACTACATAAGCAAACATAAATCTGCTACGTTGTTTAATAACCTTAAGGAAAAATCAGTTCTTCTGTTTGAAACTCTTCAGGTACAATATTTGAAAGAGCCAAAGAGCAGTTCACAAGAAACTAAATGGTATTAGTTCTATCATTGTCCTCCTACTAAAGTATTAAAGAAAAAATTCTTCTCTATTCAGTTTGTTAAAATGAGTTTTTGTGGGACAATATTTACAGGCTGTGGGTGCCTATTTATCTCTCTTCCCTCACTGCAGGGCTCATGGTCAATGAGTAACCTCCTCCTCGCTGCACAGCAGCCTCTCTGCTGGCGGCTTCTACCTCTGGAGATTCCTGACTTTTCCTGGTTGCAAACACCTCACAAGAACATCCACTGAACTACTTTATCTTGAAAAGGAAAGTGGGCTGAGCGTGCTAGAGTTCTCTGAAATCAACCAATTGATCAAAGTCCAGTTTGAAGTGAAAAACCCCTCCCAAACCTAAGTTTGCGTTCACAAGGTACATTAGTGATTTTTAAATTATATAAATTGGAAACAACTAAGGAAGAACAAAGTGAAATAAAACATGTCTGGATAACATCTAACAATCAGACTCCATACCGACCACAGCTGCTGCAGTATTAAGCCAAACACAGCCCCCCTGCCACCTTCCACAGAGCTTCTTCCCTGGAAATCTGTTTCTGATTCTGCATCTTTAGTAGGTTAAACAGCCTCCCTCCTACCCACAAAATCATGAGAAGTACTCAACGTACCAACAGATAATGGAATACAATCTCCGTGCCACTATTTATTCTTTGCTGAGAACACTCACTCCACCTTCATAACGCAGGTAACTTCTGACACTCGCCTCTCCCTTCCCTTGCCAGCCTCCTTCCCTCCATCGCCCACCTTCCAGCAGTCTGTCAAACCGGGCAAGACAGGACATCCTGTCTGGGAACTGATATATGAACCACTGAGAAAAGCTCTGGAGTTTGCCCTGTCTTCCGAGATGATGAAGTTGGCAATTTAGTAGATGTCTTTAGCACTCAAGCCTCAATGTCAATCGAGAGTTCTGCAGCTGAGATGAAGTAGAAGACACCGTCTCCTGAGAAGGGGGAATTGAGGGGGCATTTGCAATCTGCTTCGGAGCATTTGTATTTTTGACACAGAAATGAAGTTTTCACAGTCACTTATATGATGATACATCAGTGCTTGGAGCCTGAGGTAAGATAAATGCTTACACTCACCACGCAGCACAGAGACCCGTAACGGGTGCAATGAAACTAAGGATTCGCATATTTATGCTGGCTGCCAAAGCACAGGTATCACAGAAATACCCATCATAAGATATAGCCCAAGAAAGAATGCTTTGACATTCTCTCGCAAAAGCTGTGCAGTGAAGCGTCCCAGGGCCCTCGAGCCCTCTGGAATACCCAACGTGCTGCTTACGCCTCGCGAAGGGGACCCTGCTCTTCACACCTGCTGGGGCCTTCTGCCAGACGCAGACTGCAGAACCACTTTCCAGAGCAGGTCTGGATTCAAAGACCTGGGAGACAGCAACAGCACAGCAAAGCAGGTGCAATATTCAGATGTAGACAGCTGGCAACCGCTTTTATCTGAGCTCATGTCACACTTACGTCGGTGTCCTTACGACAGATTGGGTACGGGTACCACGCCTAGGAACAGAGCGCAATACAGAAGGACATCAAGCCCAACCACACTGAGGCATTATGTCTATCAAAGGAGTACGTGTCATTTTCTATTAAATGTGAATGACTATAGCAAGGGCAAAAAAAAAAAAAAAAAAAAA
>Ga0065711_1044042_pt1 | contig 14361 bp, 10 predicted proteins | sample Hoacrofraction12_FD_59098 | JGI IMG/M metagenome (GOLD analysis project Ga0065711, IMG submission 59098) | Hoatzin crop microbial communities from Cojedes, Venezuela - Epithelial fraction 12 v2 (version 2) | ecosystem: Host-associated > Birds > Digestive system > Esophagus > Crop | place...
GAACTTCTTCCCTCTGAGGGTGACGGAGCCCTGGAACAGGCTGCCCAGGGAGGCTGTGGAGTCTCCTTCTCTGGAGATATTCAAGACCCGCCTGGACACCGTCCTGTGCAGCCTGCTCTAGGTGACCCTGCTTCGGCAGGGGGATTGGACTAGATGACCCACAGAGGTCCTTTCCAACCCCTACCATTCTGTGATTCTTTGATTCTGTGACACCCTAGCTGTTTAAGGAAAAAAAAGGCACTGGTTTAATTTGTTCAGCAGGCTCCTTGCAAGCTGTCAGGAAGACAAGTTGAGCAAGGTTGTGAGGAGGTCTGTTCAAGATGCACTTAAAATTCACCACCCCTTGCAAAACAAAGACCAGTAAAGGTTCCCTTTGACTTCCTGACTAAACATCCTCAGGGCTCTGCATTTCAGATGGCTATTTTAAAGAGTGAACCAGATCGAAAATCACTTATGAAGACCCAAGCAAACTTCTTTGACTTCTCCCACACTTACTTATCTTTCTCAGCAATGTTCTCTGCCTCCTACATTGTGCTAGAACATTTCTTGATGGAAAAGTGAGAAAGGAAAGTAGTTCTCCACCTGCAGAGAAAACTGAAGTGTGTGATTCCCTCAGCCCTGGTGCTGTGCTACGAACACAGAGATCTGAAACACATTGCTGCGGCCAATGTCTGCCACTGCCACGTGGCATGACCCAGACTTCTGTTAACACATTTAGAATAATGAGGTTGTATAATGTTTGCGATCTTGCAACCTTACTGGTTTACAAAACACCTGAGACACCTGATCTGGAGCCCTGAATCTGCCAGATATGCCAGAGTCTGTTAGTAGCCCTGGAGGCTGCATGAAATATCTCCCATATTCTCCCAAAATCTCTGCACTTCAGGCATACAGGACAGAAAGAAAATATGAAGTATTGTAAAGGTAAATTCACATTTTATTCTATAAAAAAATTCAGTCAATACATATGAAGAACCTCTGTACAGGCTTCACATCTAAATCACTCAAGATGTTTGTCTATTAGAACATATTATATGGATAATGTGTACAACTACTTCCTATAGCGGAAAGGAAAAACTTGTTATTATACTATGAACTTTTGTTACTGATTTCTGTTGCTTATTTTTTGACGTGACAATCCAAGTTAAAAAAACACAAGACAAATGGCTTTTGTAACATTTGCAAAGAAACATCTATTTCTAAAAAAACCCAGGAAAACTGTAATTAGGAAAAGGCATCTTGTTAAAAAAGAAAAAGAAGGCAGTGTACTTGATTTTAAATCATGTCAGTTAAAAATGTCAAGCATATTGGTTGTTGTAGTGAAATGGGCTTTTGTCTCTTAAGGACTTGATCTATAATTAAGCGTTTTTTGGTAGATGATCTTACTGTGTTCCATTCCCATGAATCCCAGTGCTGTTTTCCCTAAAGATACTCCATCAAGACAAAGGCATGGAAAAAATGAGCAGTAAGGGGAAAAAAAAAATAGAAGTGCTGTTAGATCTCTTGTTTATTATGTTTGACCAGGCAGTTTACCTTTCTTCTTTTTTAATCTTGATTTTTTTTTTTTTGTCTTTCATTAAAATGCAATGTCCTCTAGTTGATAGTGTTTGGGCAGCTTTCCCATGTCTGCCTGACAACATCAATGGTTAGCTGCTGGGCTGCAGTGACCCTGCAAGCAAGCTGTCCTCTGGTATTCTGGCTGCACCTACTATTACTCAAGCAGTGGGAGCCAAACAAATGCGACATTTGGAACTTTCCTACTTGTTCTGCAAAGCGCCCCACCAAGCCTGGTGTACGGACATGCTGTATAAGGAATCGACAATTCCCTGCGATTACACAGCGGGACACGAACACTGGCAGCAGAGCTGAGAACTTAACTCTGGGGTATACGGGACTGACAAATGCAGAGACTTATTGATCCTCGGCAGTCTGTCTCATCAGCAAAGTAGTAATGGTCTGCATATTAACACAACAGCCATGAGGTTACAAAAGACAAGAAAGGACGCTGGAGCTTAGTGCCTGGAGGATGCACATGCTGTGCCAGCTCCACACGTAATGTGGAAGGTTAACCAGCCACCATCGCTCGGCTCACAGGCCAGCCTTGCCAATGTTTATTTAAGTAGAAGGACTAAAAATGACCACTTCTGCTGAAATGTTTGTGCCAGGCTGGAAATCATCAGGATGTGCAACTAAATTGCAAACTAGCAAGACCTAGCAAATTAAGCAAAAGGAAAATGAGTTCCACAGATTTTGGACAAAAGTATTGCTTAAAAAGTACTGATTAGAAAAATGCTATTGCTTAATGAATGCACATGTCTTCAGCTGGCATCAAGGAGAGAGTTGGCTCTCACTTGGTTCCCAGACACGCAGGTGACAGATGATAATTCTCTGCCTTCTAAGTACAAGCTGGAGGTATCAATGTAATCACCAGCCCAGTGCCAGCCCGGTGCCAGGGAAGTGCTTCAGTGACATTGAGGAATGGTGCTGCAGTGTTTGCTGATTTTGAGTGACTAATACCGCAAAATGCTCTTGCACTCATCCTCGCTGTATAGAATCTCTGTGGGTCTTGAAGCTGGGCAAGAATCAGGCTGCAGAATCAAAACTTTAGAGAAGTTCAATTACTTCATCAGTGTACACATCTGCCTATTATCTGTAAACAGAGGAGTGTAAAACCACTCAGTGTGAGATCATGATATCCTGTGAAGTTTCAGGTCTCTATCAGAGATCCTGAGCGGGTTTGAAACAAGGCTTTGTGGAAGACTGGGTTTTGACAGATTATTGCTAGAAAAATGTGAACACTGAAGTACTGTTTTAGCTGTACTATTACAAACAATATTATTTTAAAATGGAAATACTGTAATACTGTTATTAAATGGTGAGTTATGATGTATGTATGTTATATCTCATATATTATGATGCTATCAAGATATATACCATGGTTAATGATCAAACAGCACTACAGAATTATTTGAATTCTTGATTATCACTATCTTTAATATCACTTGGTGGGTACTGTTAACGCTTTCCTTTACAATTTCAGGATACACATTCATTATGTCAAAATTTCTCATGAAACAGAAATTCTGTTTCCCAGGAAACCCCAGAGCCTTTTTCTGTATGTTTTTTTTTTTTTTTTTACTTTTCCTATTTGCTTTTGTGTATGATTTTTCTGAAGACTTGTAGGCAGATTCTCTTGTAGGCTGTCTGGACTCCAGGGTAAAGAGGTCTTCAGGGTGTTTGCAGGGTGTCTGAAAATATAATTTACGTATGTTAGATATTTTTTCTTTCAACAAAAAAAAAAGGGAATTTGAAAATTAAGAAAAACTGAAAAAAATCTTTTGTAACTCACAGTAATCCTGGCTGATGGTCAGGGCTCTTATTCACCATGTGCACATAAATGCAACCTATCTGCATCAACAGCCAAGTACACCTGGGATCTAAATTAACTGTGAAGTACTTTGTGAGGACATTCTGCACTGGACGATGAAGACTAAAGAAGATGAATTCAGCGATTTCACTATAGTTTTAATATCATAGTGCATCAATGATGTTCTTGCACTTCTGAATGCCAGGGATAATGGAAAGACATGAAAAGTATAAAAAAGGGACTATATTTAGGCCTACAGAATACTTTTTAACCTCTTCATACTCTTTACAGTCTCTGTTGTCTTCTGAACTGGTGAAACCCAAGGGCTGCACTTTAGTCGTCATCAGGAATGGAAAAGCTCTTGAAACCCGTGGGGAAGGAGAAGGGGGAGCAGCTGTATGCCAAGTCGTCATTCCACTTGCAGACCTCCACTGAAGGAGTAGAGAGAGAGGAACATGGTCAGCAAGGTTTAGGGTAGGGCTCACTTCAGGGTAGGAAAGTTACCACTGTGTCAGTACAGTAGGTGGTGTCGCTCCGCCCAGAGGGGATCTAGGAATGTCTTCCTGACCCAGAGGCCTCGGGGGATGAATTCAGTCCATTTTGAATAGAGGTTGTTTACACAGCCCAGTGAGAAGTGTCCTCTAGCCATACCTGCTGGTCTGGTACATTGATTTCAACAGCAACATTTCCATGTAACTGAGATCAAAACCTGCCCTTGTGGGATAACACAGATTTTCAAATTGCATTTCTACTATGGGCCTTAATCATAGTCTTGACATTTTCTCTATGCATTCTTGTGCCTGAATGAAATTTTTTTTTTTTTTTTAAATAGAAGCAAGGAACACTGCAGAGTCAGTTGGATCAATTGCTACATTATAGTCAATAATATTGCTTCTACTATATTCAGTAAGGTAGTATCCACCACTAAAAGTGTTAACGTTCAACAATTATTAGACATATTTATAGCAAACAAAAATAATTTATAATTTAAAGATAAACTGTATTGCAAATTGAAGTAGGTTAGTTGCTCATTCTTAGATGGAATCAAGGCTCAGACAGCATCCCTTTTCACAGCTTTAGCAAAGGACACATTGGAATAACCATAAAACATAAACCTCTGTTGATTGCTTGCTAGAAGTCTGAAGAGCAGTTAAAACGCAGCTGTAATTAAAAACTAAATTTTATTTTTTTTATCTTTTTAAATTTATGAAATCCAAGTTACTCCCCAGCAGTAGCAACAGAAACCCATCCCAGTTCTAAGCGGCATTTATGGTGCAGAGCAGCTCCTTGAGCCTCAGGTGTTCCTTCCACACCTCATGTCGGGGTGGCTCTTTCCTTGGACATGGTGGGGTCTGTCCCCAACAGCTATTTATATCCCTTGGTAAATTCTCTCCCTTATTTTGCTCTTACATGAAACACAGACCCTGTGTGTGCTGACACCAAGCCCAGCAGCACAGGACACCGGAGCAGGAAGAGTACACCAAACAAGGAATGCACTGACCCTGCACAGTGGCCATCCATCGGTGGGGCTGAACCCAAACTTACAGGGACAGGCATGAGGTCTGAGGTCAATAAGGGGCACACAGGAAAAAGTCACAAGGTCTTTTACAAGTAAATGGCCAGTTTTTCTATTCCAGATGTGTAAAACCAAAATATTCTCATTTGGTTTCTTTTTCTTGCTGATGAATAACCTGTGTTGTTCTTGTTTTGTACGACATTATTCTTTTAAGCTGCTGCATGCCCATACATCAACCACGTACATACAGATTTATATGTACTCGCACACACATATACACAGAAAGTACACCACAAAATTATCTGTTGTGATCCCCAGCAGCCAAGAAGCATTAAACCTGTCACTCATTCAGGTGACAGCCCTAAACACCAGGTTACAGGCTTGACTCAAATTAAATTATATCTTTTCCTCCATGTCCTCATTTTCAATGATTTGTACAAAATAGACCTGTTATAACAGTGCCCTCACCTCAGAAGACTCAAAGCCAAACCCATATGGACCAGTAGCTTCTGCAAAATGCAAGAGGTGTATGATATTTTTCATTCATTTGCCAGTCCTATCTGTAACTTACCCTTTGGCTTTGCAGAGGTTTAAAGTGGCCATTTACGAGTTAACAGGCAGTAGGCAATTCTCCCCCTGAAAAAGCTGCCTGCAGCTGCGGACTTACTTAAATGTGAATGTGTAGTTGGTCTCCTGCATGCAAAATAAAGCAGGTGCTAAAATATTAAACTCTACCACTGTCCACTATTCATTGCATCCAACTGGTGCTGTCAGAAGCAAGCTGCTTGACTAACCAGAGCCTGTGATTTAGTACGACATCTCAACTCTAATTACTCCCTCCTCCTGACTCATTTTCTCAGCCTCCAATGTTCAAATTCAGAGAGCCAGGATTTGAGGTGTTGCGGGTGTGGTTTTGTGCAAGAGAGCTGGAAAGGTGCCTGCCTCTGAATGTAGAAGACAGTTAATCCCCTTGGGGCCCCTGAAAAGATTTGCTACAAAGCTAAGTCTTTCGGGGAGCAATTTAACCTGCTCTTGGGTGTCTTTGTGGTGTCTTGGTAGATTCGTCAAGTCTCACGTACTAAACACGGGTGTCACGCAGCTGGCTCCTACCCTAACTGTCTGTACAGGCCACTGTCACCCACATAGCGTCTCTGCTGCTCTGCCCCATCTGCCTGGCACAGATATGCCTTTTGCTGGCATGAAGAATCATAAAAGTGAGGGCACTGGTATTATTCCCCCTTGCAATGCTGCGTTCAGATTAGTGATATAGGATGGATCAGGTCATGCGACAGGGCAGCCCCAGACTTCCCCACTGCACGTCTGGACCATGAGCAAATCACAGATAACAAATTGCAAAGAAAATAATCAGAAACATTTTGAATAAATATACTCTGCTGCAGGGTTAACCTGCCCATATACCTTACAGTTCACCAAGAACAGTCCCTGATGTCCATGAATCAACAACACAGGCAATAAGAAACAACATCTATAAAGCTCTCTGCGAGCCGCTATTTTCTCTAGCAATATGCTTTTCTGTGTTGAAGAAAGTGAACATTTTATTGATCTTGCTATAATATTATGATCTTTTCTTCTGAAATTTGACAGTGAATTCAGAAATAACAGACTTTTGTTTGTTTTGCAAAGAAGAGGGGGAATAAACCCCCTACTTTCTTTTGCTTCTTGTTTATTTTTCAGAGGAGAAAGTAAGAACTTTAAAATATTTCGCACCAAAATGAAAACAAGATTTTCCAGACTATTTAGAAGTGTTCTATCTTTTTTTTTATAGCCTCCACACACTTTAGAGTGTTACAATACAAACTCTAAGGTTATTCAGGCTTGCTTGTCTCTGGCTAAGTTGTTTTAATTATGTTTTCCCAATATTTTTAGGTTAGTTTGGTTTCAGTGTTAGCTAATGTGCTGGAAGAGAACACTTTTTCACTAGAGAAATATATCTCAGCATAGACCATTACAGCTGCCACTTATGAAGTGGTGAGGTATGGGACCATTTCCCCAAAGTCCGCATTTCGATTTACGTGACAGGAGCATGCCCCATGTCAGGTAATGTGATAGCAGGCAGGTGGCATGCCACTGCTGTGTGGTTTCGTCATGTGAAATACTTTCCTTGCTATCCATGAGTTGCCAGTTCATTGCAAATGCCTCCTGATACCAAAGCATCTCATTAAACTTTTACAGTCCTCTACGCAAGAACTACTGCCCAGTGAAGAACTGAGCACTTGCCTCCTCCTGGAAGTATTTTTTGGTGCATAGAGCAAATTTCTCACCAAATAATAAAAAATAAAATTATGAAGCTGTGATGGCAAAATCCAATACTAAAAATTTTATCTGTAGAGTGCAACAATCAGGCTGCCCTTCCACAGCTCCCAAGCAGCTTTGGATGCCCTCCACTCCCTTTTTTTTCAGACAAGAGTTGGTGTTCTTTCAAACCCATAAATTATTATTTTGTTCAGCTGTCACCACTGCCACATGCACTGGGCCTACTAAGGAGTATGCAAGACGAAGAACTTCTCAGGGAACAGTGAATCCCTCCTCGTATCAACAACAATTCCTACAAACAGGAAAACTGAAAGTATCTGAAGTAACGGTGGACAAATCAGGTCTGTACCATTTATCATTCTTGATGGACACCCAAGGCTTCACAGCTCTTTTCTATGAAAATTTTCTTTGGTAATCCATGATCCCAATCCATGGATGAGTGACTTGCATGCAATCTGCAAATTAATTCTCACTAATAAGATTCCCAGACTAGAAACACGAAATAACATGTCAGCAATTCCCCAAAATTAAGACTGCAGTTTTCCAATATTTCCTCTTCTTTGTGGGACAACTCGCAGGATTTTGTTTCTCCTTTTCTGTTCCTCTTTTTCATTCCTTATTTCCTTATTGTCTTTGTGAGCTCACTGGCCCTGTTTCCCCCTCCAAAACACTGATTCTACAAAAAAATGTCGCTAGTAACTTCAGTTTGAATGAGTCATATTTTTATTTGGGGTAAATCAAAATAATTCCTCCACATTGAATTAATTTGTTATCACTGCTTATTAAGTTCTATCTTCTGCTTCTGAGGATTCAGTCAAGATAAGGGCCCTTTTCTGCTGTGCATGTTACAAATATATAACAATATATTTTTTCTGCTCCAGACTATTTATTGTCCAGATAGACAAAGGACAAGGCAAAAGTGAATAACATACAAGGAAGTCAAAAAGAAAGAAAGAAAAAAAATGCCATCAGTTGTGGTTCTGGCTATTTATATTGTTTAGGAACAGGATTGCATTTTTGTTACCAGATTGGAATGTACAAGCTTTCCCCTCAGTGTTTAGTCCTGTTAAGGAAAGTTAGAGAGACATCTATACCCTTTTTCTGCTACATATTTATTCTGTGCAATGGCTTGTGAAAGAAAATGCTGACTGTTTTTTCTAGTTCTGAAGCCTTTTCACAGTGTGTGGGGGAAACAACAGAGACTGAAATTTAATGCTGTTGTTGAATTTACAAATACCTTTAAAACTTAAACTGTAGCATCATTTTAAACCTTGGGCAGTGATGGGGGCTGGGCAGCTTTATACAGCTTTCTCCTCGCTGGTGTCAGTCCTGGGACAGAATTTCTGGATGCCTCTGGTGTGCACTCACCATTCCCTGGTCCCAGTGGGAGGAATGGGGCCGTGGCTCTTTGCAGCAGCTGAGGTGTGGTGGGTTTGGCATGGGGCCTGGGGATAGCGCGTGGCTGTTAAACCCCAGAGGATGAGAAATCACCTTCCTCAGACAAGGCAGAGGCCTCCTAGGTGACCCTTGATGGCTCTGCCACTCTACTGTTAATCATATGAGAGCTTACAAGATGCTTTGCACTTCCATTTCTGGATGGAAATACTGGAGAAGGAAGATATCTTTTCCTTTTCTTGCTCCAAAATCTGTCTATAGTATACATCAGGGAAGTGCTCTGGTATATGAAACCAGCACTGACTCAAGATCAAACCTACAAACAAAAAATTGGTGTTCTGTTCATTGTAACCTGCCTGTTCTTTGTTACTGTAGGCTAGCCTGTACGTATATAAGCTTGATTAAAGACCATAACACAAATAGTATAAAAAATTCTATTTCTTCCTTTTTCAATACTGTCATACAATATAATTACATGATTTCTAAAGGATACTTAAAAATTAATTATAAGATGTTTTCTTTACATTTTTATTCACAAGTGAACTATCGAACTTAGTATTACCTTCTGTAAATACCATTCCAAATAATCACGAAACATCCTATAATTCAACTATAAATAACCTCTGAGAACCATAAAATTATATATTCTAGGCTGGTGACACAAACAGATGCATTCACCATCCTGACTGTAAAATGAAACCTAAAATATACTCAGGATTTTTGCCTGCTTTTGATCTGTAATGTGCCTCTGTGCATGGCAAATACAATGGAGCCTATACAGCCTGTAACACTCTCCTTGGAACTAGCCCTTCCCAGAAAAACAAAGTTAAAATTAAAACAAAACAAAAAACCCAGTACTTTTCCTATTAATAAAATAGGCAATAAAAGTCTTTACTCAGCTATGGCTGAGATAGAGAAATGCAGGAAGAATTAACAACTACTGCAGAAAAAGATGCATTTTTCTGACACTTGTTACAGAAATCTTGATGTGACATTTTCAAGGATGATGGTTTACTGTTACTTGTGTACTAACTTCTGAGGCCTCCCCATCTTGATGTTTAGTGCAAGAAGACCTCTTTGCACTACCAAATGGTAAAACAAGGTTTTAGAACAAATGAAAATCGGGTTAGGCAAACCTAACTTGGAAAGAAGGACTGTTCTTCACCAGGTGACCAAAAGCTCGATACATCTATGCCTAACACACACAGCTTTTATCAAAAAGGCAAGATAAGACATCATAGACAGCAGTGTAAGCAGATATTTTAAATGCAAAGACACTGTTGTTGCTGTTGTTTAGCTCAACTTTTGGGGTGCTCAGATGAAAAAAGACATGCAGTATTTAGATCACACAGGACCAGGACAGGGATAACATTTTATATGGTAAAGCAAAGCTTAAAAAGGAGTTAATAACTAGGGTTGCAGTAGGTTGATGGTGGTGAGAGAAATTAAACAAGGTAGAAAGCTACATTTTGGCTGAGTTCCCCCACTGCATGGTGTGGCACGCACACAATGCTAACCCACAGACTCTGACCCTTTCAGCATCACGTCCACCTCCACCATGGCCTGAGGCTCCCACAGCTGTGAGCCTGAGCTTGTGGGCATCTGCTAGGAGACTGTTCATGAGTCTGAGCCTCACAAGGACTGTGGCCATGCAGGGGTCAGGGACAAAGCCGTCTGACACTTCTTGTGTCATAAAAGCAGAACAGAGCTGTATGCATTTTGATAAGATGTGCAAAAAGACAAGCTGATTAAGCACAGGACAACATTCTGGGCTTAGTGCATTTGATTCCCAAAATGCCTGGGTGAAACCTCACAGATGTGTCATCTTGGGTGCCACTGTGGCACCCAACACCATTCTTTGTTTTTTAAGCTATATCGCCAAGTGACAGGAATAAAATTGATGATCTTCTCCTTCCATCTTTGATAAATAAGTGCTACTGTTTTCCTGCTAGCACCTGTTTCCTTCCTACATCTCCTCTTGGGAGATTTTTTTTAAAGATTTTTTTCCTTGAGAAGCAGATGAATTCCAAATCCCAGGTCACCCCCCATCTGTTTCCAGAAAACAAGCTAGTTAATTTTGGGGATGCTAAAAAAGAGTTCTAAAAAGCCTCTTTCACATTGATGGTCCCCAACACTACAAGACAAGGCATATGGGGGAGAAGCAGTTGGTGGATCAATTTTATTTGTGGCATAAGAAACTGGATAAAAGTGTTCTTGTGAGGACATATGACAAAGGTTAAAGGCAGATTCGATGATCACCTTTTCCCTCGTGGGCTATTATTACTTACACGCTGCACAGCTGGTACTGACTACCAGTAATGTGTGATTAGCTATTTTAATATTCACACTTGGAATAGGGTGGTAAAGACTCCCCTTTTTGTGGTTTATAGCTCTGTAGGTGTTTGTAACTTTGCAGCTTTCCATCTGCAAGCAAACTCATGCTCACCTCTGTGTACAGGAAGTTATGAATATGCTGAAGGGAGTTTGGAGAAAAAGAACAAAAGTTACTATGAGGCTGGAAGGAGAGATATATAAAAGAGATAAGTAGGCACAGCTTGACTAAACAATGACTAATTGCTAGGGCATAATAATAATTCTGAAAGGAGCCTTGATTTATCTGAAGAATGCTCAAGGCTTCTTTTAAGACGCTTTACTACTAGAATTATTTATCTGTCTAGGTTAAGGGCACAATTGAAGACTTCTGTCCTCATTTGATGGTCGAAATTAAGGAAAACTAAACACACACAGAACCGTAAGCATCACAGGGTTATTCAAATGCCAGTGGCTCTTAAAATATTCTTGCATGAACAGTTCTGTGTGTCACCAGAGGAAGCTAATGGGTGTCCTACAGTCTCAGATGGTGATAAACAAAGACATTAAATGATAATGGTTACAGGACTCTTAACAATGAATTAGTCTAATCCAATACACAGAACGACATGGCCTGTGAATTGCTGTATACCGGGAAGCACCAGCCATGCATTCTGGGTAAAGTGGCTAGCATAAAAGGTGCAATGAAACATATTAAATGTGGGGAGAAAGGATACGGTATTCCTTACAAAAAGTTAAAAATATTAGTTCATAGTACTCGGATGGTATAAAATGCCATGGCTGCATTTACTTCACCAGCACTGTGTTGATTTGCATTAGCTGAAGTTCTGTCCCTAAATTCTTTAAGAAAACCCAGAATGAAACTGTAATGAATTTATTTTTGGAGGGACACCATCTGGTGTTTTATTGCTAGCTGACAAGAAGTAGGAAAGGATAATCTGACTGCTGGTTGCAAGAGCAGTGCAGGATTTGTTTTTAACAGGGGCTAGTGAGGATGTGTTTAACCAAGTATCTCTTTTTAACAGGTCCCTCCACAATTATCTACAAGCTGGAGATGAGCTCAAACCAAATCCAGTGACCTGGATATGATAAACTGTCTCTCTTTAAAAGTGGTCTAAACTAGGAATAATGGCACAATTCTGTCATGCTTCAGAGGCAAATTAACCCCCTGTCTAGATCTCTGTTGTGCATAACCAATCATCTCCATTTAATGGCTTCAATATTTCTGTTGATTATAAAGTTGCCCACGAATATAAGCTAAGCCACCTTTCAGGATTCATAACCCAGTGTAAAACTGAGGAACGTGAATCCTTGTCTAGATGTTGATTTCATTGCATTCTCTGATTCCCTTAATTTTTTTTTCATCATTCTTCTTCTAGACTATAAATAATTTTTTCCAGTTGTTCCAGCACGTAATTCTCTGTAGAACTACTCCTCATACCACACTACAGCACAAGCAAGGTAAAGGTACTTTTCTTCAACGCTGTTAATTGATTTTGGGAAAAGAACATTTAGGTGTGATTTTTTTTTTCTTTTGATATTGTAACTATGTCAGATGCACCTCTTTTTGATTCCTGTTAAATGATAATTTTAGCAAAGCCTTTAGGTAGAGACATCAGACAAAGGGACAGCCGAATCTTTCTGAGAAAGATTAAATGATGGTGCTCAGAAAGGCAACCAGTTTGTTCTTCAAGAAACAGCCAGCCACAGAGCAAGTGCCAAAGCCGTGTCTGAGGAGATAAGCATGAGTGTGAGTTATTTAGTAACAGAGAGCTAAGAAAACAAAATGATTGTTTTATTTGCCTATCTTTATCACAAAATGCAGACGTGACTGAGTGGTGAGACTATGACAGAAAGTGAGGGCACAACTTCTCTTATGGAAATGCATGTTAGATAGAGGTTCAGCAAAAGGACCTTTATTTCTAGATGTTTGTATTAATTTATGTGATTAGGAAGCACTGGCTGTAGGATGTAGTAAGACTAAAAGCTGCTGTAAGAGCTTGTGAGAGTCCAGGCAGCAGATGTCTCAATCATCTCCTCCAAAAGAATACAGCTGTTATCATATCAATGCAGTTGTTAACTGAAGGAGGGGGCGCTGTGAAGGTGGGGCAGCACTCCGGTGGAAACACGTTCCTTACCTATGCAGCCTGGAGAAGAGACCACAGACACAAAACGTGGCTAGACCTGTTGTGCCAGCTAAGCAAGAAGACAACAAGGAGGGGAGCGAGACCACCAAGAGACCATCGACTCATTTCTAGAAGGCTTGACACCCACCAGACCCATTTCTGGAAGACTCTAGAAGCCCAAACTGCACAGGTCACCTAATTAGCATCAAAGGTGAACAAGCTGGCCTAGGGGCAGGAAACAGGGGGTTTAAAAGAAGGACTCCAGGACCTGGAGCCCCCTACGCTGGCCGGATCAATACTGCCCCCAGGACTGGTGATTCCTTTATTATTTCTCTTTTGTTCTCTTTCCTTTCCTCTCCTTCTCTGATATATTTCTGATAAGTACCCATGTTGCCAACTCTTTTTATGTTTTCCAAGTTCAAGTCTCCTCTTTTACAAATAAAAACTTTAATTGATCGTTTGGTGTCGTTTCACCTTAATTTACCCCAAGGAGATTCACAGAACCTTAGTCGCTCCCCCCCGCCCCCGCCATAGGCAGGACATGACAGAGCTGATCTGAGGTCTCCTCATTTGCTTGTGAAGTATGCATTTTCCCCAGTGAGGCGAGCATCGTGCTGTTCTCCACCAGCAAGGGCTGGTGCTGGTCCTTCTGCTGGTGGAGCCCACTTCTGTGCATCCCAGGCTGCAGTCTGGTCCAGGACACAGCCATCCCAAGTTTTGAGCTGTGAGAATGTGGCTATGTCACACTGGGTTCGCTGACCTCTGCAGCTGTTCTCAGCTAAGACTGGGGAGGGTGATGTGGGGTCTGAGCTGGATTTGACAGCATTTTCTCTGGAGGAGCTCCTGAAATTGTGGCTACCTTAGCTGACTCCACAAGTAGTGCTACGACAAAGTAGATGCTCTTCTTTCCACTAGCCACCGGTTTCGGGCCGTTTGGAGTTAAATTATGATCAGTTGCCAAAGAAATGCCAGACCGCAGGAGTTACATACAGTCAGGGGACTGTGTATAACTTCTGGTTTCTAAGGAACAGTACATAAGGATAATCCCATAGCTTCAGCATTAAGACAGCTAATACTTTTATTACCTTTACTTCTATTAATGTTGTTTGGAAAATATGATGTTAATATATAACTGTAATTGCAGTAGATCTGCAATTATAAATAAAGCCATAAATATTTCCCCTTAGTCAGACTCAAGAAGAGGCTGAGGGAGCTGGGCTTTTTCAGCCTGAAGAAGAGAAGGCTGCGAGGGGACCTAATATATACTTACAAATATCTGAAGGGTGGGTGTCAGGAGGATGGGGCCAAACTCTTTTCAGTAGTGCCCAGCGACAGGACAAGGGGCAATGGGC
>Ga0065711_1044043_pt1 | contig 14361 bp, 10 predicted proteins | sample Hoacrofraction12_FD_59098 | JGI IMG/M metagenome (GOLD analysis project Ga0065711, IMG submission 59098) | Hoatzin crop microbial communities from Cojedes, Venezuela - Epithelial fraction 12 v2 (version 2) | ecosystem: Host-associated > Birds > Digestive system > Esophagus > Crop | place...
CTGAAGCCAAGGAAGTTCCATCTGAACACGAGGAAGAACTTCTTCCCTCTGAGGGTGATGGAGCCCTGGCCCAGGCTGCCCAGGGAGGTTGTGGATTCTCCTTCTCTGGAGATATTCCAGACCAGCCTGGACGTGGTGCTGTACAGCCTGCTCTGGGTGACCCTGCTTGGGCAGGGGGTTGGGCTGGGTGACCCACAGAGGTCCCTGCCAACCCCCACCATTCTGTGATTCTGTGACTCTCTGACTCTGTGAGCCCCGCGGGTCGGCTCGGCTCCGTCCAGGTGTGCACTTGCAGGACTCCTGTGTCCCTGCAGCAGCGTTTGGGCAGGGGATAGCGCGCGTGGCTTACACAACCACCCTGACAAAAGTGACGATATCAGTGCAGATGTCACGGCAGGGGCTTCAGCAAGGGCTACCAGAGTGTGCAGCCGGTGCTGGTGTAGCGTGTGTGTGCCAGTTGGTAGAGCAACCCCCAGCTATGTCTTCTTCTTTGCCATTGATCCCTGGCCGAGGAAGATTTAACTGGACGTGCCCTTTGGTGCATGCTGCAGTCAGGGGTTTGCTCTGGGTGTGCAGGGGAGCCTCCGGGCAGTGAAAGCCTGTGGCTGGGAGGTGTGTGGGGAGCACAGTGTCTCTGACAGAGCTGGTCTGACCCCTCAGTAAGCCCTGGGTGCAGCAGGATTTGCCATCGCCCCCAGCCCTAACATTTCGAATACTTTCTCTTCCAGCACAGGCTGAAGCCCTGCTCAGCAGCACTTCCAGCACGTCAGCACGCCGCTCGCCATGCCCAGCCCGTCGGCAGGCTGCCCTCGGGTTCTCCAGCCCTGGCAGAGGTAGCAAGGGTCATCCCTGCGGCAGAGCCAGCTTCTCTCTTCTCCACCCCACCACCTTGCCGGTGTCTGCCAGAGCCAGGACGGGTGCGCTCCCAGCCCCCAACAGTGCGAGGGAGAGAAATGAAAGATACTGTTTTTCAGGTGGAATAGCTTCCAAAATGGTACATTTGCAGTCAGAGTGCTGTTTGGAATGCATATGAACCACTGCCTGCAGCAATGAGAAACAAAGCCATTAAAGTTTAGATAGCAGTGTTTTTATTTTTAACCAAAATGAGTCAGTCTCCCCTCTAGCTCTGAGCAGGAGACGGGAGAAAGTTGGGCACTTCGAGTTCAGAAAGCCTTAACCCCACCGGGATCCTGCTGCGGGGAAAGTTCAAGCAGCCTGCTCCCTTTAATTGTGCCTAGAAAAAGTATTTAAACTGAAGTTGCTGCTTGGATAGTGCCTTGGCTGAGTGGAATTTTTATTTATTTCCCTGGGTTTTAATTTTTTTTAAAAAAGAATAGATTTCAGGACATTTATTGCACCCCTCTTTCCTCCCCACATCGAGAAGGCCTCATGTTGTCTTTCCTTCTTCCGCATCGCTGCTGCGGGAGGTTGAGGGCCAACCTATTTCCCAAGCTGGAAACTGGGCGTGGGATGCTGCATTTTCCATCAAGCTCCCCTGGTAGTAAAAATGGGCTGAGGGAAGAGGACGAGCCGGGGAGGTGGCCTGGTGTGTGCGTGGAGTGACCGTGGTGCGTACGTGTATGCACACGGGTGTACTCCCTGCCGCGTCGAGGCAAGGCTGCAGCCTGCTTACTGTGCACGCCCAGCGCCCAGGCACCAACTGCGTTTCAACAAGACGTCTACCTGCTTCCGCACCACGGCCAAGCCTATTCCTCTAGCAGTTTCCCTCTCCATCCCAGCCTGTTTCCAAGGTTCCTATCCCTGTAGCATCCTGTTAAAAAAAGTCTGTGCTCTTGCCATCATCCTGGGCTGCTGCTCTGAGAGCGCAGAAGGCTCAGCACTCCATCCCCAGACACTTGAGCGCCTGCTTAATTTAAAGCTGAGGCTTAGGCCCTTGTGCTGAACAGGGCAGTGAGTGCTCGGCCACTTGCAGGAAAAAAACCTCAACTATGTGGAAAATTACAAAATTACTTTCCTACGTCTATTTATTGGTTTTCCATGCCATATGGAAATTTATGTAAATATACAAATGAGAAATAGGGCCTGGAGCTCTGGTGAGTTTGCCAGTCCAGTGTGCTACTAGTGCTCAAAACATTGGCCATCATTGACGGTTTACATGAACAGAGTGAGACAAATGAATTCTGGCTCCAAGAGTTGTCCAGAGACATGACTTCATTTTTTTTTTTTAACATTATGCCTACTGTTCTCATGAAAAAACATCCCAGACTCCCCAGCTGCTCCAGCGAGAGCTGGCTGTTCAGCCCAATCCCAGTCAGGCTCAGAAAACCAGGGCTCATCGTATGCATTTTTCTACAGAGCAGACTCCTTTGCAAGCAAATTCCCCTTACCAAATTTTGCATATGAAGGACGTGGATTTACAGACAAGCTGTGCGCAGGCAGGTTAAATCTCGTGATATGCTGAGGAACGTGTCCATTTTGACCAGCTGACGGGGGGTTGGGGCTCTGCCAGTTCCACTCCCCAAAAGTAGAAGGTTTGATCCTGTATGTGCTGCTCAGATGACACCGACACTTTTCTGAAAGTGGAGGTGGTAGCAGGAGGCAGAAGGGGAAGCTTATGAACCCGTATATATTACAGCCATTTCCATGTGGTTTTTAAGTCATGCAGTGATGTAACCTGTTCCTTTTTGATGCTACATCTGGGGAAACAGGAACCGCCACCGTGAGCTAGGTACCATGTTCTGAGCAGGATGGAGCTGGACTGGACCAAAGATTCATATCCAAAGTGTGAACTTTTGGGGTTTTTATACATGTATATACATTTATACGTATATGGAAAATATAAGCATATATGGGTATGTATGTGTCTATTTTATTTAGTTCTAAAAGATAATCCACTTGCAGAATCACATCTTCATTTCATTTTATTTGTTTTTCTAAGGTTCAGCAGTCTTTTTTTATGCAATGGGGAATTTTTTTTTTTCTTAAATTATTTCTTTGCACAGCTTTGGGAGGAAAGTTGGGATCTGCAAAGACAGGGAGAAGTCTGAGCACATTTTTCCTGGAAAAAAATAAATGCTGCTCCTGTGAATTAAAGCTGGGAAAAAAACCTCCCAGCTATGCAATTTCCTTGCTTGTTATTAATTATTGGAAGTTCAAACATTTTTGGCATAAACATTACCATTTGTTTTTTGAACATGTATAATGTTTTATATGTGCTAAATGTTGTTATTATTTCAAAAGATTTATGTCTTGAGTAAGTCATGATTTGGATAATTACATTCTGTCTACTGAAATCCATCCCGCAGCTTCACTGGAGTGTGGAATCTGCCTTTGCTCCCTGGCCTGCACCACTTTGTTGTGCTGCGATGTGTGATTAAACATCTGCTCCCCGTTCCCTGCGGGAGCAGGGATGCATTTCAGTGGAAGGGTCCGAGCTGGTGAGGTAATGCCACTCGACAGAGGCCTGCTCACAGCGGGGAAAGGCAAGGGTCTGGAGGCCACAGCTGATGGAGTGTGTGGAAAAGGATTTGCTTTTCCATGGGCTCCCACTGCTTTGGAAGTTCAAGACAGTTTTGCGTTGAGCAAGGCAAAAGATTCAAAAGAAGCTCCAGATTTTGTGTGCCCAATGTTTGGCTTCTCGACAGCCTCTGTGATGCCTGGACTTCAGCGAAAACACACCCTTATGTTGGTTGATTGCTGTCTGGGAAAATATGGGGAATCTTCATGCAGAGGTTCAGAGCAGGCTGTGAAGTCACAGGATGGTGATGGCTTCCAATCATGTGCCAACAGATGAGGTAAACAGGAGAACACAGATTCCTCACAGTGTTTCTCTTCAAGATACCCATCCCTGCCCATTAAAGCCAGTACTTCACAGTATGATGTAGATATACGCAAGATGGTCATGGTTTGCTGGCCCAGATGTTGGCCGTCCCCTGTTCCAAGCCTTTCCTGTGTTTCGATGGTGGGCTCTGTAACACTGTGCGTGGATGGCAATTCATGGTTTCGTCTGCATTGTGGGTGCACTCAACAGCATGCTGTCCATTCAGCATGGCACTGGTGGGAAATGAGCACAGCGCCTTGTGAGAGGGCTCTGAAATTGTTTGCCCCCCAACAAGGAGGTGGTAGGTGTGGACTGTATCAAGCTCTGACCCTGAGCAGACCAAGTTGTTTGGTGGGAACCGGGCCCTTAACCCTTAAAACATTTTGAGCTGGGACTGTGAGGTCACTTTTCACTTGCATTAGGCTTCTCTTAGGTCTGCCGTGTGCACAGTCTCTGAGAAAGACAAAGCAATGAGTGCCCACCGGTATGTCTGAAGGATCCCCCGAAGTGTCTGCAAAACCAGTGCAGCTGGTGTAAACCCAGACAGAAAAGCTTCCATCAAGAAAGATTTCTTTCCCCAGGGTTGTTTCACTTGTGGTATGAGTGGAAACAGCAAGTTCCCACTTCAGTCAACAGCTCTTGGGAGGGGTCTGATGTTTAGCAAATGCTGAGGCACCTTCAGCTTCTCCAGCGGTTTCAGCAGAAACAACGGATATTGCTCAGTACTGTGCTGCGAACCCCAAGCTCTCCTAAACAGGGAGATTAAAGGCAGGAGAACAATTATGTGTTTGTCCTTTAGCTCTAAGTAGGTTGGGAGCAGGAACAGGTAGGTGGAAAATGGAATTTGATTTTTTTTTTTAATTTATTTTTACCATAGTCGCTTGGGTCTAGAGCTAGAGCTGCAAGAGGAGAGACATGATTCTACTGATAAAAGCATGAGAATAGGCCTTCAAGGACTCTCCAGCATAGGACTAACATGAGTCATCAGTCAGGGCAGTGAATAGGGATATTAACATACTTTTGACGAGCGTTTGCTAGCATGAATGCAAACTAGAATGAATCTGACAAACCCAGGAGTCATCAAGCCTCCTGTGCTCCAATGCATTGCTAGTACGCACATCTCCGTAGCTCTGCTGTGGCAGATTTCTTGTTCATATGCAGAGTGTGTGCAGCTCAGCGTGCGCTGTATACATCGGGCTCACCAGGCAGGACGTTTTGGCAGAGCCATGTCGTTTCACAAACAATGGGAATTTTTCCAGGTTCCATCCTTTTTCAGCTTGGTGTGACAGGCACTTCCAACGGGGCTGTCGATGTGCCAAAGCGATGGCCACACTGCATCGCACCAGGCGTCTGGACAGCACGGATCTGGGAGGGGTGGCGTGCCCAGACGTGCAGGGCTCACTGCACCTGCGCTGTGGAGGTGATCTGTGCGTTTGGACTTCTGCTGTCGCTACTCCAAGCGAGTGATCAGGCAGAAAACCAAAGTCCTCAAATTCACACCAGATCGAGTTCTCAGGCAGAGAAAGAAGGCACATCTCACCATTTCCAAACATATGGAAGCCCTAGAACGAGCCTGCCTTGGGGTGAGGATTATCTGGCACACCACTGTATTGGAGGATGCTCTTGAAAGCCTCTGGGACTAGCAATAAAAAAAGAAATGTGGGTAACAGAACTAAACAAAAGTGCCCTCTGCTGAGAGCTGGCTTGTTAATCCTTGGGACTAACATTTTTCCCGCCTAAGTTCAGCAGTTTTTCAGGGTGGGGAACGCAACCTCACTACACCCACAGAAACATGCGATTTTATAGCTTACTGCCAGCATGGATCTTAATCAACCAGAAAAACTCAAAATGACAAACAAACAAGAGACAGCTTTGCTATCTGAGGTTCATTAGCTCCTAGCGACCTTTTAAATCTGCAAGAAACTGAAGAGAAATGTTCAGAAAACGGGAGGGCTTTCAAGTCATTTTGCCAGTAATTTCCACCTATTCCCAAGTTCCCCCTCAATAATGAATGGCATTTCTTGATTGCTTTCCCAAGGTTTGCATTTATCTGAGCAAATACAGACTGGAGCTTTGACCCACAACATACAGGGGATGGGAGGTAGAGTCTACCTGGAGGAATGGCGCATACTTCGTGTCTTGCAAGGTTATGTGAAGCTGACTGCCAAGGGTATTGTCATCCTCATCTGGGAGGCTGGAAATGTGAGCAAAGGGCAGCCTATTTCATGCTTGGCACAAACACGCACCGGGGAGCCATCAGCACTCTGTGCTGTGAAGGGTTAGGTGGAGGTTCATGAGGAGGAGCTAATAGCCAGCACGGGCCTGGGCGTTGAGATGTACCCAGCACTGGGAAAGGAAAGACAGATACAAGCTGGATGTGGATGACGCATTCTTCGGTGTGCTGACACCCTGCCCCTGGGCCATGGGAATTAGGAGCAGAAAGCAGTGACTGAGAGCATCACTTCATGGATACAGACAGGCCAGGCATCAGCTTGCTTCTCCGTGGCAGGCTCTCAGGGCCAGCTCCTCAGCAGGTACAAAGAGACCTCACTTTTAGCCTACCTGAGGCTACCCGTCTGCACCTACACCTGGAGTTTTCCTTCTTGAGGAACTATGAAATGTTGGCCTTTCTTGCCTAACCATAACACAGGGAGCAGATGGATCTCTTCATGAAGCAGAGCATCTGTCCTCTCATCAGTCCTCTTCAGCTTGAGATCTAGTCATCTTCTCCTTGTAGAATGATGAGAAGAGGACTGTTGCTGGAGTGGAAAGGGAAGGGCTGTTTTAACTGTGAGTAAAACCATTTGAAGCCATCTTGTATCTTCCCAGAAAGTGCTGTTCTGTTGGGACCACAGCTGAGGAACTATTGATTGTAGATGGAGAACAGAGAAAGGCAGACAAAGCATCAGGAAGAGATGAAATGTTTAGAATAGGCAGAATAAGGGGGCCCTGGGGTCATCTATGGAAGATGTTTTGTGTATTTTACTGACTTGTTTTGATGGAAAAAAAAAAAAAAGGTTTTTCAAAGAACAGATATAAGACAACACACATGCATTTACAAGACTGTAGTTGTCCCTGGCAGCCCCTATGAACTCCCTCCATTGAAGAAAGAAGCTGAGGAACTTTTGAAAAGCGAGAGAAACTAAAAGATGGCAGCATAGACTAAAGAATGGAAACTCCCTTATCTCCTGCCAAAGGAGAGCTTGCGGTGGGACCTGTCCTTTCAGTCTGAATGAGGTCGCTACAGACATGACTGGGAGTTACTGGGACCCAGCAGGAGCGGAATCCAGTTTCATCCAGGCACTGAGGTCCACTGGCAGCACAGAGGAAGAGCAGCCTAGGGCTGAAGAGCGATGAAGCTAGAAAAGTTGTATGTCACATAGGAGCAGCTGGGAAGGATAATTTGCCATCTGTGCTAAGTGGTTTCACCCCAGTGCTGTCGGTCACACCAGAATGCAGAATCACAGAGACCTCGTATTTATTGTGGGGAGCAGAGGGAAAGGAGGGGAAGGAGCCATCTGTGGAAGGGAATTGGGCCAGTACTGGCCTTGGAGAGCCACATCCAAAGGGGTCTGAGCTAGAAAGCACCTGGCGTTTATCTGGCACCTGTGAGACTGTGCAACAGAGGTGCTGAGAGCAGCTGTGGGAAGCACATGGCCCAGGCTGTGAAGGGACAGCAAGTGCGGGCTGATGGTGTCAGGGACTTGGAGAGGAGGAGGAGTGCTGACTGCACTTTGCTTCTATAGCTAGACCATCGGGATTCTCGGTGTGGGGCTCTCCAATGCCCTGCCTTCCCTGCTGCGGAGTGGGCTACTGCAGTGGAAAGATGAGGAGAAGGCTTCGGGAGCTAGAAGAGGCTAAAGAGTTTGCTGAAAGGTGTGTGGGAGCTAGAAAGGAAAAGGTTGCATAAAACCAGCTCCTGCATCCCATCACAAAGCAGGTCAGATTACTGTTGTGGTAGGTGCTGACTCAGGTGCATGCTGGAGAAGCTTTCGGGGAAAGGACTCCACCGCTTGTTCATCTGTCACTGACGTGTGCACAGGCTCTCTTGCATTCTTAGCGAGTAATTGCTTTCAGTTTGAGTAATTCAGACAGGGAGAATAAAGTAGAACCTGCTTTCAGTCTGAGTGAGTCACTTGTATGTCTTTGTGATGCGATAGGCTTTAAAGTTGCCTGTAAATTCATATGGGAAGCCCTAATGGTCTTTGATTTTTAGGTCCACCGTTCAATGCCTCTCTTCATTAGCCTCCCAGCCTGGAAGGCCAGTGAGCAGAGGATCCTCCGAGCAGAGGTTAATGCACTGCAGTGTTGGGGACAGAGTCCTTGACAGGAGAAGCCACCTTTTTCTCCCAGCTTTCTGACAGCACTGTAGTCCTATAACAAACCAAAGGGGAAACTAAGAAGCGTTGATAGGCTTCTTTTCTCCTGGACTGTTAATTCAAATCTGGCTCGAGGCCATTAGTGTTTTCACACTATTACCTTCTAATGGCTTCTTGCTCTTGGCTCAGCTCTTACTTGGTAAGTCACAGCTGTGTGCGTTGTTAGCTGTAGCCTCCCAGTTAGCCTCGTGCTGGGAATCTCAGTCAAGATTATGACTTGTGTCCGTGTTATGAAAATAGCCCGCGTGTAGCATCTGCTGTCAAATACTGCTCCTTCCAGCACTCGCTCTACAGGCGTTACGAGCTGTTCTGCTATGCCAGGGAGCAGAGGATCAGCTGTTCCAACAGAAGGGGCGTGTGTGATCCATAGCCCCTCGCTGCACCGTCTGGGTTGCATGGAGCTGCTGCTGAACCCGTGGCAGATTTTGCTCAGGGAGCTGCATCTTTTAGTGCAAATGCTGGAGACTCGCAATGCAGAGGTCTGCCATACATTGGCATTCCACCCAGAGCTGCAGTTTTCTCTCCAGATTTCACACCCTGCTAGAGGGGATGGAGCACCTAGCAGGCTCCTCTGTGCAGGGTTGAATGCGACTGTGCCCGTGCTCTCTGGTCAGATACAGGAGTGCTGCTGAGAGAGATGTCATGACAAAGCTACACTACATATCAGCTGCAAAATTTGAATTCTTTCCATGGTGCAGGACTAGAAGACTTAATGCTCTCCAGTCCTTGATTTTTCCACCTCTCTCCATCAAGACTGGGTTGGGTTTTTTTCGAAGTTTATATTCCAAACAGGTACAGATGCAGGAAAACCACACGGCCTCTTCTACCAGAGGTCAAACTAGGTTGTCCCTTTGGCCTTAGGATCTATATTTCCATGAGCAGACCACATCAAAGAGTTATGTAGTGCAGTATGGCCCAGCCATTTCTAAGAGCAGATACATGAGCATGGACAAGAATCAATGTTTACACAACATACAGTGGGAATCAGGCGTAGCTGTAGGGCAGGTGGATTAGGAGTCAGCCCTGCTGTCTCTTTTCTATGCTTAATTTGAGGATAACACAGAAGATTTCAATGTGCAGGTCCAGCTGACTGGCATGAAATTAATTTAAAATTCAAAAACTAAATTGGAAAAAAAGAAACCTGTAAGAGTTCCATGGAAAATCAATTACCCAGCATGCGAAGGTGATGACGAGAACACTGGTCTACAAAAAGGGCAAAATTCCCTGCAATTTTAATCTATTCTTCCTGCAATTTCCCTCCCATTCCTTGTGATGTTTTAAGAGATGGATGACTTACATTCTCTAGTTTTAGATATGCCCATTGGGGCTGGAGGGTAGAAAGATCAAGAGAGAAAAGACTGCTCAAAAAAATGTAATTAAAGTGATATTACTATGTGAATTACACATTCTGTTTTGTTTAGAGTCATTATTGGTGGAATGGCTCTGAAATTGAATTGTGCTGCAGGTTCCTAGCTGATTTTACCCACACTCGCTCACGGTCAGGGATTGCATTAGACCTGGGGAAGAAGAAAGTGTGGATGGAGGAGGGGATCCAGCTGGGGAGGAGGGGCTGCATAAATAATGTCTTCCCATGCAGAATTTTTCATCAGACAGGCAAAGAACCCACATTAAAAATTACACTTCACCCCATTGACCCATTTTGTCTTGATGCATGCACCAATCACTGCTGTTCAGCTGTGGGGACAGTGAGGATGTCTTGCTGCCCTGAATCACATCTCCTCCGCTGAAATGGTCATTTGTGGTGGAGGAGTTTGCTATGTATTTGCTCGCCACAGACAGGCTGAGGAAGGGAGAGATGCTGTACAGCCATTAAAAGCACTGACTTTCCTCTGCTTTCAGTTAGTACTGCTCTGAGATGGGTTTGAACCTGTGACCAAGGAGCAAACAGCTCATCAATCTTGTCTTTCCTCACTTCCATGCCCCGATTTCCTTCTGGAGCTGCAGTGATAGACCAAAGGGTAACAGCATCCCCACCAGCATCTCGCTTTCCTCTGAGTATGCTCCTAGGTCTCGCAGCTTTGCTTTTTTGGGATTTGAGGCTTTCACACCCCCCGCCTGTGGAAGATGCTTGGAAGATGCACAGTGATGAGAAGGAGAAAGCAGTTGGCAGGGTCACTGTAGGGTATGGGGACACTGGGGCATGAGTGACTCTGCGGAATCTGAAGAGGGAGGACAAGGGCATGGAGGAAACAGGAAGAAATAAGGGTTGGTATCAACCTCTGTGGCCTCTCTCCAAGGCAACACTTTCAGAGATAGGGAAAAGCAGGGCTGATAGGAACAGTTTCTCACAAGGAGTAGTATGAAGGAACTCAAAAGCCAAAACATCTTGCTGTAGCTCCTGTGAGGACAGACATCTGCATGGAGGCAGTGAAGGTTTATTTGTGCTTATTGGGGATGGCATGAACAGCACAGGGGACATCTCACCACGGCTGTGTCAGCTACACAAGGTGGCAATCACCAGTGGGGCACAGGGTGGGGAGGTGGCTGGCATCCCTGTCCTTGGGAACTTTGTCTTGCAAGAGTCAGCTCTTCGGTCTGTCCTGTGCAAACCCTTGAGTCTTTTGGTGTCTTGGGTTCACAGCTCTTCAATGGAAGTAAGAATACTCCGATGGATGGCACAGGGATGTAGTGAGGGATTCACCACGTGGGCAGCAGGACAAAGGAAGCCAGGTTTCCTGTGGTGCCATCATCTGTGGCCTCTCTGATGTCTAATAATGCTCCTGTCTCTTTCTTCTGCTCGGCCACCTATTTCATATGCAACCTGTAGGAACATGATAACTTTGCGTTACCTACCCTGTTAAACTGTTTGAAATTGGCACAGAGATTCAGAAATAACGGGGTATGGAGGGATGAGAAAGAGAACCCCCCCACACCCAGCACAGCCACAGCAATTCAGAAAATGAAAGAATAATGAGGTGCTGCTGTGCAAGAGAGACTCAGAGCTGAGGGGTGGGGAAAGGTAGGTAAGAAGACATACAGCTCTTTCTCGTTTACATTTATGCCCTCATTCTGTGATTCTTTGTTCCACTATTCAGATTTCTGTTTCTTTGCTCCCTTTGGCACCAAGGCATTGCCACTCTGAGTACTGCACTCTCAGTTCCTCTGCCTTGGTCTGGAGATCAGCTGCATCGGTGCACAGCGGTGATGTGGGTGCTGCTCACCAGGGGCAGAAGTTTGCTGGGTGACCTGACATGTTGTGGCCCTGGCAGCTGGCAGATGCACCCTGGGAGGGCTGAGCTGGGGAGAGGCTTTGGAAGCGCTGCCATCTGCAAAGGAGGAGAAGGAAAATATTTCCTGCCTCCTCTTACCTTAAACCATCTCCCATCTGAATAAAGTGGGGGAATTAGAAGGGGATTATCTACTGGCAGGAGAGGTGTAATTCATTTCTGCCACTGTCCGCGTATCAGGTTCGATTTTAATTTCAGATAATGTCAAAGCCAGATTAAAGCCCTATCGTCTAGGTAGGAAAAAAGACCCATCCTTCCCACCCATCTCACTGAGCTGCCAGGGCAGTGACTGCCATCCCTCCCTCCCCTCCCTGCAGACACGCTTGGGTCTTGGCACACTGCTGAGGCTCCTGTGAAGGAGACTGGCCCCCCTTTCCCATCTTCTCTCCAGATCCCACCGGAGACCCCCTATCCTCCATGCATCACGCCCAGGATGCTCATGTGGTGCCAGGTTGCTTTATCTAGGGACAAGGAAAGGGGCCTGGAGGCACAGACGTCGTTCATGGACACGTGGGAAATGAACTTCCAGTGCAGGAGAGTGTGTGAAAAGCAGGGAGAGGTGAGGGGTGGTTGGCTCAGCTGTTAAAGAACAAGGTGGAAACAGCATCGGCAGAGCTCCCTGCTGTGCCTGGTTGTCCCCCTGTCCCCTTCCTGGGTTGCCTGCAGAGTAAGATTTGGGGGGTTTATTCCTGGCTCTGCCAGAGACATACAGAAATTAGAAACATCACTTAGAATGGCATCACCAAATGAAAGAGGCCGCTAAATTAGACACCTATACCTGTACTTGACAGCTAATGAGAAGCAGCATGCTTGGAGGATGTTTCACCTTTCTTGAAGTTGGTGCTTTTGTGGTTTAATGTTGTTCCTTCTTCAGCCTCTCCCTTGCTCATGTCAGGTCAGAGTCAGCTCTGCAGAGCTTCAGCAGCCTGCTCCGACTTGCGCTCCTGCTAACTGCAGTGCTTTGGGGTTGCAGGCTGATGCTTTGGGGCCTACGGAAATGGAGCCATTTGGCTGGAGCAAGGATGCTCTTAACTGCTTTGAAATCTTTGGATGGAAGGAGTGGAAACGTCTGGTTACGTCATCTTCCCTGAGTGAGCACAGACGGGGTAATTCCTGCTTCTGCTCATACAACATTTAAAGAAAAGTGCTTCTGACAAACCAGGGGGAAGATACACTTTATTAAAAATACAAAAGTCTCTTGATATCTGATCAGGCACTGATAACTCCTTCTGGGTTTTCCTGGTATTTTGTTCTGTTTCTCGGTTATTGCAGACGGTGGCGGTGAAGAAATAGTGCTCTGATATTGATACAATGGGCCTGCCATGGAGCTGTGTGTATGCAGGTGGATGGGTGATTCAGATGTTTATCGTGACAATTAAAGTGCTAGTGGACTCTTTTCATTACAGGTGTATTGAGTCAGAGAGAGTCAATCCAAGCAAGCAGCTGGGTTTTCCCACTGAAAAAAAAAATATTAGAAATATGATTAAAAAATAATAAAAATAAAGGAATGGACCTGATGCTCAACATACTTCTTCATCCCTTTGTCTGCTCTCTCCGTCCTTCCCCAGATGAAATTCAGCTCTGCTCAGCAGTTCTTCCCAGCCGTGCCATGTGTACCAGCCTGGGCCCCAGCCTGGAGCAGGATGCTGCCTCGCAGGGAGGTGGCCAGGCTCATGTTCCCGACTTTGACTTCTGCATCAGTCAACTCTCCTCCCTATGCTCCAGTACGGAGTACAGGGATAACTGTCCCTGCCTCCTTGGAGATGTGGAGTGGCAGAGAGCTCAGCCCGTATCATAATCTCATCATCTAGGTTTAACACAATTCAATTTTTGGAAAATGTAAATCATTTGCATTTCGGTGCATTTTCCAGTGTCTGCAGTGAGTTGTAAACACAGAAGAGTGACCTTGGGAAAGGGCCGTTTTGCTTTACCAACATACCAATACACACTATGACTTCTATGTCACATTGTGGCAACACTGGACAACATCTAGGGAGGAACTCACCTGCCCCAAATGGTATGAACAGTTGTGAAGCAAAGGTGAGTGATGTGAATGAAGTCAAATTTGGTTGATCTTGCCCAGCTAGTATGAGATTTGCATACCTCACTGCAGGATCCCAAAGAAACCTGGAGTCCAGCTCAACTTTTTTCTACGTTCATTGTGCTCTGCCCAAGAGTACCAGCAAAATCACGACTCTCTGCTCAGCTCTGCCTTCCCTGGCTGCTACATAGAAATAGAATCATAGAAAGTTTTGGATCAGAAGGGACCCCTAGAGGTCATCTAGTCCAACCCCCCCGCAGCGAGCAGGGACACTGCTAACAAGATCAGGGTGCTCAGAGCCCTGTCCAACCTGGTCTTGAATGTTTCCAGGGATGGGGCCTCCACTACCTCTCTGCGCAACCCGTTCCAGTGTTTCATCACCTTCATTGTAAAGAATTTCTTCCTTATATCTAGCCTAAACCTACCCTGTTTCAGTTTAAAACCATTACCCCTCGTCCTGTCACTGCTGTCTCTGCTGTAAAGATTGTCCCTGTCTTTCCTATTGGCTCCCTTTAAGTACTGAAAGGCTGCAATCAGGTCTCCCCGCAGCCTTCTCTTCTCCAGGCTGAACAAGCCCAACTATCTCAGCCTGTCCTCATAGGAGAGGTGTTCCAGCTCTCGGATCATTTTTGTAGCCCTCCTTTGGACCCGCTCCAACAGGTCCATGTCCTTCTTGTGCTGAGGGCTCCAGAGCTGAACGCAGTGCTCCAGGTGAGGTCTCACCAGAGCAGAGTAGAGAGGCAGAATCACCTCTCTCGACCTGCTGGCCACGCTTCTCCTGATGCAGCCCAGGACACGGTTGGCCCTCTGGGCTGCCAGGACACATTGCCGGCTCATGTCCAGCCTTTCGTCTATCAGTACCCCCAAGTCCCTCTCAGCAGGGCTGCTCTCGATCCTTTCATCCCCCAGCCT
>Ga0065711_1008669_pt1 | contig 14360 bp, 10 predicted proteins | sample Hoacrofraction12_FD_59098 | JGI IMG/M metagenome (GOLD analysis project Ga0065711, IMG submission 59098) | Hoatzin crop microbial communities from Cojedes, Venezuela - Epithelial fraction 12 v2 (version 2) | ecosystem: Host-associated > Birds > Digestive system > Esophagus > Crop | place...
TCTTCCCTCTGAGGGTGACGGAGCACTGGAACAGGCTGCCCAGGGAGGTTGTGGAGTCTCCTTCTCTGGAGATATTCAAGACCCACCTGGACAAGATCCTGTGCAGCCTGGTGTAGGTGACCCTGCTTCGTCAGGAGGATTGGACTAGATGACCCACAGAGGTCCCTTCCAACCCCGAACATTCTGTGAGTCTGTGATTCTGTGACTTCAAGACCAACCTCTAAAAGCCTCTCTGTAGCTCAGCGCAGTAATTTCTTCAGCAAGATTTTGGTATGCCACACGCAATGTGGCAAGGTGGTTGTTCCCCACCGATCCCAGGGCCTCTGCACGATCATCTCTCAATACATTTCACGTAGTGTTACTGAAGCAAAGGAGAAGAGACGTTAGAGCAGGAAAGTGCAAGCATGTTCCCTACTGTACATTGTCCAACACACTATCCATATTTCTGAAGTGAACTTGAGGGTTTGTACAAACCCTGTGGGCTCTTGCATTTAGGAGCATATTGAAAATACTTCGAATCACAAAGTGCTGGGAAGTCAAGAAACTGGAGGACAGCAGAGTATTTCTCAGGGCTGCAATGCCTTGTTTGATTCACACCCTCATCAGCAGGAAGATGCTGCATCGAAGAGAAGAAACAGAAAGAGCCTTCAATAATAGTAACAATTAAAAATGTGATTTATAGCTGTTTCATGTAGTGTTTACAAATCACTGGTATCCCAGTTCTGCAAGGTTATACGAGTGCTGGGTGTTTTTTTCTGGTTACTCCACTCTTCAGATGATGGCCTCCTCAAGCATCCAGGTGAAGCAGGTACGTAACAAAGCGCAGGACAGAAGATCAAGAAAGCAGTAGTAAACTTCAGGAAAACTAGGTCCTAATAAAGAAAAGTCTCCCCTTTTAAGCAAGAGAGAACAAACATCAGTGACACTAGAGGGACATCTCACAACACACCCAGCCATGTCTTGCACCAGGCCATCGCTGAGGAGGCACAGCCCGCTCCCACCATGCATCAGACCAAACGCTCGGACCCCGCAACCACCCTCCTTCTGACCCCATCACTTACAGCAGATCCAACCCACCGTGTGGTTGTGTGATCACAGACCTGATATCGGGGATGGTCTGTACAGCTGGGAAGGAGGAAGCTGAGCAACCTCCCCTCTCGCGTTCCGCAGCAGCCTGGACAGATGCCTGATGGAAGGGGAGAGCTTGCTCCGAGCCAGCCCTGGGATGGGGAGATGGACTAGATGACCTGAGCTGTCAGTGTGGATTAGATCCACTTACACACTCCTCGACAAGTTTCTGCTGGGTAAAATTTGACATTACAGCTGGCTTGCTCCAAAAAGGATGCTCCTTCCTCTCCCATGTGCCTGCTTTTCTCCTGCCTCCATCAGCCCAGCATGGCAGTCACAGGCAGCTCCTTCTGCCCCAGGATGCTGGGAACACTCTGCAGGTCCAGCTTCCTGCTGGATCCATGGGCTGAAGCAGCTCCCCAGCAGCGAGACCATTTCTGGAGGCAGCAGGCAGACATTTGAAACAGGCTGCCCAGGGAGGTGGTTGGGTCACCATTCCTGGAGGTGTTCAAAAAACCGTGTAGATGTGGCACTTCAGGACATGGGTTAGTGGGCATGGTGGTGCTGGGGTAACGGTTGGACTTGATGATCTTAGAGGTTTTTTCCAGCCTATGATTCTATGGGCAGGATCGGGCACCTCGAAGGGAATGATGCCCACAGTAGCAGGAACTCATGCACGGGCTCTACCTGCCCCAGCTCTCCCATGCTGGCCACCTCCACACCCATCTCCGTGGGGCTGGACCGTGGTAGGTACAAGAGTAAAACGATCCTGCTCGACATGCTCTTCTGCCTGGCATCACACCGGCAGCAGCAAAAGATCTGCTTAGGCTTTCCTTCAGCTTTGAGACCAGGCGCACTGAAGGTGGTCATATACCTCATCGGATCCTTCATATCTGGGTTTTACCTTTTCCTTCCGCTTCCTCGTGGCTAGAAAACTCAGATGGAGACATTGTATTCACCACTGTCTGCTCTGGGGGGCTGCCTGCCAGGCAGAGCTTCGCCCGAGCCCCTCTTTCTGGAGCATTTCTATCTGCATACATGCACACATACGAACACAAAAGCCATAGGGGCACGTACTATTCTCATAGGTATTGCGAGTTCATCATCACTGCGAGGAATTATAGGGGACATATGGCTTAATTTAGTTGCAGTGGTTTTGTAGTTACAGCTGAGTAGATAACATGACAAGGCCAGTAATCATTTCTAAGAGGGAATGATTTAGTAATATAGTCTACAGCGCTTGTAAAGGCTCCTTGATAAAGGGCCAGGAAGGGCTGGAACAGTTTGGATCCATTTCCTCACTGCTGCTGAGAGCGAATGTTGCAATATGCGTTAGGAGGGTTGAATGGAAAATAATTGCCTTCATTATGCAAGTTCAAGGTACAGACATATTCCTGGACAAACCCTTTCTACAACTAGCCAGGCCCACGTAGCTGATTTTCCATAAAATATTAGGAGCAGCGTTTTCTACAGGTTTCACTCAAGTATTTGAAACAGGAATGTGCTGTTTTATCCAGCAAAGCATATGCACATTGCTGAGGTTCACGTGCACGTAGGTTTATTGCCTTGTACAAGAGATGCAGGTGTGGGAATAGGTCTCGCAGAGGACGTCTGAACAGGCACCAGGACTTTGGCACATCCAAACCAGAAACTGGAGACACGGATTTTTACACGAGACATAGCACATTGTAAAGCAAGATATCCTGGGCCAAATCCAGTTCCTCTTGTTTAGCCAAACTGACCTCTTGATTTCGGCGGTGCTTCTCACTCAGGCAAGGTAAACAGAAACTCAGCTTTGGGCATTTACGGGAAGAATCAGAGAAGTGATTTCTTCAGTCTGATACAATAGGACTTTGTATTAGCATTAGCCCCAAGTGCCTGGAAACCTGGAATTCAAATGAAGCAAAACCTCACTACAAATAAAGAGCTTCTTAAAACCAAATTTGTTTCCACCACAGCTTTTAGAAAGCAGAGTTGCCAGCTACTGAGAAAGCGAAGAAATGATGCTCTGGCCTGGGAGGGTTCCAGCAGGATTAGTCTGGCAGTGGCAGCACAATCAAGACAGACTAATTTCTTCATTATTAGTTTTTAATTCTTTTAAGTCGGCTTTTCACAATGGTTTGGCACCGTCAGCACTCATCACTCTTCGACTCTGAAGCTGGCAAGCAGACACATTTTCTTTCTTCTTTTATTATAGCAGAGGGATGGGCTAATTTACGCCCGGAGTCCGGTGTGCCTGGGAAGCCGGGAAGGCAACGCTCCCTCGCTCCAGCTGCTGCAGGAGAGAGGTTTCATCCATGAGCAGGAACAAATATTTATCAGACAGGCTTTCCAGTCATACGGTCCTAATCCTCGCAGCAATGCGAAACTCCCAGGATGAGGTCATGGTTGTTTAATCCTAAACTGTACTCTTTTTCTAGAGGCCAGATCAGGTAGGTGGGAGATGGAGCGGGCTTATCCCCTCCTGGGGCTCGCCGAGAGCAAACCGCAGGGTTTGAGGGGCAAGATGTGCAAACACACACCCACGAACACGCACAAAGCCTTGCTCCAGAGAACAACAGGGCTGCCAGGGCGCAACACTGAATTTCCAGCACTGACACCCGGCACCCGTTGCTCTGAGTTTTCAGAACTTGTTAAAATCCAATTGTCAAACTCCCTGAAAGTGCCTTTAAACAAAATCCCTTCTCAAAAGTGAAAAAAGAATGAGATAGAACGTGTTTTTAAAGGTCATGAGAAGATCCTCCGAGCTGATTGCTGCTGGGAATACTGTTTCAGGTGGTTGAGGTATCTTTAGTTTGCTCGTTAGCCTTTCACTGGCCTTTAGTGATGTACACTTTAAACTGAAGAACCAGGCAATTCCCTGGCCATTTTCCTCCAGGGACTGTTGGGATCAGGAATTATCCAAATTAGGAATTGTATCTGAATTCCGCCGAGATTTTTAGCTGACAGACTGGCTCATGACTCCCGGACAGAACCTTATTATTTTAGCCCAGATGGTACTAAAAAAAGACCATCTCAAAAACACGAGGCATCCAACGGCATAGTTTAGGACTGCAAGTTAAACACACAGACCAGCTATATTCTTTCAGTTTTGTCCTTACATAAAGAGAGGCGTGCCATGCATATGATAATATTCCAAATATGGTGTGATATTAAGTGAAACAACTCAAAATATGTTGCTCATCAGGACACAATGTATAGCAGCACTATGTCTAGGGATGAGGTTATCTCGAGCAGGACTGAACCAAGGGAAGGAGCACAACTGATGTACTGTGTGTTGCATTTTCAGCTGGAAGGTTCCCAAAACCTCAGACAAGATGAAATTTGGGTCGCTCCCAGAAGAACCTGACAGCCAAGTAATCAAGGAGGTTGGAAAGTCAGGTCATGTCTCTTATTTTGAACCAGCCTTTCACTCTGCAACTTGATGTAAGATTGAATAAATCCTGAGCGTGACTAACCCAGAGCAGCCTGTTTACCTGTGGCCAAGCACTTCCCAAGAGGGGAGCTCGGGTCTCCCACAGCCCAGGTGAGCCCCAACCACCAAGCACGAGATCTGGCTTTGGGAAATCTCTGTTTCTCTGCACAGCTCTTTTCCAGAAATCTTTGGGTTTATGTCACACCAAAATGAAGCCAACAATTAAAACCTCTGGGTTTCTGTGTCTCCCTCATGTCTGCGGCAGCGGGAGGACTCTCACAGTTGCCTCAGGTCAGCGATGGGGTCTGCTTGGGCCATGCTCATGAGCAGATGCACAAGGTTGCTGGGCCAAAGGCAGGGTCACAGGCAGAGCTTCAAATGCACTTGCAAAACCTGGGTGAGAGTTTGTACCAGGTGGTGGTTTGGGGTTTACTTAAAGCTCTGCCCACCTCCTCCCCAAGCCCCAAATGCTCAGTCCCAGAGGGGAAGGTGGCCAGGGAGCCAGCGTGGGGGAGTCCCTGAGCCCCCCACTGCCCCACAGAAATGCAGACTCTGCGGGGCTGAGCGCATTTGGCTTTCAGCGTGTTGCAGTCACCTCTGATAAACAGCAACAGAAAGGAAAAGCAAGAGAAAGCGGTTGATGCTGCAGAGCTGGGTGGTTTACCCTCTTTCCTGAGCAGGTCCTTTATTTATTTCATGTGTGGCAAAATCAGCCCTTGGATCTTCAGTTTTCTTTTCTTCTTCTACCTCATTCCCTTTGAATCCATCAGCCGGGGAGATTAGCGGTGTCAGAGGAACCAGACCTTTCTGCTAAATCCCTTCCAGATGTCCAGAGCCACAAACATGTCAGTCATTGACAAGAGCCTAATGACAAGTTGCTCCCTGTTCGTTAGTGATGGCTACTGTTTCCTGGCAGAAAAGCTTTTTCTTCCCCCCCAGAAAGCTCTGAAAGCAGTTTTTGCAGGGAGGGTTTCTTCATCCGTCCCCAGGAACAGGGCTGCTCTCTGACGGCTCATGAGATGCTCCCTGTCCTGACTGCTGTTGAGAGATGCTCTCAGCTCCCCCAGCGCTGCCACCAGAAAACCAGGCACCACATCGCAGAGGCATTTTAGGATCTGCAGAGAAACGACAAGTGCCAGACCTGGATGCAGCTGGTGGCCTTTGACAAACCTCAGGCCGAGAGGTTCTCCAAAAGCTTGGTGGCATTAGGCAGTGCTTTCTCTCTGATGGCATTGCCAGCCCCAAGGAGCCAGGCATGAACTTGAGCAGATGCTGAGGTCAGGATGGCTTTGGGAAAAAAAAAACAAAAGTAGAAGGGCTTTCTGGGACCAGTTCAGGATAGACGAGAGGGAAATCACCTAGCTGTTTCTTTCTCCGAAGCAAGGAGAGCCATGTGTTGATGTTCCTATCTTGCTAATGGAGAAGGCCAGGAGCTGTGTGTTGAGGGGCTCTCTCAAGCACAGAATTCAATGGGATTTTGGCTCCAAGCCTGGAAGCCAGGTGCTTTCCTTTCTGCTTGCCCAAAGACACATCATGGTTTTCTCAACCTGTTGCAATACATTAAATTTCACACCCTTCTTCGAGTGTATTTTAATCAGTCTGTGATTGCTACGTTGGATTTGTCTTATGCCCCCAGCTCCTGACAAGCTCAGGAGGTACTTTTCCAAGCTAAAAGCATTCTCAGAAAAATCAGTACTACCCATTGTGGAGATTCCTGACGTTTGTATTTTCCCCTCCTTTCATCTCAGTTAATGGATGGAATTTAAAAAGTGCAGCTGGTCAGGAAAGGCCGTTTCTTCCACGGAAAGTGCCAGTCTGCTTGCTGGGATGAGCAGGCGGGATGGGCTGATGCAACATCTTTTGCCATGCTCCCAACCACACCACCACAAGGAAATGATATTCAGCAGCTCATCCCACCTTGGCACAGAGGCTGCAGCAAGATGCCAAGCCAAAGCTTGTACTGAAGTCTCTGAGAAGTGCTCTTTTAATGTAGCTGCTTATTAACATGACCCTACTTGGGAAGATTTCTTCCTTTATCCTTTGAATTATGAAAACCATTTCAAAACTCGATCTCCAAGAAGGTTGGGCATTGTGTCAGCTTTAAGATGCTGAAAATAGTGCTGGGTTCTTTGCAGGGAGCAAAAAAACCCACTTGGAGTCTGTCATTTGGATTTATGAATGTAAAGTCTGCTCTTTTGACATAATCTTCTTGATTTAAGCTTGTGGTTTCCGCACACAGTTTCCATTAAAATTAATGTAAGTCATCTGGGCAAATCTCTCCCAGGTTGACAAGATGAAAAGTTCAGCTCCTGGGGCTTTATTCCTCACTTATGGGTCCAACACTGACCTGTGCAGGATCCAGCCCACAGCCTGGGTTGGATCCTCCTATCCCTGCTCGGGGACCCTCAGTGATCAGGTATGACGTGCCTGATCTGGACAACCAAAGCACCAGGGAAGGTTAGCAAATGCCTCTGGAAACTGTGCTGCTGAGAGCAGAACGAGCACCAGATACATGCTAGATAAACCAGAAAGCCAGACCTTGCTCACCTCTTCATGCTGCAGAGCTCTTATGGGTTGAGATGTTCTGCCTGGTGTGAAACCAGCTTCAGCCATCAACATCACAGCAACTTCCACAGCAACCTACCACAAATGGGTGAAGAAGGAAATAGAGTAACTCAGCAAAAATCCCAAGCAAGGAGGTTTGGTTGCAAAACAACACAAATGTGTATTGTAAAAGACCATGCAGATATCTCCTCAAATACATTAGCGCCTCATTTGAAGTCAAACCCGCAGGTTTTGCAGAGGATCACCCACATCACACCCATTTGAAAAGCAGCTGGAGGCCAAATCCTTCTCAGATTCAGGTCATCCATGTGACCCCACCATGGCCAGCCCAGGGGAGCATTGCTTGAGAACCAGCCATCCCAATTTCCCCAGATAAAACCACTAGAAGCTGCAGCTCTGTTTGACGGAGAGCCCACAAGTGCTGACTCAGCTCATTGCCTCCCACACAGTTCCCAGTAATGATTTATGTCCTTTTTTGTCCACTGCTATCACATTCTTGACCCTAGGAAAGGGCCACTAGGTTTCTCCAAAACAAGACCTGTCTCTCCATCCCAGCACATATTAGCACGCATTCGCTGGGCACTCAGAAGTAGGGTGCTTCACGTTTTCCCCAAGGAAATTGGGAGAAACCCATTTCCCAGAGCCCTCTTCCTCCTGTCCCCACCTGGGAGGTGAGTTCATTTCTCCATCCCACAGCCCCCAGCCTTGCCCCACGCTCCCTGTTCCCTTCCCCAGTGCCCTGGGGAGGGATGCCTCTCATGGAAATTGTTCCTTAAAGCAAACGGCCTTCAAGAAAACCTCAAAAAAATCCCACAAACCTGCAATATTGGGGCTCCCCTGTGCTAACATAACAGCACTTCTCCTTTCCTTTGAGCCTTTTGCATCCCCAAGCCTGCACCCACCCATATCTACCACCAAATGCCTCCCAGTTGCTCCATCCTGTAAACCTCAGGCTGTGTCCTCCGCCTCGTCCTCCCACAGCTCATCTTGGTGATGGAGAGCAAATATCTCAGAGCTGAACTACAGCTCAGCTTTTTTCCTGAGGTGTATACAAGTATGGTGGAAAATACAAATGTAACCTTCTTCCTCCCCACAAAGGACAAACCCATGCTATTCTTTCCCAGTGAGTGACACAGCCGGTCCAGAAAACACAGCACCCTTCAGGCATTGGTTCCAGTTTGGGGAGGGAGGTGGGATGGAAGGACAGAAAAACAGAGTGAAAAATGAGACAGGTGAAACCAGGGAGCAGAGCTCTCTGCAAATGTTTCACTTTGACACTTGCAACGGTCATGATTCATTTTCCAGTAACTTCATACTGCTCTTAATCAAAATAGTCAGTGCAAAAAAGATGGCATTATGAGCACTTGAGGATTTACAAGAAGTGTTCATTTCAGAGCGCCCGTGTGTGGGGAACCCTGCGGTGGCTGCGACTGCTCCGTGGGCTGGGGACAGCCTGCAAGCGGGGACCACTCGTCACCAGGAACAGCAGCCCCGGCGCAGGTCCTGGCCACGGCCCCCCAGGTTCACACCACACCTCAGCACATGCCTGGGACTGAAAACCGGGTAGATTACCTCCACCGAGTAAATGTCTTGGATTCCTCGGTCGTAGCGGCAAGAGCCTGATCTGCCCATGTATGCTGATTAATAGATTAATGAAAAACTCCATTACATAATTGGAAAATATTATTTTTTTAAGAATGATCAATTAAGTATGTATTTTTTTAAAATGTTGGAAGGCTTTAAGTAGCCTAAAGGAGGAAAGGGGTGTGTGTGGCAGTACTGACTTTACTAGGAGGAGAAGTCCAATGCCATTTCAGTAACTGAATTTAAATTAAAAATTAGAAAAGGAAGCACAGTCTGTACCTACCGTGGGCTATTTTATTTCTCGCCACTCTGCCTTCCCTGCTATCCTTCAGCTCCCTTGCCTTTTACATGGCACACACTGCACTATTGTCTCCTAAAAGCCTTAGTTCAGCAAATGAGAAACATATTGCAGAGTCTGACGTAATTGCAGGCCATGATTCATCCGCATCCCGGTACCTACAGTAGACTCCTTGCTGCTGTCGAGGGCTGCTTCTCATTCCCAGCCGCCGGCGGAGGCGTGGAGGGGACCCGAGGCTGCCGCTCTGGGTATTACACGTGGGAGAATGAAATCATCACGGTTAGCACGAACGGTGAGAGGGGAGATGGGAAAATGTCACAGCTGCTTATTGCTGTGCAATGTCTGGAATTAACCTATTACATCAAATTGTCACCTGCAAGCATAGACCCAGCCCGTGCTCTCCACTACGAGCAGGTTCACCAGACTATAAATCCCACCGTAATACCAACACTAACGACCCAGCAGCACCATGAAATGGAGATACCTCTCTGATGCTCACCAACCCACATTTGCTGATGGTAGTTGAGTATCTGGCCCAAGCGCTGCCCGAGACCCTTGGGCATCTTCACCGAGGATTTTTCATTTTTTATGGTTCGAAATTGACTTTCCTATTTTGCCTGCCTGCTGGGAAAAGTCTGGCACTAACACTAGTCCCTGATGCTATTGCCTCATGTTCTGCTTAGACTGTAAAAAGCAGAAAAGGAGGAAGAAAAAGTCTTTCCCATTTAAAGGGGAAAAGAATGAATAAGCTAGAGTGATGAGAGGTAAACTGAAAAGTGTAGAAACTGTGAAATCTAATCTGTAAAACACTCATCAAGAAAATTTCCAGCTGCGTCATAGCTCAAATTTCACTTTATCTAGCAAAAACATTTCCCTTTCTCCCAAGGCCTATCATGCTTTTCAGAATAAAAAGAAAATGAAGAGCCTAATGTGAGAAATTTGAGGTAATGTTGTAAACCCTGCAAGCTCTTAAATAGAGACCTTTGTTGGTATTACACAAAGATAAATGATTCCATATAATCCAAAGCTGGTCTGTACTCCTGCTAAGTACCTTAGTCTTGGGTAACTGTAGGAATAAAGAAATATTGTATATAAATCTCTCCATAATATTTTCATGGAGAAAAATAAAGTGCAGTCGGTTTCAAAGAAGACCAATGAAGTTGCTCTTTTCTTCTTGTTTTATTATGCAAGTATGCCATGCAGGTACTTGGACAACAAATGGTTTGTGAAACGTAAGAAATATAGTCGTTGGCATTAGAGTAACGAGAGCAGGATTTTTGATCAGTGCTAATGTATTATTCTTTCATATATATATATATGTACACACACATATATATATATGTGTACACACACGCATATATGTTTGCAACGTTACCATAAATCATGTGAAAACGTAGAGCAGATGTTCTGTAGTAGCCAGGATTATCGTGCCTTGGTTGTGCTTTCATGGGAACCGACCCGCGGCGGGCTCAGCAGAACATGCCTTGTGGATAGAGTAATGGGGCTACTTGAAAAGCATATTTATACATGGGGCTAACCTAGCTTTTTTAAACACGAGAGGTGACTCACCTTCTTAGTCTGCTCTTAGATGAGTCAGACTGTATACAGATGGTTTCATTAGGAGAATATTTTCCAGTAATTGGTCATTTGTAATTGTCTGCACATCCAGAGGACAGGTTTGCTCAGCCGCTTCCCCAGCCCGTGCACAAGGATGCAGCGGGTCGACCAACAGCCTTGTGTGAAACACTGCTGGACCCAAAAGATAAAAAGCCAGAACAGACAGAGTTAAAAAATGACTGGCCAGAAAGAGGTTTACACCTTAGTTTCTGGTGGGGAACTGCATATCAGGTGGAAACTGGTCCTGTTTATCCCCACTGTGCTCAAGCAATGCAATTTGTGTATCTGCATCCCAAAAAGGCCGCCTGAGGGAAGACCAGAATAGCTGTTCTTCTGCATAAGCTGCCTAAGTTATGCTTGGTTGGCTGTTCATATTTGTAAGGACAACACAGTGACTGCTGCAGAGATGTATCGCTTTGCCATCCGTGTTTCTCTACAGCAGAGGTTATAGGGATTGAAATCATAATACTCTCTCTTTATATATAACAATTTATGAGCAACTATGGATTAATGCAGCAAAACCCTCAGCATTACCAAATAAAGTACAGAAACAAATGCACCTTTAAGTGGCATCAGAGAGAATATAGCACAAAACAATGTAAGAAATATCAAGATCTCTTATAATCCGTGTTTCTTAGATTTTTCCAGTCTAGAGTTAATCTGCCATTGCAGCTCCCACATTTGAAAAATGATCAAAACACCATAACTGGAAATTTGTAAGGAACCAGGCACAATGGGAGACCAACAGGCAGGTCAAATACAAAGATTTATGTATAGAAAGAGAGGTCCCAGCTGTGATGGGCAAACAAAGGGGTCACGCACCCCCAGCCCCTCCGCATGCCGGCTTGGCCTTTGGCAGCATTTCCAGCAACTTTTTCCCTATATTTGGGGATCTTCCCTCAGAGCATGTGAATTTAGGGCTGCCAAGAGCACACTTCTGTGAGACAGAGGTGGCAAGGGACGCCTCGCCACGGTGGGGCCCATGGTGCAAGAAGAGGCCATCTCGGCAAGGTGAGGTGGGGCCATGAACAAAACATAGGAGACATTGCAACACCCCCCTGCAAATATTTTCCACATGTCGGAGCAGACAGTCAGCAATGAATGAAAAAATTAGAAATTTCACATGTGTACATGCTTTGTGTTTTTTTTTTTTTTTAAAAGAAAAACCCCACTAGTTTCTGTGCTATGCTTGCCAAGGGGCAGCTCTAACTCATCCCCTTGGCCATGTCTGTTGAATTTTCCTCTCTACAATTTGCTAAACAGCCGGATTTCCATGGTTACCACGGCTCGCTACCGATACGCCTCAAACATAGTGTACATTTTTGCTGGGGAGACACAGACACCAAATCATTCCTGCACAACAGCCCAGAGCGGTGGGCTGCAGCTGAGCCCCGTGCTGGTCCCTGCCTGGGGCACCAAGGTGACAGCAGGGACTAATCCAGGTGCGGGGTGATGGGAGAGAGATGCTTCATCCTTGCTTCTCCTTGCTCTGGGGAAGAGACATCACGCAGCCACCCCACACAGCTTTAAACATTTGACCAGGGCCACAGGAGACCCTGGATCCCCTTTTCTGGCCTAAGCCCCTGTACATGCACCAGCATCTCCAGCTAAGGTCAGCGTGGCCAACTCCCAACATCCAAATCTTTGTCCCTGTTTCATTTTTGGCACACATGTGCCTAAACACACACACATGCATTGCATCGGTGGTGGGTTCATAGGAGGGAATTACTATGTTAAATTCAACTTTTTTTTAAAAAACCCAATGCAATAATTAATTTCCACCAAGAGATCATATATTTTCCTACTTTTGATGTCCAATAAGCTCATTTCAATCAAGAGTTTGTATAATTTCCTGCTTTCGAAGTCTAATGAGTTAATTGCACAAAAACCTCTATAAAGCACAGAACTCGTTAATAAATGTATAGTCCCTTTGTCCAAGACTTCCAACTTTAAATCAGACGCACAACAACCAGATGTTTTTCACATTACTGCATTTCAAGATTTTACTGGAAGTGATCTCATCATACGTACTTAATGTAGGTGTCCAACTGTGCATGTTATTCATATCACGAATCAGACCTTGCAGCTTTAGGACACTGTGTGGCAAACGTAAGTATTGTTTAAAGTGGATAAAATTTATGCTAAGCTTGCCACAGGGATATGAAGGAGACCAAGTTGGATACAATATGCTGATTTTGATGAGTGTCAGAAGTGAGGAAATTATATCATTCAAGCATTTGAACTTATTGTTAGGAAACACTGAGCCACTGTTTCTGGGAAAGTTATTGAATTTAGCCAATCGAGTAAATCAAAGACTTCTCTGTTTTTATTTGAAGTCGGAAATTAACTGCAAATGCAAAAGATTGAGACCAGGACAGAGACAGAGCTGAAAAAGAGATGTACATTTTTCAAAAGGAACAAAAACAAAGGCTCACTTGCAGGGAGGGGTGGAATAACGTTTCAGTAGGAAAGCATTGCTTCATCATTTTCGAAGAAAATATATACAGTTAAGTTGCAATTTGAACTTTTTGCTAGGAAGCATGGCGAGCCGGTGGAGCAAGGCTTCCTTCCCTGAAGGGACAGGGAGCACAGGATGCAGCTCAGTCGGCGCGCTTGCACGCCATGGTATTTCCCTAATGACCAAAGCAAGCCGAAACCCACTATGGACTCCAACCTATCAGTACTAATTAGTCTCCTGTTAATTTCAGCAAGAGCTGGCTGAAGGTTATTCAGGACTGTTTATCATCAGAGCTGAGCAGTGAGCAGCCTTTTGCCCAGGGCAAACTCACACCTCCAGTTCATTGCAGAAGAGCCCTAGCAACTCGCCTCCTCTTCCCCCCTATGTCTGAATAAGATTTTGAGTTTCTCCAAGACTGTAAGAAGTCTCACAGGAAGGTCTCTCAGGGGTCTTCATACTCTTTTTGGTTCCTTCTCCCACTGAAAACACCATCAGAGCTCTAACCGTGCAGACCACCCCATGGGGCATTTGCTGAAACAGAGTTGCTGAGGCACTCACACACCATGGCTCAACTCTGAACCAAGAGGCCAAGGAAGAAGGAAAACAAATGTTTAATTCGAGAAACGGGTGAAATCATCTCATCTTGCCCTCCCCATGGATTCATCCCAACCTGCTTTGATGCCATCTTCCTACAGAGATCAGGTTCCTCCATACTGCTCTGCCACAGCTTTCTGGGACATCCTCAACAGTGAAGGGAGGGCTCACAGCCTTTCTACAGAGAAGTGACCATCAGAAATGAAAATATTGCCCCTTTCTACTGGGTCAGCTTTGACTCATAGCACGAGTAATGGGGAAACACGAATACTGACCAGCATCTGGCTGGTTTCCTCTTTCAGAGATGTGGGAAGTTCACCCAATTTCTCAGCCCATTTATTGGGAAGGAAAGGAGGAAGCAGAAATGACTCATTTTCTCTTTCTACCAGGAGAACAGCGTTGAGGAGCTGCTGAACTTGTGCCTCTTGGTTGCAGCCAGATCATCTGAGCCCAATGCATCTGAGCAGGTTCAGTGGAACTTGTCCAACTCCTGGTGTAACAACAAGGATCACGTTGGCATATAAACACAAAGAAGTGTCACATTTAAATGAGGTAATTTTCTCCTTTTAGAGAAATAATAGGCTTTTCAAACACCTTAGCAAGCCCTTTAGTAATGTCTAGAGACAGCTCAAAATAAATAGATAAATCAAACAGCCATGAGCAGGAGAACATGTGGTCCCCGGCTGCACCCAGACCTGAGCTGATGTCCTTGGCATGGCCCTAAGGCATCAGTGGGAGCAGCAGGTCTGGATCTGGGCGCT
>Ga0065711_1044044_pt1 | contig 14360 bp, 9 predicted proteins | sample Hoacrofraction12_FD_59098 | JGI IMG/M metagenome (GOLD analysis project Ga0065711, IMG submission 59098) | Hoatzin crop microbial communities from Cojedes, Venezuela - Epithelial fraction 12 v2 (version 2) | ecosystem: Host-associated > Birds > Digestive system > Esophagus > Crop | place...
CCTTTTTTTTTTTTTTTTTCTCCCCTGAGCCACATGACCTTATGCAGTAATCAAGTTATGCTCTGGCAGACACCGAGGAACTGATTTATCTGCTTAAAGCTAATGCTACCAAAGACACCTGAGGCTATTCAAGACATTTCCTTGCTATTGCTAGGTATTACACAGAGGCTACAAAAGATTCACACTGTCTCTCTAGCAGCAATTACAGGCAGAACTGGATACCTGAGGGTGTCTAAGATATCACTATGAATACTTTCAAAAACTGTAAATTAGAATATCTTCCCAATGAGTTAACAAATTTCATTACCAAATTGTAAATAGTTTCTGAATGAAGAGCAGCTTACTCCAGGCAAAAATGAAATGATTTCTGATAGACAGAAAAAAAGAAATTGCAAATACTCTATAGAGTACTAAGTCAGTATTTTTCATTTATGGTATATGAATTATATTTTATAGATTTGTATTTATATTTTATAGTGTGACTTGATAGTAGCAAAGAATCATCCTCTCTTATAGAAAGGGCAAATACTGACCTTGAGATAAGGCATCTGTAACCTTTAAAGTAAGATTTAAGTTGTTATCTGCCTGGAGATCAAATTTTTTTATTTATGTTCAAATTAAAATTTGTTCTACAGACCCTTCAGATTCTGTGTTCCTTTAGGGCAATACAAATGACAGGAAGATCAGTTGAGGTTTGAGGTAAAAAAATAATCTTGGTCTGTGGGGTTTTTTTCTTTTTTTTGGGGGGGGGTCAGGGATGTTGCCAATAAAACCTTCCTGAAACATTTTTTAACTACAATGTGTGTCTTGCATATTCTGATCTCTTTAGCACATGTCATGTATGTAATAGCTTAGAAATTTCTGTAAAATGGAAGTTGATTTAATATGATGGTAAACATCTGATACGCACAGATTGTGTGAGGAAAAGCAATGGCAAGGAAGACTGATGTTGTAGGACAGGTAGTTAGGTATGCCAAGAAGGGGGGAAGAAGCACAACAGTTTGTTTAGTGGTGTTTCTTTTTCACAAAAGCTGTTTTTTTTCTAGCATGATAAATTCTAAGCATCTAGGAAACAAACATTTCCTCCATAACAGTGAGAAATCCCTTCAGCTAGTAAAGAAATTCTACCATGCATTAAGAAATGTATGCATCTGTTATTTATGGCATACCTCTTTTCTTTCTAAAATAGAGAGGGCCAGAGGCTCTCTGTTATGTGCTGGAGAATTCTCTTTCACTAGTAATTTATTAGCAGTTATTATGTTCAACTGTTATGGTCACAGAGAGTAAAAAATACTAAACAGTTCAAATCTGACTATACAGTCTGAATATAACCTCTTTCCTCTTAATTTTTTCACTGATTTCCTAGGGAAAGTTCTGGCTCTGTTTGGTGAAATTCCCTGCCAGTTTTTGCATCTCACATAGCCTGCCAGGTCTCTCCTAACACACATCTACTGCTCTATTGATTCCCCTCAGTGACCTGCTGGGCTATCAGATGCTGGCTCACTTGGCTGTTCCTGCCAGCACTGGACATGATGGGACCCTGTCCAGCTGCTGGGTTAGCCCTGACTGTGGTACTCTACCACCGCTGCTTCTGCCTGATCTCCATTCAGCGGCCTGAATTACCTGCTGCATTACTTCTTTAGTCTCAAAAGACACAGAAAATTTCTGAAAATACCTGTGCAAGGAGTCTATTTAAAGAATGAGATACCTTTGTTCACCATGTTGGATTAATTCTTACCTATCTTTTTATGTCTCTTCTGTCTTCGGTTCTTGAGATTGACTATGCACTACACTATCTCCTGATCTGAATAGAAATAACAGCATGTTTGGATTTTCACTAGAATTGTGCACTGCTAGGTTAATGGAGCTAAAAAAAGAATTGGCTGAACACTGTTCTGGCACGTGTATTAATCACAAAACTGCTACTTGAAATAAGTTCCTTATTACATTTTTGTGTTCAAGAATCCCAAAACTACTGTTTCCTTTTCTGCTTATTAAACCCAACAAAATTTCCAGAGGCTGAGAGATCAAGCTTCAAAGTAACTCCACTGTTCACCAACAGCCAGCTCACTCCTCTGAACAGCTAAAATGTTGAACTGACAAAGCCACAGCTTGGTACACATTGCAGCAATGTACTTTCCCATAAAGTTCTACATTCAGTAGAAAAAAAGATGTTTTCCTGGACCTCATGCAACACCAAATAATTTTTTTTAGTGAGTCAGATGCTCAGTTAGTGATTGTCCAAGTTACATATGAACACATGAGAGAGAAGAATAAACAATTTTCTGAAAATTATTTACTTGTACAAATACTGTTTTACAAACGCTTACCCTACAGACACTATTAGAAAAATCAGTGCTAAAAATATGGAATAACATATATTATTATAGATATATTCACACTCTGATTCTGTGTGTATATAAACACACATATTTATTTATTTATCCTAAGAAGCAATTTCCTCAGAGGTTAACCATGTTTTTATACTGTAGATGTTCATAGACTACGCAGTTTACACAGCATGTACAGAATGTATTACCTACCAAAACCATCGGTCCAAGAAGTTAAACAATTTAACTTTTAATTATAAAAAACTGCTTGGACACACTTCTCAGAACAAATTCGACTCAGTCTAAATAATACACCTGTGGCTCTCACTGTGTGGTTTAGGTAGGTTCATTACTTCTTGAATGTTAGCAATATGTTTTATGCAGAAAAGACAGAAGAGGAATATACCCTAATATTCTATTGCAAATCAGAGTTAGTGCTGTCCTAAGGCCTTAAAAGTTTTTTTTTTTCTCCTAAGAGGGGAAAGTATTTAATGGGATTCCATGAGAAATCTTTGCTGGACATGTGGGTCACGTGACTACTGGAGTCAGAATTGTCAACCAAATGTGTTTTAAAAACCCATATTCAGTTCTCTGTGTTTGTGTAATGGTTTTGACCCTTCAGGGTTTACATTTTCAAAGGTTTAATTCTTCTAGCCTGAGCACTAGAAATCATACTATTTTTTCATGACAGCAGAGATGCTTCTATAACTAAATCACTCTAGAAGCTAGGAATTAAGGAAGATGTATTTGTATATGTGTAAATGCTTATGTATAAGTTTTATATAAATATTTATATAAGTAATATACATATGTATGTATACATCTATTCTAAATATCATGAGAACACAGACCTGCAGGCCATATCTATCAATACTACTCTCTCTTTCTTAGTGATCAGCTACTTATCACCAGCATTACCATTAGCAATTTGGAAATACCCTCAGTTCATAATAAAAATATGTTTCTTCAAAATCAAGAGAAGCAACTGTACTGACAAACTGTAAACTTTAAAATTTGACAGAGAAGAATAATGATTTGTTTTGGAAATTTTCACTTTGCTTTCAAACAGGTTTTGTAGTGTTCTAGGTTTATATTATTCCCAAATCACAAAATGTACATGAATGAGAAAAATCTACAAAAATAATTCTATATCACTGTCATGAATGATTGTGATCACGATACTAATTGTGACTGCTGTTAAATTATGGCCCCTGTATGCTCCCAGAGCTCACCCAGGACAATCCTGTTGCTGGAATATATCTATCAGCTTGTTCTGTGTTAAGGCAGAAAGGAAAGTCTTTTCAGGGAAGGATCCATTATATTCAACACAGAAAACAAAAGACTGGAGTTTCATTACCTCCTGAGCACACAACAAGTTATAAAATTTTTTTTTAATTTCTCTTCCGAGAAATAAATATTTCATTGTCAGCTTTGTTAGTTTAGAAGTGTAGACAAGATTTCAAGAACTCAGGTTTTTTACTCCAGCTATAGTACTTGAACAAATTAAAGTTATTAGTCATACCTACAAACTCTGTTTCCCAGCATCCTTTGATCATCAGAGATACATCCCTGCATCATTAGAGCATGAAAACTATAATAGTTCAAACATCCTATGTGTAAGTAGCCTCCTTTTTTACATTAGAATACACCCTTCTCAATATGTAAATCGAAAGTACAAAATTTTATTTCCTATGACTTATGATATTAACAATTGAAAGAAAACAAATTAGAGGTGTGTGTGTATATATATATAAAAAAATTTTTGTATATCACAGGTTTCTATAAAGTTTTGGAATCTCTTCATACAAATTTGTGATGTCTGAAAAAGAATTTACTTCAGTTCTGGAAATCATAATATTTTGACTAATATTGTACATAGTATTATAGAAGCATAGAATGTTTTGTGTTGGAAGGGACCTTACACGTCATGTAGTTCCAACTCCCTTGCCATGGGCAGGGACACCTCCCACTAGACCAGGGTGCTCAAAACCCCGTCCAACCTGGCCTTGAACACTTCCAGCAAGGGGGCATCCACAGCTTCTCTGGGCAACCTGTTCCCGTGTTTCACCACCCTCATAGTAAAGAATTTCTTTCTTGTATCTCATGTAAACCTACCCTCTTTCAGCCTGAAGCCATTACCCCTTGTCCTATCATTACACACTCTTGTAAGAAGTCCCTCTCAGCTTTCTTGTAGGCCCCCTTCGGGTACTAGAAGGCTACTATAAGGTCTCTCCAGAGCCTTTTCTTCTCCAGGCTGAGCAACCGCAACTCTCTCAGACCTTCCTCACAACAGAGGTGCTCCAGCCCTCGGATCATTTCTGTGGCCTTCCTCTTGACCTGCTCTAACAGGTCCATGTCTTTCCTGTGATGAGGGCTCCAGAGCTGGATGCAGGACTCCAGGTGGGGTCTCATCAGAGCAGAATAGAGGAGCAAAATCACCTCCCTCGACCTGCTGGCCATGCTGCTTTTGATGCATCCCAGGAGACAGTTGGCCTTTTGGGTTGCAAGTGTGCATTCCTGGGTCGTGTTGAGCTTCTCATCAACCAGTACCCCCAAGTCCTTCTCCTCAGGGTTGCTCTCAACCCCTTCATCCTCCAGCTTGTATTTGTGCTTGGGTTTGCCCTGACCCAGATGCAGGACCTTGCACTTAGGCTTCTTGAACTTCACGAGGTTCACACAGATCTACCTCTCAAGCCTATCCAGGTCCCTCTGGATGGCATCCCTTTCCTCTAGCATGTTGACCACAATGCTCAGCTTGGTGCCATTGACCAGATGAGGAAGAACTGCCTGTTCCATTCCTAAGCTGCCAACATACAAGCCAGTTGAGGTTGAGTTTTATTGAGGTTCGACATCCTTAATAATGCTATGAATACAGAAAGTGTATTATTTCTATTTTTAGAATAGCAAAATGTGGTACAGAAATAAAGTATCAATCTGTGAAAGCGTTTGATACCAAAATGCTTCCATGCTATGTTATACTTCGACAAACTCATGTATGTTTTGTAACGTTGAACTTGAACTCAATCTAAAAAGAAAATGTCCTTTTTATAAGTAGAGAACATCTCTCAGTTATGATTGGTTATCCATAATTATCACAGACCACCAAAAGCACATATGAATAAAGAAATCGAAATCCATGTTGACATTTGTGGAACTTCAAAATAACATACCTGAAAAATATGTGTTTGGAAAGCATTTGCAATAAATTTTAGACTGCAAATGAAAATATTACTCTGAGTCCATTAATTAGAACTATTTACAGATCTTACTCTTTTTTTTCTGATTTGAGAATAGGGACAGAGACTTTAGATATACTGGCTATATATTCTGATCTATTTGTGAACGGGAATGATCATGGTAAGACAAAGTGCCAGTTTCAGCTATGTCCCTATACAACCTGTGGAATCCTAATGATGTTTTGCTATTTTAGAGTCTTTCAAAGCAGCCTTCAGCTAACCCCACAAACAGTAAGATGGAGATTTGGTTAGGGAACATAAAGCCTCTGATTTGGTTCAAAGATACAATCTGGCTAGTGTGCCCTTGTTGCCAAGAAGGCCAATATTATCCTGGGGTACATTAAGAAGAGTGTGGCCAGCAGGTCGAGGGAGGTTCTCCTTCCCCTCTGCTCTGTCCTAGTGAGGCCCCATCTGGAGTACTGCATCCAGTTCTGGGCTCCCCAGTTCAAGAAAGATGAGGAGCTACCGGAGAGAGTCCAGCGGAGGGCTACGAGGATGATGAGAGGACTGGAGCATCTGTCCTATGAGGAAAGGCTGAGGGAGCTGGGCTTGTTTAGCCTGAAGAAGAGAAGGCTGAGAGGAGATTTTACAAATGCCTATAAATATCTTAAGGGCGGGTGTCAGGAGGATGGGGCCAGACTCTTTATTTTTATTTTTTATTTTATTTTTATTTCATTTATTTGTTTCAAGAAGTATTCTCAAACTGTTATTTTCCTTCCTCATTCACTTCTACAGTTTTTCTTAACATTTCTCATCATTTTTGACAAAAAAGAGAACTGATTATTTTGATCTATGGACCCCTGCTGTTCTACTTCTAAATACTAAGGAACATGTACTAGCTTATACCATGACCATAGGGGTAAAGTACTTATATACGAAGAGCAAAGATGTTTTGGTCCTGGGTTTTGAAGACAAACGAATATGAAACTGTATCACCTAAAGGATCATGGAATTGCAGGGGTTGGCAGGGACCTCTGTGGATCATCCAGGATGCTCCAGGTAGGTCTGAGATTCTTCCATATAGACAGATACAAGTTACAAAATACATGCTAATACATATCAATTCTACCGTCTCATTGGCAAAAAGGAAGCTGACTCAGTACTAAATATTATGTTGACTTCTCTGCATTATTTGAACTTCATCTTTATAAGTCAGTATATCTCTGGTAATAGCATCTGGTAATAAACCTCTGATGAAAACTGATGAAAGCTCTGATGATAGCTCTGACTGATAAAAGTATTTAAAATGCATTATTCTTTTCCCAGTTATCACTGACACTGATGAAGATCATTCCAGAATAAACCTTAGAGATAGGATGAATAAAGAAAACCTCTGAAATTGCTAGCACACTGCAATGCAGAGACACGAACATAAATATTGGATATAACTAGATTTAACAACATGTCATTAAAGCACTTAATCTAAGGTTTGATCTTCATTTAGCCAATGGATTAAATATCTGCTGTCCTGCGATGTATCTGATACAGATGAGATGACTGAAGATGCCACTCCTCCATTAACTACAGAAAGATCTAAGCAGAGAACAGAACAGACATTTAACTTTCAGCTGGTTAAGCTAAAATTAAATGAACCCGTCATGCTCTGTCTAACAAAGTAGTAATGCAGAAAGCTTCTTGCTGGTTTTCTTCACAGAGATATCCGCATTGGTGCTCAGGCAACAGGTGTTTTCTCAGCAACGCCTCTGGGTAAATCCATTCATTGCTTTGTGTCTCTTTTTCTGTCTTCTACTTTCCATAAAATCTGGAGAGTTTCACTGTTTTAATGTGTTTTAAAATATCAGAAAATTGCTAAATATGAGCCAGTTATTCTTACCCTGTATGGTTTGCCTCAGTCATGATCAAGAATAACAAAAATACTCTTTTTTTTTTTTTCAACATATACAGCAGTTTTTTTATTTTTTTTTAGTGAAAATGAATTTTCCAAATCACTAATTCAAACCCAGACCACAATGAATCTTCCTTCACAGTGCATACTATGAGAGAAAAATTAATACATAAAGTGATTGGATTCCAAATGCTCTGAGGATATGAACAGGAGGAATTTGCGGTTAAAAATATCTCCTTCAAAGGTAATGTGAATAGACAATAATAGGATTAAGGATTAATTTTTACAGGGTCAAATATTATGGTTAAGTGATTTATTATGTGCCTTTGTTTCACCTTCAGGTTACTTTGTCATTGTAAACTGAACCCCACATTGGGTTTATTGTTTGTTGTTGTCTTATTTTCTATCTTAAATCAGTAGCATTTGTTCAGTGATTGTCTTATATATTATAATAAGGGTGTCTGTGATCCAGTATTTAATTCCCAGTTCTGGCATTTTTCTCCAGATACAACTGACGAATATTATGGGGCAAAGATATTTAAGAAATATCTAAATTTGAGCTGTCTAAAAAAAAAGGAATAAGGTGAAGTGCAAGAAAATGAAAAAATAGACCCCAATTTTATAATAATTTCTTTTAATTTCAAAACTAAAATGTTCCAAATATCATCAGGGTTTTTTGTTGCTTATTTGTTCATTTCTTTCTTTTGATTTTTGCATCTCAAGTTGTGTATTTGGAAGAAGTGTTTTGGAAGCACTTCTAAATGTAAACCAGAGTAATAGACATAGTAATACTACTGTAGAGAACCATGCAATCAGCAACACTATGAAGATACTCTCCTGTGTAGATCTGAAAGTTGCAGTGTTTAGAGAAAATTAAAAAGTCTGCAGAGCACTGCAAGACTTTGGTCAGATTGCCTCACTGATTCATGAATTTTGACAGTCTCCTCATGGCAGGAAAAATATTGTTTGTATATTTGTGAACGAAATCAATCAACTTAAGTAAAAAAAAAAAAACACATGGAAAAGGGTATTATCAATTAGAAATAAAAAAAAAGTAGGGAACTTTAAGCAGCAAGTCCCTTTCCTAAGCAACTATCCATCTGTTATCAAATCAACAGAATAGCAAAGTATGAAACAAGAAGGAAATGGAATATAGCCACTAGATTTTTGCCACGTACACATGCTGGAATGACATCCCATAGATTTATAGCTGTTTAACATAAGTAATCTTAGACCCATGAATGAGATTTAAATCCTTTTGTCAGTCATAACAGAATAAAATACAGAGTAGAATAAAGCTGGTCAAATGAAAAAAGTGTCATCATTTTATGATTTGGAAAACAATAGGGTGAGTTATGACATCAGTGGACAAAGAAAGAGCTACAGATGTCATCCATCCCGGCTTCTGTAAGGCCTTTGACGTGGTCCCTCACAACATCCTTCCCCCTAAATTGAAAAGATATGGATTTGATGAGTGGATCTGGTGGATTACAAATTGGTTGGATGGTTGCATCCAGAGGATAGTGGTCAATGGCTCAATGTCCAGATGGAAACCAGAGGCAAGTGATGTTCCTCAGGTGTCCATACTGGGGCCAGTGCTGTTTAATATCTTCATTAATGACATAAGCAGTGAGATTGAGTGCACCCTCAGACAGTTCGCAGATAACACAAAGCCAAGTAGTGCAGCTGACACACCTGAGGGACGGGATGTCACACAGAGGCACCTGAACAATCCTGAGAAGTGGGCCCATGTGAAACTCATGAGGTTCAACCAGGCCAAGTGTGGGATTCTGCACCTGGGCTAGTCCAACCATCAGTATCAATACAGGATGGGGGATGAAGGGCTTGAGAGCAGCCCTGCCAAGAAGGACTTGGGGATACTTGGTGTATGATAAACTGGACATAAAAAGGCCAACCATCTCCTGTGCTGCATCAAAAGAAGTGTGGCCAGCAGGTTGAGGGAGGTGATTCTGCCCCTCTGTTCTGCTCTGGCAAGACCCCACCTGGAGTCCTGCATCCCACTCTGGAGCCCTGAGCACAGGAAAGCCGTGAACCTGTTGGACCGGATCCAGAGGAGGGCCACAAGGATGATCCGAGTGCTGTAGCACCATTCCTACAAGGACAGGCTGAGAGCATTGGAGTTGTTCAGCGTGGAGAAGAGAAGGTTCCAGGGAGACCTTGTTGCAGACTTTCGGTACTTAGAGGGGGCTTATAAGAAAGATGGGGACAAACATTTTAGTAGGGCCTGTCGTGACAGAAGAAAGGGTAATGGTTTTAAACTTTTAAACTAAAAAAGGCAGATTTAGGTTAGATATAACAAAGAAATTCTCTACTATGAGGGTGGCGTGGCACTGGAAGATGTTGCCTAGAGAGGTGGTAGATTCTCCATCCCTAGAAATATTCAACATCAGGTTGGATGGGGCTCTGAGCAACCTGATCTTGTTGAAGATGTCCCTGTGTACTGCAGGAAGGATTGGAATGGATGACCTTTAAAGGTCCCTTCTAACCCAAACTATTCTATGATTATATGAAAACGTTCTTCAGGGTTATTGAGCAAATACCTTCTCTGAGAACTGATTCTTTTTCAGATGATCATGTCACGTGGGAAATTATAAACAGTAAGAATTTGTTACCTATGTTTGGAGAGTACAAATTTCTTACGTGTTTGACAACAACAAGCTACAAAATACTTTTGGGACTACATCAGTACTTTTACATTAGCTCTTCAGGGATAACTTTTTTTTCTTACAAAATGTATTTTAGTTTGTTTTAAAGACTAAAACAAACTTAAGTTTTAACATGTAATTTTTCCATTGTTTTCTCTTTTGCTTTCAAGATACAATACATACATTGGATCAGAAGGTTATTCACAATTGAAAAAATGACAGGAAAACACATGTGGTGTCAAAAACTATAATAAATTTTTCTTTTCTAATTCAGAGGTATGAATTAAATTTGAAAGTGAGCAAACAATAACAACAATCAAAGCGTCACATGTATTTTCTCCTTGTTGACTACTGAACATTTAAGCAATTGAAACAGTTGTAAGCTATGGGAAGCTTGTTTATACCCAAGTATAATAAAGTAATTTGTTAGAATTTTGATCCTCCCACACTGAATTAAAACCCAAAACCACCCACCAAACTGAAAACTAGTACTAATATATTATATTGTGGTGACTGAATTTTCTAAGATATCTTCTGGTTTTGGGATCGAGTTGGTCAGGTGGAACTTTGCAGGGTGCATTGCCGAAAGTTTCCTGTTCAGCACAAGGAACTACACTAAATTTATCAGTTAGAACTTTGCTTTCTTCTTTCTTGCGACTAAGCAAACTCAGACCAGGCACAATTTGGATAAACTATTTAAAGCACAACAAAGACAAGCACTCGAGTCTGAGAACACAGAACCAGAACTTTATGCTTATTCTTAATTTGACGTAAAAGCGGACAGATCACCTGAACTAAAGTTGATTTAGAAGTTTTCATAGCTTACCTAAGCAGAAATTGACATGTTTTCGCTCAGGATAAACTTTTCTTGTACTATTTTTCACTTCAGTTATATATGACCAACACATACCAATTACACCACTTACATATGACCAACATACATTTATATCTAGTTGAAAAATAACAAGAAAACAGAAGGAATATGTCTTCCACTCTGAAAGTCTTGTCATTATCGTATGATCTGTCATGGGTTTCCCCATGCTTTGTACCCTCTGCTTCAGCTCCAAGCTAAACAATAGCTGAAGGAGGTATCTGAAGAATATCAGATAGCTACTGCTAGATAAATGACAATATTTTAACTAAAACACAATTTAATATGCTATTCTATTCCCCAACTCCCAAATGTACCTGTATTTCTTCCCTACCCTTCTCCTGGTCTTAAGTAAATTTATGTGGGAACTGCGTGCTATAACTCACAATGTTAGATCAAGGTTTGTATCCACTTCTTAACACAGAATTGTTAAATATATAAATCTAAGTGTTATTCACATTGAGATGTCTTAATCCCTTTGCAATTCCTTAGTTTTCTGAATTGCACGAACTATAAATATTTACAAGAAAAAGCATATCTACTAATAACAAAGAGAGCAAAGACATCCTGAACTTTGAAAGATTTCTTCTCAGATTCCAAAGCCTAGATAGTAGCCACAAAAGATTTATTGGACTTTAGGTCTATTTTTTCATATGCTTACTAGTCTTTACATTTATTAGTTAAAGTAAAGAAAAAAATACTAAACTTGCAATCTAGCAGATGCTCAATATAGTTGTGAGATATTTCACTATGAATACAAGACCTTTACCACCTGTTTCAACATTTACATTTGCTCATAATTACAGCATCTTCTTCAGTATCAGATGCCAAAATCTTAGGAGAAAGACTGCGCGTCGTATTTTTTTCTGTAGGTGGTTGCCAGATAACAAGACTGAACTGGCATGCACTGCACAGGTCAAAAGCCATTCTACACTCCTGTTGTACTTGTTAATGTATTCAATCTTAGTCAAGTAGGCTGAAGTGTTCACGAAAATACCAATCTCTAAAAAGATCTTAATCTGTTGCTATTCAACAGTACAATTCCCACCACTCAGCTAAAAACTTTGTAATCAGCAATTGTTAAATTGAGAATTTAAAACCTAAAACTGAGCAACTGAAACCTGTAGAACATTCTTACAAGCTTCTGTCTTCAATTTAGTAACAGTCTACAGAAATAACTAATTCTGGCCTTTCTAATTCAAAAACTATATTACAAAACTTCAGGAACTAGACTGTGAAGTGTACATTCTCTGTTAAGTGTATATTTTCCTAGGAGCCAGACAGATCAAAAAAGTAATACAAATGGGAAAACTGAATTACATAAAAATGATATAATATAGGGTACTAAACACCTTAATAAGACACAGAAAATTAATATAAATATTTTCTCTCTTACTTTTATGTTCGGAACCATAAAATTTATCAAGGTTGCAATGGAGAAAATATATGTGGACAAACTAGCAGAGATTATAGAAACAAACATAAATTTTAGTATATATTTTCTGCATTTTATAAAATAGGAAGCCTCTTGCAGATTTTTTGTTTGTTTTTTTCTTAGTAAATTACCTCTAATGAATGCACCCAAGAATAGTAAATGTTTTCAATAGAAGTTATTTGGTTACTGTTTAAATCTAAAGCAACTAAAGAGAATAAAAATCTGCCACTTCCCCAAATAAGCAAGTTTTGTATCTGGAGTTGTTATTGGACCTATAAATGAAATTATTGAACTCTTTCTTTTACAAAAGCTAGGTTCATATGTAATTTTGGTAAGCACAAGACATTTAAAATGAAAATTTTAAATTTGCATAAATGTTTCCAGCTCAATTTATTACGGAAGAAAAAAAAAGGGGTGAATAAATTATCAATATTTGTAAGGAGAATTTCAGTAATTTTCACTGAAGATCTTGATGCTTAATGTGACAAGGAAGGAGGCTGCATTCAATTACCAGTGACATGCTTTCTATAGTTTATCTATTAATGTAAGTAATTTTGGCCAAAAAGAAATCATTGGGATAAGATTTTGAGTTTTCAGAGAAAGTTTACTTCAGAATTTAGCAGATGAACATCCTAAAGATTGCATCTACAGTACTCATAGTTTAACCTTTCACAATTTCTATTTGCTGTTTAAAGGGTGTGTGGGATACCAAAAAAGCAGACAACTCTACGTGAAAAGATGACTAAGAGGGATTTTCCTTTCAAACAATACCTGCTTTGAGAAAGGCACCATACACATAAAAGGAGGTGAGGTTTTCTTTCCTATACACCCATCTACTCTTCTGATGGTGCCAGTTAACTTGAAGATGAATAACCCTGAATGGAATATAAGGGGGTAGTAATCAAGGAATAGACAAAAAAGGAAGGAAGATGATATCTTCTTCAGGGAAGCTGCTACGAAATACTTACAGAACATAATGGTTACTGGGAAGGCATGAGGGAAGGGTGAGAGTGGGAATTGCAACTGAAAGTGCTGGACAGGAGAAGGCAGTTTAGTAGACAGTGCAGGCAGTGAGGAAGACAAAACCTTTTGGAATTTCATTTACCATATGCAGAGTTTCACAGAATCAGAGAATCACAGAATGGTAGCGGTTGGAAGGGACCTCTGTGGATCGCCTAGTCCAACCCTCCTGCCGAAGCAGGGTGACCTAGAGCAGTCTGCACAGGACCTTGTCCAGGCAGGTCTTGAATATCTCCAGGGAAGGAGAATCCACAACCTCCCTGGGCAACCTGTTCCAGTGCTCTGCCACCCTCAAAGTAAAGAAGTTCTTCCTCATGTTCAGATGGAACTTCCTGTGCCTCAGTTTGTGTCCATTGCCCCTTGTCCTGTCACTGGGCACCACTGAAAAGAGTCTGGTCCCATCCTCCTGACACCCACCCTGAAGATATTTATAGGCATTTGTAAGATCCTCTCTCAGCCTTCTCTTCTTCAGGCTAAACAAGCCCAGCTCCCTCAGCCTTTCCTCGTAGGACAGATGTTCCAGTCCCCTCACCATCCTTGTAGCCCTCTGCTGGACTCTCTCCGGTAGCTCCTCATCTTTCTTGAAGTGAGGAGCCCAGAACTGGATGCAGTACTCCAGGTGGGACCTCACTAGGGCAGAGTAGAGGGAGAGGAGAACCTCCTTCGACCTGCTGGCCACACTCTTCTTAATGCATCCCAGATTTCCGTATATATTTTACAAGCTTCACAAAACATTACACTTGTGAAGCTCTGATTTTTGCATAGAATTCATATGATGTATTTATTATAATGTACAGGTATATGTGTGTGGAAGACCGCTGTCAACTGGTTTTGTCTCTGTCCTGCGTTTGGCCAGAACAGGGTTAATTTTCACCGGAATCCAGGAAGGGGCACAGCCGGGGGGTGGGGGCTGACCCCACCTGGCCAAACAGAGCCCGGTATTCCATACCATGTGA
>Ga0065711_1044045_pt1 | contig 14359 bp, 10 predicted proteins | sample Hoacrofraction12_FD_59098 | JGI IMG/M metagenome (GOLD analysis project Ga0065711, IMG submission 59098) | Hoatzin crop microbial communities from Cojedes, Venezuela - Epithelial fraction 12 v2 (version 2) | ecosystem: Host-associated > Birds > Digestive system > Esophagus > Crop | place...
TGCCCGGTAACGTGCCGCCGTCTGCTAAGAGCAGAGGAGTTTCTTTAAAGTTTATTTTATCTGACCCGGCACTATTTCAGTGGTAAAAAGCATTCCTGCATAGTTCAGAACATGTGGAATTACAGCAGGAAAGCGGTTTTGATGTGTAACAATGTGGCTTATTTATGCTGTCTTCAGCGGGAGGGTTTGAAATCTTTCTGTGAAAGACCTGAGCTACATAATTATTTCCTGCAAAAATCACAGGGGCAGTAATTGCCTGGACCCTTCTTTTCCTGTTGTGCAGGGAGCTGTTAATAGGATTCTTCTCTCGGAAAGAAAGGTCTCCTTAGCAGCATTTAATGTCGAGAATGAAGCGCTGTCAGGTAGAAACGGGATGTATTTCAGTGAAGAAGTGTGTTCTAAAGAACTCAGAGCTTAACTCTGGAGTGTTCAGTGTTTTGCAAAGTATTCATGGAGTGATGTATTTAAAAAGTAGAAACATCCCCAAATGGTATGCACTTCAGTGTGAAAATTAATGAGACAATATTAAAGTTGAAACTTGAAAAATGATTTGAGTGTGCATTTACAAAATAGAAATCCAGGTTGAATAAACAGGGGAGCTGACAGAAAGAAAAGTATTTTCCCGCTTGGGGCGGGGGGGAATCACGTACGATTTTCCAGCCATTTCCAAATAATGGTGAGAGAATATGCAAATGTATGTATTTATGAATTTGCCTGAGAGAGTTTTTGTACGCTCTGATGCTGTCTCTTGTTTGGCCGTACTTAGCGTGAAGGTGCGAGTCCAAACGCGCCAGGGGCCGGGTTCGTGCTGGCGGAGCTGTTCACGCCGGCCGGGGTCCCGCTGGCTGCCTCTGCGGTGCCGGGCGAGCTGTGGAAACTGCAAACCACGTCCCAGCATCCAGGGAAAGCAACTTGGGCGCGTGGGCTGCGAGGGGCTGGGCAGGGTGACGGGGGGGCCCCGCCAGCGTCGCCTGTCCCCGGACCCAGCCTCGGGGTCTCCGGCTCTGGCGCGGAGCCGAAGGATGAGGGACGGTAGCTCTACGCGCTGCCAGGTGCTCAGTGCGCTCAATCCTAACGCACTCACGTCCTCATTCTGACTTTGCCAGTGTTTTTCAGCTGAGAATTTGCATTCTGGTTGTTTGCTTCGCCCAGAATTTTGGGAAAACGTGGACAAAATGAATCCTGTATTTCTAAGGAGAAGCTGAGGGGTAGGGGGAAAGGATGTCTTGCCTATTTCCAATACTTATGACTTGTCACTGAACAACTTTTGTTTCCCACGCTTTGGAGAGGGGAACTCAATTTTGTTTTGCATGAATTTACATCAGGGTTGTGCTTTTTGTTGTTCTCTCCAAAGACCTGCCCAAGTCTGGCCAGCTAAGAAGTTTCTGAAAAATGCACATGCTTTGATTTTTTTGTTTGTTTGTTTAGTAAGTTAAAAGTCTGGAGTTTCTGTCCTCAGCATACTGGAATCTCCAAGAGCTTCCAGCCATGGCTGGGCTGACTGTGCCAGTCCCAAACTGTGAATGAAGATGCTGCCTTTGACCTGTGGCTTCAGGTGATGAAGCCAGATTGTCCCCAGCATGGCTGGTTCCAGTGGGCCAGTCTGGGGCTGAGAGCTGGCGCTGGCTGAGCCGGCTGTGCTGACTTGGCGGGAGACTTGCTGGCATAAAACAGTGAAAATGGATTTGTAAATTAATTGAAGGGTGGGGCAGACACAGAAGTGGAGTAGGAGTTGTGTGAGTGTTCTTTTAACATATTGTGTATGTATGGAATTTTAATACAGAGTGAACAAAAAGCAAAGGAGAGAGGGGGGAAAAAGAACTAATCATGGTTAGTTTCCTTTGTTTATAATGTTTTTCTAATCTTAGTTATTTAAATGAAGCTTTAATTTCTTTAGAAGTTATTCGCAAAGGAAAAACCATCTTAGAAATACCATCGATGTCAAATTTGAATATATCTCATAAACTTTATGCTTTGAAAAATTCCCTCTAATTTCTGTTACCTGGGTTTTCAGCTTTTTGGTAGTGTGGTATCAGCTCGCTGTCTCTGCAGGTGTCATGCAGAACACTCCGGAGAGCCGAGTTCCCACTGTGCAGTGCTGGAAGTGTTGCCCGGGCGCAGGGCAGAGCGGATCTCAGTGCCCTGCGCTGGTGGCAGAGCCGTGTGCTCCCAGCCAAGGCGCTCCGCGTCCCCGCCACCACCCTGCTGCCTCCCCGCAGCGCTTCGGGCCCTTTTTGTCAGGGTGCCACTGGCACACTCAAACAGGAGAGGGCAAATGTAAGCTTGCTTTAAATAAGGGATATATTTATCACAAGGGTATGAAAGAGATTAATTGCTTCGGGTATTTCCTGCCCATTTCTTTGGGTCTAATTTAGGTCTGATGCAAAACGGTAAAATCAATGTAAAGGTGCTATTTACTTTGGTCGGCCTTGAAAAAAACCCAGCGTATTAAAGGATAGCAACAGAACTTATCATTATTATGTCAAATTATATAGATCTTTAAGAGTGAATAAATGTATTGAAGTGTTCCGTGAGTAATCTGACAAGTGCAGTTTCTGGTGGCCTACAAGATCCTTCACTGTCAGGAGGGTGATGATTTCATGGCTCAAAGTGTTTTTAGTTTTTGGCACTGAATACATGGCGTGAGGATGAATGTCTGACAGCGTGACCTGGAAGCGCAGTCGGTTACAGCAGCGCTGAGGACGATGCTCCCGCCGGTTCAGGGGGTTCCTGTTCCTGTCGCTGAACAGTGCCCGTCAAGCCAGAACGGGAACCAGGCGTTTAGAAAATGATGCCCAGATACGGTCCTGTGCATCATCACCAGTGACATGGAATTTACATTTTTTGCTCTGTGTGCATGGATGGGTGCAGACTAAATGTCTCGGAAGGAGATTTGTGATCATTTCATATGGAAATTAACAGAGTGCCTGTACTTGCTCTCATAGATATGCATCGCTCTGTAAGTACAAGCGCAGCCTGCCTTCCTGCCCGGGCAGGGCTGGTTCGGGGAGGTGCTGGGTGCGGGGTAGAACAAGTGCTCCTTGTGCCTCGCGCCTGTTCAGGTGACCTGCCTGCTAGCTTGGGGATCTCCCGGGACCCTTTTGCTGTCCCCAAAGGCTGCTCGCAGCTGACACTGAGAGAACTCACCAAACAATGAGGGGTGACAGAAGGTGGTCCAAGAATGAAATCTTTGAAACTTGGCAAATCTGCGTACAATGAATGGAGTGCGTAAAATGTGCAAAGTGAATGAATGTAAATGATCAAATGAACTGATCGTGAGCAACTGTAGGTTGACTCCTTCAAAACATGGACTTGTCAACGACAGGCAAGGTCACATCGAAGTTAAGCCAGCCAGATGCGTTCTCTGTCCTTCCTCTCTATGCTTTCCAGCTCACCCTCTTTGGTAAGGCGTTTTATTTGCCTTTTTTCCTGTCTTCTGTGACGTGACCAGCTTCCATCAGCTTAGAACAGAAACGGTTCTAAGGCTGCTTTAACCAGCCCTTTAAGGCCTCGGACAGTCCGAGGCCCTGTCATTGACTCTGCTTTCTAAGCCGTGCTTGCGCTGTTCTGGGTGAGCCCTTGCGCTGTGGCGGTATTTTCGTTAATGACCACGATGACCAGCTTGATTTCGGCTTTTTGAACTAAAACTCGAGCCTACTGAGCAAGCATGCTCTTCCTTCTCACTGAGCCAAGAATACTTAATATTCCCTTGTTTTTCTTAGCTTGGTTTTATTTTGTATCTTGGGCTTTGAGATTTTGTCTGTTTCTCTTTTTGCCTGAACAGCCCCTGTTCTCCTGCCGGCTCTTGCTGCCTCTGCCTGCCTGGGCTGCAACTCTTCCTTGTCACTCTCTCACTGCCGAGCCCCAGTCTTTTGCCAAACAAGTCCAAACTCATCTAGTTTCCCATCTGATCTTTGTCTTCCTCTTCATCCTCCTCCAAATCAGCATTTCTGTTTTGGGAGGGTTTTCGGTGCCCCCAAGTTAATGTCCTTTACTGGCTCCTATTTCAAACCTCCTTGCTAGGGCAGCCTTAGCCATCATTTTCCCTCTGGCCTACCAGCCCACCCTCAACACACTTTTACTCTACTGTGTTCCTCCTGATTCTAACTCTTCTCTGAAGCTGGTGATGCCTTTGCTCCACCCGACTGTGATCCAAGCAGAGAGAAATGGGAGCACAGCTGAAAGGTGCCCTGGTTTCACGAGCTGCGGATGATGCTGGGCTGACAAAAGAAATTCCAGGAATAGCCTTGTAAGCAGTGGATTGACTGCATGGAAGCTTTAATACATCAGCTCTCTACTGAATTCATGCAAAGTGGTTGTTCAGGGATTTAAATTCAGTCCCAAATGTAGATTACTTAGATTTCACGGATAAATCAAAACCAAGTACTTGGTGCAATGGCTGTTACTTGCCAGGTTTGTAGCCTGCGCTCTGAAGGACGGGTGCTAGTGTTTCATAAAGGATTGTCAGAATTTTTTTTAACCTTGAGAAGACAATGTATTATCCTGAGATTTGTTCTTAAGCAGCTGGAACACTTCACCTGGCAATTTAAAAAAAGGAACACGCAAACCCCAGGAACATATCTCCAGCTGGAATATTCCAGTCAAATGGATAAACATTTGTCAGAATGAGCGCCTGTAGCAGGAAACTGAAGCAGTGCTGATGTGCACAGGACCTTTCTAGAATACACAAACCTGTCTGTCTGTCATCCCCAATAAGAAATGACACCTCTCCTCTTTGGGAGTTTATTCTTGGGGCAGCATTCCATGCGTGGAGCTGTATAAGATTATTTCTTGTATCATGGCCTTTTCTGCACCTGTCGCTGTTGCTATACAGGCTTCTGGCTTCAAGAACAAGGAAGGGATATGATCAGAATTTGAAAATAATAGATTTTTGCTGTTCATCTGTCCAGGAGTAATTATGCATTGGGCTGTCCACTGAGCCTGTATCTAATAAGATTTCAATCCTGGCTTGAAGTAAATGTCTCTTGTTAGTTATTTTTCATGATAATAAATAATCAGCAAGGGTGTTTTTTTTTGTTTTGCTGAAAAAAGTTACTAATAAGTTAAAAAACTAAGAAGTAAAAAAAAAAAGTTACAAAGAAGTATTTAAAATTGTCTAGAAACTTTCCATGAGCTGTAAAACAAATGGTTTATATAGTAAATATACTCGTTGAGCTGAGTTTTGTGATAATCTGAGAGCCTGTAAAATGTAAAGGTTTGCCCCAAAGGCTTGTCGTACTTCTCTAACTAATCACTGTAAAGCTCATCTCTGGGTTTTTACTGTTCTGTCTTTGATATGGTCACATCATGTTGCATAGTTCTTGCTGAAGCTGAATTTTCTGGTATCTAAAATATCACAAGCCATTTTTACAGGACCATTTGTGGAAGAGTCAAGAATGACTTGACTTCATATCGTGTATTGAGAAATCCAAGTGTTAGCAAAGTAATGCTGCTGGTGTGTTACTGGCGCTATCGAAATCGTCCCGAGGACTGCCCAGTGTCTCTGTTCTCCAGACTGCCCTGTTCAGCTCTTCACCCAGTCAAACCTTTTAAGGGAACGATATTCCCAGTACCCCAAGGTCTGATTGAGGAGATTTATGCAAGTCCTAGAATGTGGTGCCCACCCAGCTTTGGCACGCTCCGAACAGCAGCGATGCGATGCCCTGGCATCTCGGAGAGCTGAAACTCGCTGCTCCCTCGAATGCTGACCATGAATCTCGAGCAGAAGCGGCGTGGCTTGCGTCAGGAATGTTTGGTTCGTCGAGGCTGGAAGGAGGTCATCTGTGCTGATGCCTCATGACGGCCGTACGCACAGATTCTGCATTGCTGAGGGATTTATGCATCCAAGGGTCCTTCCAGCTAAGATCCAAGGAGCTCATACCATTTGTATTTTTGTCTAATCCCAGCGTAGCGTGGTCTTTCTGCTTGCGGCAAGTGTGGGCTTTGCACCTGTCCCTGCCTCCCTCCTTTTATTCCTTCGCCCATCCCAGCTGCTGAAGGCCATTTGTAGAAGAAGCTCTAAGATGCTTTAATTGTGAGATTGTAGGGGTAAGAGTGTGTCTGCTGCTTTAGCTACCTCCAGCGCTGCTAGCAGGCCTCAGCAGGTGTTAACCACACAAGAAAGTGTCCTGCTTTTGGGTGCGTTTTGCAGCCCTTGCCGGGTTACAGGCTGTCCAGTTATGCTGCTGACCATATCCACAGCTTGGTGGTTCTTTGATGGTTTTGCATGTCCTGAATACCTTGTTTAATTTCAGGTAGCATTAGAACGCTGGTTTTGGCACAAAACAAAAGCTTGTACTTTAAAGTTTTTTATAGACAAGCTGAAAAAGTGATTTTGATATGAACTGAAGCAATTCTTACTTAACCGATTCAGCTGTCAAACTGAAAATATCTGTGATGGGACAATGCCAGAAAGCTGTTCCTGGCAGATCTTAGCTGGCAAGCTTCACGTCTCTAATGCTTCTACCGATGTGAAATTTTGAGTTCCCAGTCCCAATCTCATATGAATTCCCTGCAAACCTTTGACTGAAGTAAGGTGTTTAACTGGGGAATCTGACTTTCTCCATAAGCAGCACACGTTCCTCAGGAAGCTCAGCTACTGCTTCTGCCATGTGGCGTTTTCCAGCGAGGGCTGAGGAGCCCCACGCATCAGACAGATGCAGAACCATAACCAAGCTTAGAATTACACGGGTGAGAGCAACTCTGGGATGTGCCAGTCCTGCTCTGCCCTTCCTTTCGCACCAGCTGCTCTCCTTTTCCCCATGGCAGACCTCATGCACTAATGTGGAGGAGACGCTTAAATCCGTAGTAAGGCCCATGGTAAGTGGCGTGGTTTTTAGAATTGCTTCTGTGATATTTCAGAGGTGTCCAGGATGGCGTTTCAGGAGGGTCAGTAGATCCTCTGCTAGCGTACTAGTGGAATATGAGCTTGCACGTGTATTCTTGGGGCTCTTGGGCTTAAGGATCAGAGACTGCAACCTGATCTGACCTCTGAAAATGCACCCCCAAGCTTGCCTGTGTGTGATTATCTAACGCAGGAAATCTGGTCTAGTCAACAGAGCAGGGAACTGGAGAGGCGAAGACTTGTTCTCTTTCCACTTTTGCCATTACCTTACTGCAATGTAACTGTACTGAATGTGGCTAAATCACCGTACAGCCCAAATCTGTCCATGGAGTAGCTTCTGCCAGCTCTACAGCTGAGAAGTGTTGAGTTCAAAGCACCTTGATATATATTTATGTATATATTGCAAGTAATTTTGCCCTAATTATGTAAACCAGACCAGTAAAACAAGAAGGATTTGCTCATATTAAATAAAAAGGAAACCCTTTCCAAGTCAGTAGGGTGTATTAGCCAGCTGTCAGTCATTAGATGAGACTAACAGAATTCCATGTTGTGTACCTAGGAAAATTGCTTCTTTTAATGCATAAAATCAGGTTAAAAAAAGCAGAGATCAGTTGTAGCATCTTGTGTATGCACTTACGGGAATTTCCACAACAGACACCTTCTGTGCTTCCTGGTTTCTGTTAATAGCTTCTTACAACTTCACATGAAAACCATCTGCAGACTTGTTCCTGAGCTTGTTCCGTGGTGCAAACTCTCACTAAAGCTGTTGTGCGATTTCCATTGTGCATAGCTTGCAGAGTAAGGTCCTTATTAGCAGAAAAGCTTCCTAGAAAAGAAAATGTATGCTTCCTAAAATATTAATCTTGCATGTAAAATGGCTTTATATATTATCCTGTCATCCCAATGCCTTCTGAAGTTCAGGGAGACTCCAGAATTTAGATGATGAACTGGCGTTTCCAGACTGCTGGCCAAATGAAAGCGTACCAAATGTGAAGTTCTGTGATTAATGAGCCAGGTTTGCTTGGAGACCTCTGACACTCTTTTTAGTGTTTGATTATTAGAAGAATACTGCCTTTACTTGTGAAAATATGTGCGCTCAGGTTGCGTTGTGAGACAGACTGGGATTTTCAAAAGCTACATTGAAGAGACATGAGTTCAGATCCTCCTGGTTTTATCCATTTATAAGCTCCACTGCAGTAAACAAAAGCGTACGAGAAAGAAATACCCGTCATCAGTCATTACTCGGAACTGTGCGTAATGCCCAGACCTTCGTGTTCGGTATCGCTGCGGACCCTGTGTCATTTTTCCCTTCCAAACACCGCACACTGCTGGAGCAAGCTGCTGGCAGGGCCCGTGCCTTCCATCGCTGTGTGTCGGTGTATCTGGGAGCGTGGCAGAGCTGGCCCACTCCGTATCTGGAACGTCATCGCGTAATGCTCCTTTGCTTTATGGCATCTGATGGCGACGTTATTTATTTAGCCTCCCCGTAACAAAGGCACCGTTGTATTTGAGAGCTGTGAGAGAAAGCAGAGAGCCTGCCGCTGCCTTGCCGTGTAACTGGATCGACATACCACCAGAAGCCCTCGTTATTTATTTATTTGTCTAAGTGCGGGAGGAGCGGAGCACACGCCTGGTGACGGTGGCAGGCAGCAGCTGGCGGTTCTGCTCTCGGCCAGACCCGTGTCTCAGGGGAGCCATAATGTCCCTCTCCTCTTACTTCTCTCACACTTTACAACGCTTGAAAGATAAACAACGAGATCACCATTTCCTTGGGAGCTGTGTATTCGCATCCTGCACTGCTCTTTAATACTTTAGCTACAAGTGTGATTCCTGAACGATTTTTTAAAGTGTAGTGACAAGTGTCATTTAAATTCTAGTTTTATAGTTATCTGTGGAAAAAGAAAGCCTACGACTTCTGACGAGTGACACATTGCTGAAACAGAACGCCCTGTTTTTTGAATGCCCTTTCACTTAATCAGTAGAAAGAAAGAGTTTTCCCTTTGATTTGAGTGGAATCAGTGTCAGGCTTAGAGCGGATTTGCGGTAAGTCTCTCCTGGCAGAGTTCTGGATACACATTTGTGTCTCAGGTACTGCACGGCCGAGGTCACCCCTCTGTGCTTAGCTCCGGGGACCACAGAGTGGCAGGACAGGCCCCAGTGCTTTTTGTATTTTGCTCCCAGACTCCTTTTTATACCGAGGGAAGCTCGGCACAGCACTAGCGCTGTGAGGGGACGGGGGATGAGTTTCTGTGTCACAGCCTGAGCTGCTGGGATGGCTCCGTCCTGCCCAGTAGCGTGCTCCTTTCCCCTCCCCTGGCACTGGCTCAAGGTTTGCCCAGTTCCTCTTCAGCTCAATAAACCAGCAGAAGAAAACGAAGTACAAACCCTAAACGGCTTCTGCCAGATTAGCAAACTGAATCAACCAACAAAGAGTGCAGCAAGCACTAGAGCTGCAGTGAGGTGGGGACAGGCCAGTGTCGGGGACAGGGAAGAAAGGAATGGGAGGAGAAGGGGGGAAGGCAATCTCTCCCCCGTCAGCAGCAGCATTGGCTCAGCTGTTTTTCCATTTAAATGGTTTGAGCCCATTTCACTCTGGGGCCCAGGGGTCACTGGGAATCTGTGAGCCACACAAAAAGAAGTTCAGCTGGCTTGAGAAACTCTATTAAACAGTAAAATTAAAACCACTTATCCAGGCTGGTACAGCCCCTCGATTCAGACATGAAAATGTCCCAGTGTTGTGTGAGATGGTATTCTCTAAAGATTTTTTGGTGGGTTCAAAGAGCTCTGATGCTGGTGTTATAGCATTTAAATGTGCTTACAGCATGGCTTCAGCTGGAAACCTTGTTTGGCTAAATACTGTTTTACTTTTCTAATGAGGCTTCCAGATATGACTCAGTTGTTCTCACCTAATGATCTACCAGTATATATTGTACCAGTGAGAAATCCTGTAACCTTACTGGTTCCAAGCTCCCGCTGAAGATTTAGGTGAGTAAAGGTGTGGCTGTGCTATTTGGCAGCAATACCCGTTTCAGGTAATTCTCATCAGCTGGGCTTTCCCCAGCGCACCGCTGCCTGTTTCTGCTCCACACTGCAGCAGAAAACCCTGCTCCCTGCAGCTGCTGTTACTGCTGTGCCTTGGCACGCCAGCCTCGAAAGGGGCACGGGCAGAGGAAGCGCTGGTGAGTTGCCTTGGCTGTAGGATGTTTTGTGTCGTGTCGGGGACTGAAGGAACGCGAGGACCTGTCTTTGATCCGCCATACATCTGTATGATTTAGAGCAATGGTAGGGGCTTTGTGTTACCTTTCTTCTATAAACTATTACCAAACAATTAATAATAGGAAATGCTAAAAAATACTGATTATGTTTGCTGTCTTGTCATGCAGAAGGGTTAATTCCTGTAGGAATTATTGGATTCTAGTGAAAAAGTAATGGATGTGTGTCTGCAATAACACTGTGTGAGTCCTCTGCCCTGCTAACTAGTTTGATTACTAGGTAGGGCAGCCACGTCTGTGAAGTCTGGGACTGAGGAGATCTCTCAGGGATATTGTTTTATCTGTTAGGCTGCTGTTACGTGGATGAGTTTGGTGGCTAAAACCCAGGATTTTTATTTTCACTTTATATCTGCGCCCCCATTGACCTAGTTTTTGAAGCCAAAGACTCCGAGCAGCCATCTGCACCCCAGCTGATGCCAAGTAATGAGAATAACACTGAAAGGCAGTAGCCCACGGGGCGCTGGGAGGGGTTTATGGGTAGCATTTACTGTTTGTGGTGCTTTCACTTGCCAACACGCAGTAAAAAAGGCTGGGAAGGCAGATGTGCGGGGAGCAGTGCTGTGGGGTGTGGGGGGCTGTGGTCAGCCCTGCCCATGGCTCTTTACCTGTGTGAGACGGCCGAGGTAGCACCAGGTAGCTGTGGTTTTTGTTTTTATTTTATCTTGCTGCTTGAAGGGGCTTCTCTTAGCAACCAGTGACCGATTCGGTGTATTTGGGGCTGCCTGAAAGACGACCGTCCTAGGCATGAGAAATTATTTTAATGTTGTGTTTATCTGATATCCCTACAGTCTGTAGATGTTTTCGTGACGTTGGTACTGTACAGCTGTTACTGGAAGTGCAGTGGGAGGATGCGAGATGCCGGTGAACGGCGAGCAGGCATCTCCCTTGGTTGCTGTTGATCGCTGGTGTTCTCTGCGTTTCATCCAGCGTGGTAGGTCCTTGCCTTCCGGAGCCGCACACAAGTGTGGAACACATCCTAGCGATGTGCAGGTTAAGCAGAAGACCCATAAAGCAGCGTTAAGAGGCAAGTTTTGGCCCACAATTCTAATTATTGCTTTTCTACTTCCAAGCAGTTTCGTGTAGCGACCGTGGCGACACTCAGAACTGAAGGGCATACTGATGGCAACCACTGACATCTTCATCATGAATATTACGAGCTTTTATGCATCTCTGAAAGCATTGGCTGCAAAAATGCAAAGATTCCCTGAAAGCCTTAGCTTTCAATTAAGAAATCTACCATGTATATTGGTATTTCTGGTTGTGAAGAGAAGTTTGAAAACAATGTAAATGGACTGTAAACATTTAGGAACCCAGGGACAGATAAAATGAACCTCAACTCTGTTGTTTTTCCAAAATCCTTGGATTGTTTTTATTCTTGGCCCTGTTTATTATTGTTACCAGGTAAGTTTATAGATAACAAACCTAGGGATGCTTTTTCATGGCGTGTAAATCTCCTGAGAATACATTGATTGCTTCCTAATGGTGATGAATGACTGCCCGGTGTGCCTGTGTCTGACACCAGAGTAAGGTTTCTGCCTTGGTTCTGTCGTATTCCCTGATTCTAGTGTATTGGAGTGTTTTTAACTGCCAGGGGCAGCTGTAAATTCTCTCTTCTGGGATCCCTCAATCACGTCTCATGCAATCATTATTCATCATTAAACATATGATCGCCTTGAAGTCGGGGCAGGGCTGTGGTTAAGCCCCATCCCTCGGGAGCGTTCCCCTTGCTGTCCCTCCCGAGCAGCTCTCCTGCTCCGTGGCGGAGTCTGAGGGCAGAGTGGAGACCAGTTGTTCAGCCCAGATCTGCAGCACTTCGTGCAGTGGTGGGGGCAAGGTTTAATTGTGAATACTTGTAAGACATGGATTTACTGTGGCAGTTGGGGCCCTAAGGGAGCTCTAGCCCTGTCTCGAGTGCTTGTGGTTTCTGCAGGCGAGCGTGGCCGCACAGCCCTCCTCGGTGGTAACGCAGCTGAATCCACCTCGGAGCAATTTGCAACTGTGAGATACAAATCATTACAGCTGCAGACCATAAGATTTAATAACTTCTTTCCAAGGCAACTGGTTTATAACTTAAGAGGAGCATTTGGAGGCAAGTGATTTATATTTTGAAATAATTTTATAATTAGTGAATGCTATTATTGTGGACATAGCACTGTGTGTTACTGTAAGCTACCGGTGGAACTGCCGCTGGTTCAGAGCTCCAGGCTGCGGGATGCTGTGCTGACAGCGCTGTCTTCTGAGGCTTTGCAAACTTGGGAGTCATTTCTCCGAGCTGTTGCTGACACTTTCCAGCCCCCAGAAGCTTTCAGCACCCTCAGGCTGAGAGGCAAGTCGTGTCTGTTTCTGAGAGTCTCGCGGTTTTTAGTGGATTTATCCTCACAGCAGCGGGGCAAGAGGAGCGTTGTTTATCCCTCGTTTACATACGAGAGGCGCTTCATTTACGGGCCCTGGAACTTGGGTGTCTGCACAGCTCTTGTCCAGAGCGGTCAGGAGGCAGAAGTCGGGCGCTGTGCTGTGTCCGGACACTACTTCAGTTTTGATGTGTTCAAATGTCTTAAAAAATCGCATTCTAAATAAGGGCCAAAGGTGACAGAGATCTGTGGCAGATCCCGGAGCCGAACCGAGCGCTCCGCAGTGGACAGCCTCGCTGCTGGGTTCGGCTGTGCCCAGGAGAGCCAGGAGTTCCTGCGTTAGCCCTCGGAGGCGTGGGGTGGGGGAACGACCGCCTTGGCTTTCTGTGGCTTTTTTTCTTTTTCCCTGTGGTGTGTTTGAACCTTATTATTCATGCAGGACTAAGGTCAGATTTCTGTCTGCCACGCTTCAACAAACCAGTCGTCCAGACTGCACAGAACTTGGTGACAAGAGAGGCACAGAACCTCCTGCGCAGAGGAGGCACGGCCCGCGCCGCCAGCTCCGTCCCCGGACGAGAGCTCTGCCCGTGGCCTGGCAGGAGGAGTTGCTCAGGTTTGTCTTTGTCCTTCCAAGCTGGCATCACGCAGTGCAAGATTTTTTCTTTTTCCTTCTCATTTCTCGGACCATTGGAAGCGGTCCCCTCGCCTCCCGTTGCAGAACGCTTGATCAGATACCAAGTCACTGCTTTGTGAAAACAGCATTTAATGCAATGACTAAACACCGAGTTAGTTACTGAGTAACTTCCTGGGAGCCTTTCTCTGTACGCTGAGCCTTACTGAGCACATTATGTGCTGGTGGGGAAAAAGAATTGGGCTTAGAGGTGGCCTGTTTGTCTAGAGGATTTTGAAGAGGAGCCTGGATGGTTGCTTGCAGAAAAACCTCAAACAAGGGTTAAAGGACTCATCAGTGAGCTGTATTCCAGGGACTCCTCACACACAGGAGATATGGAATTGAGATTTTCCCAACAAAACGATCCCTGTCCGCTTCTGCTGGGCAGCAAACCAGGGACGGATGCTGAACTCTCTGCGGTGGCTTCGGCACTGCCAGGCTGGAGAGTGTGGTGGAGCCAGGCAAGGTCAAGGGCTGAGTGCATCCCACTGAGAGTAGTCTGCTCCTTGCACCGGGTGAAAACAGAACGTGGCCACAAGCGAGCGGCTTATTTTTGTAGGAAATGTGGAAGGAATCGCCAGCTTTCCCTTGAGAGATGATACATAAGAACAAATTGGAGAGCTGTTGCCTGCGTGGAATTATCCAGCTGGCAGCCTAGTTTGAGGGGAAAAAATAGTGGCATAAAATCGGCTTATTTTTTAAGCCCAGCTGGAAACTAGTGGGAATTCATCTTACCAGATGAGGATGTTATAAAATGTAGTATCAGGCTCCATCATGTAAATTTGGAGGCAGGAAGGAATTTATTGCAGAGGCTAGAGTTGATTCAGAGTCGCACAAAATAGATGAAAGCCTCAATCTGTGTGCTTTCTGTGCTGGTTTGTGAACAAAATAGTTTTATTTTTTTTAAAACCTGCAGCATATAAAACATAGCTTCAGTGTTTCCTTGAACTGCATTGACTTTTATTGTACAACCCTTTTTCTCTCCCCCTCTGAAAGCAGTACGTAATTTTTTAAGAAAATCAAATCCAACTGCTTTGTTGGATTAAACCTAACTACTTTCAGTTGGATTTAATTTGCTTTTGTCTAGGATTGCTGCTCGGCTGCACAGAGCAGGGGCTTTTGGCCAGAGCGCTGTGACCCTGGGCTGGGGACAGCAAGTGTCGAGGTGGGGCGGAGGGACGGGTGCTCTGCTGGAGGTGCTGTCCCGGTAGGATGTGCAGGA
>Ga0065711_1044046_pt1 | contig 14359 bp, 8 predicted proteins | sample Hoacrofraction12_FD_59098 | JGI IMG/M metagenome (GOLD analysis project Ga0065711, IMG submission 59098) | Hoatzin crop microbial communities from Cojedes, Venezuela - Epithelial fraction 12 v2 (version 2) | ecosystem: Host-associated > Birds > Digestive system > Esophagus > Crop | place...
CTTTTTTTTTTTTTTTTTTTTTTTTTTGAGAGGGGAAGAGCTGACTGAATTACTGGCACAACTAGGTTGTTATTAATTTTCTTAAGATCCATAATTTCAGAACTTTACTATGGTGACAAAAATAGTAAAATTATCACATCATAGTACCGGAAGAAAACTGTGTTCTATTGCAGCATTGCCATGATGGAACAAAAATGCAGTTTCCCATATGAAAAGGAGGAACCAGACCAAATAGATCAAGAGCAAAAGGGACAAGATGTTGCAGTGTCAGTCAAATCAGTAACAAAAGGGAAAGAAGATGGTGTCAGATAATGCACTGTGGAAGGCTTTCTGGCTCTGAAAAAAAGGAGAAGGGACTCCATTTTTAGAAGGATGACTTTGCAAACCTTCCAGTATGAGTGTTTTCAGGACAGTGCTTCAGTGTTTTCAGAAATCTCATTGAGAGTGTGAGCAAAAGATGTTAAAAGAATTGGGACTGAGGATGGTGGAGATAATTTCAGTCTTTATTTCTGTCTAATGTCAATTCAAGGAACTTGGAAACATAAAGGCAGCTTGGAGGATAATTAGAAGATGACAAAAATGAATCTGTATTAAAGATAAAACTTTCCAGACTTTGCTTTTATGTGAGGAAAATTCAAATTTGAAGTATAGATTGCTGATATAGCCAACACCGTTTTCTTCCTTTCTTATTTCTTTTCCTGTTGCACTGTGGACTTCTTCGTTTCAAAACTTTACTCCCCATCCCCACTGAGAAGTTCCAATAACATGAATGCTAAATCAGACACCTGTTTATAAGGGCAAAATTTTATATTTCATATCTTGAATTAGTGCTTCCATCAACTGCTTGCGATAGTGGGATGAATGCTATTCACGCTTACTCTAGTTTTAATTCCAGGATGACATTCTCAAACATTAACTGGAAAATCTTCTCCCCTACTTTCGTCCCCCCTGCCCAGGAGAAACCAATTGTGTATTTGTTTCTAAAAACACAGAAGAATTATAAGTTAGAAAAATTAATTCTTAATCGTTCTGAGTAGGAACACACAGATGTTGGATATGTATTTTATGGAGTATCTGTGGTCTCACTTTGTTAGCAGTATAATGATCTATAAAACAAGATCTATAAAACACTCCAAATAGCGAGTGTGAGGGATTTTTTGTTTTCTTTTTTAAGGCTAGATGCACTCATGTGAAAAACTGAAGCGTAACATTAGCAGTGAAAGGATGATACAGGACACAGTAAGCAGCAGAACAAGGTGTTTGGAGCTTTGTTATCTGTACCTGAGACCGTAACACAATATCAAACCTCATGGTTCTAATTAGCTGGTATTTAGAGGGAAAAAAAATGTAGAATAATTGTCCACAGCAAAGAAATTATGTCAGGCTTCACCCAGCTGAGAGTCTGGGTTGAGGTAAAGGGTGGGGGAAGGGGAGCTGGCAAAACTGATACTTGGATGGTGTCCCAGCCCTCCTGGAATGAGGTCCTTGGAGAAGTGTGTGCGATGTTGGGGATTCTTGTTTGTCTTTTTGCATGTTGAATTATTTAGTATGATTCCAGTTGATTTGTGTGATAGTTTCAGCCATCTACCCATCCTCTGACAGAATCACAGAAATCAAGTGCTCCTGGGCACGATCTAGGACTTTTCCACTTTTGGTTATAATTAAGGAACAGACTAGCCCACAAGCACAAATCCCTTGGTTTGGAGGTGATCTGTTCTAAATGTTCGGAATGCCTGGGACTCAACAGATACAAGACAAGTGCAACGACTTGTACTTTAGAGAATTCCTTGGCATGTTGCCTGGCACCTCACAGATGTTTTTACTTTATTTTAATTTATTGTTAAAAGAAACAAAAATGCTACAAGGTACCCATTTTTTCTGAGAAGAAAAAAAAAAGAAAAACAAAACAAAACAAAAAAAAACCCAAATTTTTTCCCCGATCTTTGAGACAGACATTTCTTTTGTTGCACTTGGTGAACTTCAATCCAGTTAAACAGAGTAGATCACTGTAATTTCTCAGAAGAAATAAAAGGTGAATTGCATTATTATTCAAAGAGTGCGTTCTAAATCAGGAAATACCTGAAACACCTGCACTGAATCAGGGATCCCTGCTTAAAAAAGACCCAATACTGGTTGCACATATTTCCTTCTGTTTGATGTTAGAATATAATGCTTTTCCATAATCTGCTTTCTCTGGTGTAGAAATTATTTTAATGTATGTTTGCGTGGGTAAATAATCCCAAAATACTTGTTCTCGGGGTAATGGATTGTTCTGCTCATTGAAGTGATGGGTAAGGATGAAACCAGAATATGTTTATTTACTAAATATTATCTATTTACTATAAATACTATTATTTACTATTGCCTAAGTGCAGATTTAGATATATGATGTGTGTTTGCTTTAAAAAACAAACAAACAAGCTCAAAAGCAACAACAAGAAAATCAAAAACCTCCCAAATGCCTACATTTTAGCCTCGCATTTATCCTTAATCTCATCTAATCAGCAGTTCAGCTCTCCTCCAAGACTGTGCCTTCATGGGATTGCACAGCATACTGCGCATGTAGAGACAGAATAAAATAGACTTAAGTCTTTATTTTCTTAACTTATTTTAACTTACTTAACTTATTTTCTCATGGTGATTTTTTTAAGGCTATGTGAAATGATATTTTCAGTTTTATTTCTAAGCCATAACCAAAATAGTCTGAAATATTGTAACTCTGATATTAATGCTCACTATGTAAGAGGGACCTTTTGTTTACTGTTTTTTTAATTAAAACAAAAAATATTTGATGTATCTTGGAGGAAGAATAACTTGAGCTTGAGTAATAGTGTCATCCTTTACTAAGATGCTTTTATTTTTGCCCAAAAATTGAGAGTCTGGCTTAAGAAGAGTTCGATACTTATCTGTTCCTCCAAGGGGCCTGTGGACACCCAAATTCTTGTACATTTGGGCATAGCCTCACTTGATGCTTATTTTGGTTGTTTTCCCAGAATGTAAATTATTCTGAAAATCTGTAAATGAAGGAGAAAGTCTGGAACATTCTGTAGCCTAGATTTTTTTTTTCTCTTCTTTTTTTTTTTAACTCCCCTCCTTTCCTGAAGTGCAGCAATAGAGTAAGAAAACTGGAAAAATCTTTTGCAGAAGAGAGTTCCAGAAAACAAGAAATTCAACTGAGTTTGCATAGTTGTCTTTCCCTGAAATGTTCAGAAAAAAATCTGATTTAGACATTACTATATCTTTAAAGCAAGACGTTCTCTGGTGAATAAACATCCTTCTTAAACTGCTGCTGTGGATGATTAGCCTCTTCGTTGAAAGCTTGAAATAGATTCAGAATATCAATCTAGCTATTTTGGGGGTCCAGCTCTTAATCTAGCAGATGAAGACAGTATTTCTAACTTGTTTATCTGTTCCCGTATAGTTATGGAGATCAAGATTTTCTGTAACCTACTGGATTGTTGATAATTGATTTAAAAAGTAAGGCTCTTTTTCAGTCTAAAAGTGTTCCTGTGGCTCTCTTTCAGTGCACCTTCTGTGTACTGTGGGCATCAGACCTTAACACATTCGCCATGTGTTTGGCACTGGGTTTATTAACTGTCTTTTCACTGTCATTTCAGTTCATAGGAGTTATCTGTGTTCTTTCCCGTTAAACAGAAAATTTCACATCTGTATATACCTGGTAGTTTTACATCCATTTAGTGTGTACCATGATGACTTTCTGATCCATTTTTGTAACTTTTCAATGGACAGGAAGACATGTGCCCTTAGAGAAGAACACCGGCTTTCAGCCAAGAAAAATTGTCCTGCTGTGTTCTGTTCCTTATTTAATATAAAATGTTATCTTGGTAGGCACATAATTACTCTTAATTGTTTTATCAATAGAGCATTTACAGGGAGTATTCTTTTTATTCAGCCTACTTAGTATCTTAAGAACAGTTCTCAGTAAATTTACTTGCACAGTAAAATTAAATCTGCTATTCAGGGAAAAAGTCTAAGTGGCATTTTAACTTATGCATATCAATTTATACAGCTATTTTTGGTTTTTATTGATTGATGTATTATATAGAACAGGTATGCTGCACTGAGATTGCTTTGCATTACAATTGCAGGTAGGGATTTAGATCTACATTCAGGATTACCTCAGGGTGTGAAGGCAGGCAGCCTTTACTATGAGAATATGTGAGACTATCTGTTCTGTCTTTGGGGGGGGTTGAAGTTACACATCATTCTTCCCGTGCTAGTAATTGTAGGTATGTAAGTCCTTCTGGAAATCTGGCACACCTTACCTCCCCAATGTAGCTTAATCCTGCACGTATTTGACTGCTGACACCTGTAATGTTTACATCAATACAATTTTTAGTAAAAGTAATAACATCTGAATTTTGTATCGTGTTTCATTTGTAAGCTGGGATTGCCACACAAATAGAAGTTACCACTATTCACATTTTATAAGCTTGCAAAGTAATCCCCTCGTTATAGGGGGTTTAGGTCTAAGTATAATAAAATTGTTTTTAAAACTCCATGTACTAGTACTCTGCAGAATATTCAAATACTAGACGACACTGAAATTGCTGAAATAAAATTGTAGGTGTAAACCTTAATCCAGTAATGTAAATTGACAGAGTTCCAAACCTGAGTTCCAATCTGTATCCTGAGTTGCAGTATAAAAAGAAAACAAACCAGAAAAACCAACCAACCAATCAATGAAAAATCACCTTTAAGGTTGTATTTCCTGTTTTATGTAGTTATAAATGAGGCAGGTAACATAGTCGTCATATAATTCTGAAGGACAATCTACTTCCACAGATCAGGGCGTATACCTATTCATAACTGGATGCATAATGTAATTTCAGATAATGAAATTTCAATTTTTTTTCTGAGCATTTTTAGACTGTCACATACATATGTTGTCACTCCATGTCATCAGTTTTGAATCATATTTCTCGATGTATCTTAGGTTTCCTGAATAACCTTTTTGAATCAAAAGAACCCTCATTTTGACAAATGTTCACAGCAGAAAATGGTGGTATTTTACTGCATGTTCCTTTTTAATGGCTAGCCGAAAATATGGCTGAGGAATGTATTTTTGAGCATGTATTTTCCTGTACACTTCATGGAGCAAATGGTGACGGTATGTATTCCCCCAACCTTAGTCCCTTAAATTTGGTGTTTGAAACCAGAGATGACTTCAATCATATTGTTGCTAATTTGTAGTCTACACTGAAATCTCTGCATCTGCCAAACAACCCGGGAGTGCCCTTTTTCCTTCACTTTTTTTCCCTAATGAATGTGTAAGTTTTTTCAGGTGTTGATCATTCACTGACATTTTTTTCTTACCGCAGTAGAAACATTCTCAGCAATTAGTTAATGCGAGGGGATCACTAACACAGCCTGATAGCGATATCTGACCTTGCTGGAAAGAAAAGAGGAGAGACAGTAATAAATTCAGTAACAAATGTTTTCATACTAATGGGATTTTTTTAATGTTTGTTCTAGTCTTTTTGTAGATGAGTGTTGTGTTTGTCCTTGTGAGTATGTTGCTCAGAGTAAATGATGTAATACCTTCAGATTTTTATTTTTCACTAGTTGCAGTAGATAACCTAATGAAAACTTTTTTTTTTTTTAAGAAGTGGGGGATTTAGCTCGCTGGGTGTGTTCTTAATTTTTTTGTTCGCTTCATTTTTCATTTAGGTGCACAATTTAGTAGATAGTTCCTGGTGTAATGTATTTTTAGCAAAGCAGATGAGCCAGTATTTTGGATTATTTAGATGCTGTTTTAGGCACATGATTTTGTTCTCATATATGACTGGCACCAATGAAGCATTCGGATAACTCACGGAGTAACAGGCCTGTGTTGGTCAAAGGGCTGCCCTCAAACTGCATGCACAGTTATGCAGCGTTTCCTTGCTCACTGATGTCAGTTCAGATGGTTCCAAGCCTGAGGCACAACTCTTTAAGCTGGTGTTTTCCAAGTATTTCCCCATCTCCTCAGTTGTAGCAATTTCACCTTTGGCTGGTAACTTTCCAGCCTTTGGTCTGTTTAAGCTGCTGTTGGAGGTTCTTGGTGAGCTGGATATTGAACAGTGTTTTTCAAGCTTGTTCGTATGGTGGTAGCTGGCACAGTGGAATCCATGTGGTAAAGCATTATTAAAACATATCTCTATCTTCCAAATTCCCTTACATTTTGCAATTTCAGAACTTCCCATAAGATCATCCTGCGATAGGGACAGATTAATTTTTCCAACAAGAGCTTCTAAACATGGTATTATTTTTGGTCCCTGGAAGATGAGTAGCTTAAATACCAAAAGTTAAAACAAATACTGTTTGGAACCAACTAAAATAAATAGTTCAAAGAACTTTTATATAGAAAAGTTACAGATTAATTTTCTTGTCTGAGAAAAATAAACTATCATCACACAACTGTCACCACAAACAATGAATCCAGCATCATTTACAGTTTAGGAAAAGTTTGTTTCTGGTGAAAAAGAAATTTACCATGAGAACAGCTGGGTGGTGCATCAGGTTCCCAGAGAAGTTGGGCAGCCTCTGTCCCTGGGGGTTTTCAAGACTCAGATGGATAAAACTCTGAGCAACCTGGTCTGATCTCATAGCTGACCCTGCTTTGAGCAGAAGGTTGGCTTAGATGACTTTCTGAGGCCCCTTCCAACCTTGTGTAGCCTTAGATTCTGTGAAATTCAGATGAGGTCACCTGCTGCTACTGAAAATTAAGTACTTGTCTCGCAGCACATACAGCTCTCTTTTAATCAGTTGTACTTTCTACAGAGCTGAAGCAGGAGTAGGACACAAGAAAGAGGAATGTGGAAACACGAAAGAAATGAGGCACATTGCGTAGTGCAGGAAACCTTTCATCCTTGAATGCTCAGATTTTGTCCAGTTGTCTTTTGATGTCAAGAAAGTTTGGTGGCCCCAAAATGTTGCAGTTCATCAGGCAATTATGGGGAGTTTATGGATTCACAGTTTGTGGAAGGATGGGTTAGCTCATCCAGAGGTCAAGGTCTGTCTTTGCAGGCCTCTGCTGAAAAAGTGTGTGCTGTACTTGAAACAAATAGCAATTGAGGTATATCCGGAGGAAGGTGATAGGTTTCTAGATATTGAGAAGAGATGTACTGAGCTCAGAGAGCTTGCTGCAGAATGCTGTATGGAAAACCAAGAGAGGAGGAAAAGCCTGGAAAAATCAATAAACTCACTCTTTACTTGATATGCGTAGAGTTACTTTCTGAGATCTTTTTTAGCAATTCTTGTTTAGTTTTGCTCTTCTGCAGCGTTCATGGTTTACTGTTATTAGCTACCCAGTCTAACACTAAGCATTTCTCCTGTAAACAGGAAAGCAGTTGGAGGCCGGGCTGTAGAATATTTAGAAGAGTATAAAACTCTACTTAATTTCCCATGGCAAGAATAGCAAGATGCTCGTGTTCTTTAAAACAAATGGTTTTCACATCCCTTTGCTTAAATGTCTAAGGTGATCTGCGTATGAAATGAAGAGTTCCCAGGGGTTTGATTGTGGGTTTTTGCTTTTTGTTCTTGTTGACCACTGTTGTCTTATTTTTAGTGCAATTGTTACTACTCTTAGTATAATGTCTGTGGTAGCCCTGGTCTGGTAGGATATAAAGAGTGACAGGAGGGAAAATGGCTACGTTGATTCCCCCCGCCCCCAACAATGTTGGGGGCACTGGCAGAGTTCTGTGAGTAGGACTTTTGGGACAACAGGAGGGGTGGCTTTGGAAGGGATTCCCATAACCGGAAAGAGCTGTCCCATTTTCTTGGCTCCTGACGGTATGGGAGATGCCAGCTGCTACTGTGCACGGGGTGGTACGTAGCCCCTTGGCTTGCGCCATCCTGTAACTCTGGTGCTTGGATGCTTTGTGAGTGTAAAGGTATTTCTGTGTTTGCCAACAGACTATTTGGAATTTCTGAATGGATGCAGCTACCATAGAAGTTCTTTGTTATTAGAGGATAAATAAAATGTGCTATAGATGTCTTGACATCTAGTCTGAGTCTTCGCTCAGGATTCACTTTTGCCACTCAAGTATTAGTCTATATCTGTACTTCTTAAGGACCTTCATATTTTTAGCAGAATATATACCTGCCAGAGGCTTTTGAGAATATTTTCCTGCCTGCAACAGTGAGATCAATCAAATAGGCTAAGATACTTTTGCAATCGTGTGTTACACTTAGCTTCTCAAGGTAGTAAGCTGTCTGGTCTGTTTGTTAGAAATGTCTGGTATGATTTCTAACATGCTGTCCTTTACAAGAGAAGAGAAAATAACATCTTAAAATTTGCAGTTTGAATAAAGGCTTTGATTTGATGGGAAAATATTTGATATTTGAGAGTTTTCTATTGCATATTAAAAGAAATTGAAATGCCACTGGTTTGGAAAAAAAATAAATGGTGCTTACTTTTGTTCCACCTAGTGCTGTGCTTCTCAGAAGCCTTGGCTGGACTTCTCTAGCAGTAGTGGGAAAAGGCGTTCAAGTTTCTTGTAAAACAAGAGAATGATTTTTAAATATTTTTTTTACAGCACATTAATGAGAGAGATTGACATTCAGTTGGTGTAATTCCAGGTTATATAATAAGCATTATCTTTGGTGGGTTGAGAAGTATTTTAAGTTTTTAAACACTTCAGGTGAATGAGGAAATTAATTGGCTGCTTCTGTGGGTAAGCACTGGATAGTGTCATAAACATACCTGCACTGTTCTTCATTCCATAACAGCAATTCCTTGTGGGTAGTGAACGCGGCCCTGACATGCAAAGGTGGGAAGCTACAGCTTAGCAGCCATCTCGTCCTTCTTTTCTCCCTTCTCATTTGTTTCTGAAAACATCATGCTTTACAGCCCCAGAAAAAGTGAGCAAGTGAAGATGCTGTGGGAGTAGCACACATGCCTCTAGGCAATGCACTCTCTTTCTCTTCTATTTTCTTTTTTTTTTACATTAAAAAAACAAACAAAAAAAAACCCAAACAAAAAGCCTAAACAGAAACCAAGTATATGGGAGCAAGTGGTACCTTGGTATGGAATAGGGTCGGCTGGGAGCTGAGTGGAGGGTGAAGTACCTTTGGTATGTGGCAAATCTGAACTTGGACTCCTTGAAAACAACATTTTGATCCTAAATCAGTAGACTGAATCACTGGAAGAAACAATAGATTAGTTATTTATAAACTGTTAAATACAGAATAAAGTGCAAGTGCTTTTTTTTACCACCTACTCAATTCTAAATGTTGAATACTTCATACTAGTGAGTTACAAGACTTTAAGATATCTTTCAAATTATGAGTTGGTCGGTTTTGTCACCAAATTCTCTGCTCTCTGTACTCTTGTGTTTCTAATGGAATTATTTACGTGTTACTTATTTCAGTGTTTTTGGCTTATTTCCTTGTTATTTTATGTTTCACTTTTTCATATGCATTGCTTACACTCTTCTATCTTATGACTCTGCGTTTCAAAACAGAATTGCATGATAAGACACATCACCACATCCATGAAGGAACAGAGAGGCATGATGGCAGACAGGGGAACTCCAATATCTCTTCCAGAGGAAGGACCCCCTTCCCTAGCCTGTCGCAGGGCTGTCCCAGGGCGAACATCAGCCCCATGGCCTTGGGTTGACTCCCACTGCCATGAGTCAATGGGAGCAGCTCTCTGGAGCACCCCTCGGGTCATTGCCCAGGGCTGTGGGGCACGTCGTGGGTTGCAAGGGAAGGGCATTTCAGGCTTGCTGTAGCCAGTGAGTAGGTGAAGTGCCTTGGGAGCCAGGTATGTGTGTGCTGAGCACTGGAGGAGTTGGCGGCTGGAGTGACCAGGTCCAAGACAACTGCCAGAGAGACAGTAGGGGTGTGGAGGGGGGAAAGGTTGGGGGTGTCTGTGCGTGAGGCCACTGGAGAGAAGAGGATTCAGAGACGAGTTACTGGGGAGACGAAGTACTGCAGGCCAATTACTGGAGGGGACGCACAGTGTGCGATTCCTACTAGTGTGCCTTCATCCTGATCTGCTAGAGAGGGGAGTTGGGTGAAGCTCTTGGTAATGTTGGTGTTTCCAACGGGCAGTTTACAAGGCTGAGCAACAGGTGAGGTAGCCATGCTGCTGTCTGTACACGTCTGTGTGGCTTTTTCATGACCATATTAATTTGATGCAGGCTGACCTGGTAGCTACTTGGCCTTTCTCTACAAGGCTCCTTTCTCTCCTGTTGATTGATTGTTCATTACTGTGTGATTAGTTCTGGCTCAATCTGGAATCTGACAGGCGTCTCTATGGGGTCTGGTCCTGTCCCTTTTTTTTCTCCCCACACCGTGTTGGATTCTAACTCCATTTTCCATTTGCACTCCATCACACAAGCTGGAGGTTTAATAACCACAGTCAGTCACCTAGGTATTGGGAATAAGAGCAGATCAGATCAATGGGAATTGCACTCAAAATATCCTTCTCTTGTGATAGTTACCATAGACAACAACTCTTCTGGCTATTGTTTTGTGAATGATTCTATATTTGCTTTGGAAAATTTATTTAGACCATGTTTCTGTAGCTTATTTTACGGTGATGCGAGATGGAATGTGGAGGAATCATTTTGATTCTGTTCTGATAACAGAGGAGCCTCTTTCACTGCAGTTTTAACCATGTTGATGGTGGAAAGTCAAAAATATTTTTGGGTTGCCGTACTCTACTCCAAAATATTGCAGCTTGAGCTTGAGATCTTTAGCTCATCTAGTGAGCTTGAAATACATGGTTTTGTCCCTAGTCTGTCCTTCAGAAGCACAGTGCAGAATTTGCAGAAAAAACACACATTCATATGAAAATTAGTTCAGGCAAACTGTCTATCATGCAAAAGACCAGTTTCTTAAAATGCAACAATATCAGAAATACATTTGTGGCTCGCCTGTTATGTGGAACGAACATTAGAATCGAAGTTACTGGTAAACACATTGGAGATATTCAGGACAGTAAAGCTGATTGTAATTGAAAGCATATTTAATATAACTGGCAAATATGCTCATTTTTAATATACAAAAAAGCATTCATTAGAAAAAGTAATTCATTTCTTTTGAATTGAATGCAGTGTTAGTTTAATTTTCAGAACATTGCCTGGGGCAATAGTTTGACATTTTCTTGAAACCGATCTGATTAGTTCTCAGAATTATGCAGAGAAATGTCACTTACTATGGAAAATACCTTTTTAAGCAGTGAACCTCAGAAAAGAAAAATTATTTTTTCTTTTTCTTCACAAATTGCTTTGTGCATTTCAGTGGCAAGGGCAACAGTTGGCTCTAATTGTGTATTGAGCTTGTTTTTATATGATTATGGAATCAATTCAGAATCTTAACAGAAAAATGATATGGATTGAACCAAGTCCATTGTGCTCTTTTTGTGAAGATAACCTTAAAGAGTAAGTGTAAGGGCTTTTAAGTTTAAAATTTGAATACTTTTCTGCTGTAATTCTTAGGACATACAGCTCAGAGTTTCCTGTGTAATGTCTCCCTTAAATGAAACAGGCTTTTTTATCTAAATTAGTGGCGAAGATGAATTATGTACACTTAGATATGGGTTTTGAATGAGTGAAGAAATTTAATAAAGTTGCATAATATCATTTACAGGACTTGCTAATATAAGTATTTTGCATATACCTTCAGTACTGTGAAGGTTTCAGTGGTCTTATGAGATCTTACTGGACAATGAAATGCTATTTTAAAGTATGATATTCAAATTGGTATGGTTAAACAGCTGGTAAGATTCCCAGAGCTTAAAAACAAACTTTGATTGTCAGATGTCGTATGGTGCAAAACATAAGTTTCTGCCAAAAGCACCGTTTTCACATCTGAATCAAGATTTGTCATTGTTGTAAATACAGCAAGGACAGCAGACTGGATTGTCTGGAGAATGACTGTTTTCAGCACTGTAGTGGTCATAATGGTTAGGTTTAACACTCCAGACTATTTTGCCTTCTTCATTAAGATTATATATAAAAAATAAAGAATACATACTTTAAAAATGTAAGATTGTTTATGATATTTCGTACTTTAATTCTCCCCTATATCTTTATTTTTTAATTTAAAAAAAGCAGAGGGATTTGGACTTCCTCGTTAGATGACTTCAGTAGAAGAGTTTACTGTCTATTTTAATGCAGCTTGCTTTCATAATGAGAGATTTTTTTTCCACGGCAATAAATTTGATCTATTTTGTTGCATTCGTCTATCTGTATTTGCTTGCGATGTTTAATATTGTCATTGTAAACAAAGTCTTATTTTCAGGGGACTTTAGTATGTCCATTAAAAAGAGAACAGAAAGGCAGTTGCTTTATTCACCCAGGTTCCGGAAAATGTCATGTGCACTTCCAAGTTAAAAAAAAAAAAAAAAAGTATTCATACTAAAGAAAAATTCTTTGCATAGGAAAGAAGTTGCATTTGACTGCTATACATAGTGCAGGTTGCGGCACAGAACATGGTCTCTGCTATAAATGAGGGGAGTTCCTTTAAAATTGTTAGACTGGCTTTGGACTTCATCTGAAGCGAGCTCAACCTCGCCCTATGCTTGTTGTTAACATTGATTTAAATATTCATATGTTAATGCATATGTAAGTAGTTGGATGTGCAAACTGATGTGTCTAAAATCCATTCTGACTCCTGTTACCTGAAATGTCTGTGGCTTTATTTAAAAAAGAAAAAGTATTTTTAGCATTTGGACACTTTGTGACAGAGGTCAGTATCTTTTTTTCTTCCTTATATTTAATTCCTAGATTTACATATAGGGAAATGGAGAGGACAAGAGAAGAGAAAAAAAATTCTTCACCGAAGGTGAATTAAGAGGAGCAGTGACAGGACCCAGGTCTCAGTAGTCCCAGTCATACGACTTTGCTTATTCTTAATCAAAGTCTCTTTGAAGCAATGTTAGTTTTAATTAAATAGAACTAGTCCTATCTCCAAGCTTCATTAAGGTGCCATTAAGAAACTAGAAAGATGAGAAAAGGATGTCAGAGTTCCTTTAGCAGGACCTTAAATTCTGTTTATAAACTATAATGTAATTTTGTATTCCAGTTTATGTAATTGTTAAGGACACTGGTTTCTACTCAACCCTTCTGAAATGTAAAGATGCTGCTGTCTTCTAAGGAGCTTTCCAAATGTAAAGAAAAAATCAAGATGAAGGAGTCATCTCCCCTTAAATACTTTTGGGGTCTGAAAACAACAAAACAGTTTTAATTGTGGGAAAAAATTGCTTAAATACAGTACTTGATAGCTTGGAAAAATCATACATGTTGTGAAAGTGTAGCTAGATGGAAGCTAGCATTTGGGACGGCTAGAAAATAATGAGTTTTCAGATGCTTTTTTTTGTTACTAAAATATTGTTATTATCATCCTGAAATACTCAAGTAACAGATTTGGCTTTATGTGATATTGTGCTTTTGTTTGGGTTTGTTCTTAATTTTTTGTTTTGTTTAAACATAATAAAGTTTACAGTTTCATGCTTTCATCCTCAAGCAGAGGTCTAAAGACAATTCAGAGAATTGTATGACTCTGTGGGGCTGCATCTTTTAAAGGAAGAAGAAGAGAAAGTGTAATGCTGGGAGGCTGTTTAAACCAAACGGCTGAAAACTGTTGATTTTTTCTTAGAAGTGAATCTGCAGCACAATATGTGAGCATTTTAAAGTAGTTTTTTTAATTACACAGTGTTTTAAAATTGGCAGCATATGCTTGTGTGTGGAGATGACTAATTGATGTCCACTAGGTTTTCACAACACTCAAGGGAGTAGGAGCTTCGCTCCAACATTGTGACTTTTTTTTTTTTTTAAAGTAACGGTAATGGAAAACTGCAAGCACCAGGAGGTGATGCAGTGGGCACTAAGCAGGCATTTTGCCCTGAAGTTCATGTATTTCAAATTGCCTGCGGTCCCTGGGAAATTTATGAAGGGACTAAAGTAAAAGCTGTCTCCTGAATTTCTTTTGAAATTACTTTTCCAGCTGACTTTAATCGTCTGAGAGGCAGAGGACAGAGGATGTGTCCTGGAAGTACTCTGGTTTGTTTCTTGGGTTTGGTTTGTTTTTCTCCAGAGAGGGAGCGCAGCCAGCGTTATCTTTGTTAGGCAGTCCCAGCGATACGCCTTGTCCCTGGCCAGTGCCTTCCCTGTTCCTAGAGGGGATAAACCAGCTTTCATCCGCTTCTGCTCACCGCTTGCGCTGTCTGCAGAGCTCTTGACGTGGAGCATTTCTATTATGTCTTTGGTAATCTGGGGTCTAAGCAATTGGCCTTGTTAGTTTCCAGCGCCACTAAACTGAGCCAGGGACTAAGGAAGGGCTAGCAGTTCAAATCCAAGCATGGCTGTGCTAAACTGTACATTGATTAAAAAAAACAACAACA
>Ga0065711_1009083_pt1 | contig 14357 bp, 6 predicted proteins | sample Hoacrofraction12_FD_59098 | JGI IMG/M metagenome (GOLD analysis project Ga0065711, IMG submission 59098) | Hoatzin crop microbial communities from Cojedes, Venezuela - Epithelial fraction 12 v2 (version 2) | ecosystem: Host-associated > Birds > Digestive system > Esophagus > Crop | place...
CGCCGCGCTCCCCCCCGCGCCCGCGCTCCCCCCCGCGCCCGCGCTCTCCGCTCGGTTCCGCGCGCTCTCGGTTCCGCGCGGTGGGTGACGTCAGTAAATAACCGTCGGACAGTCAGCCCTCGCTACCGCAGGCTTCCCTCCCACCACCACCATGGCTGTGTATGAGAAGCGGGGGGAGGACGGGGGACGGGACTGTTTCCCTGAGCAGCGCCTCTCACCGGCCTTCTGGCAGCTTTTCCGGTTTTTGTGCGTTCCTGAGTTTGTTTCTCCATTTTGACGCGCCTGTTTGCGTGGGAGACTCACAGCTCTTTCTTTTCCCACTTCCCTGCCCCGTCATTTATCACGCCCTCCGCTGTTTAATGCTTATTCCTACCATCATCACTTCTTCCGCAAGGGCCATAGGTACCTAAATACTGAAACCAGTGTCGGAGTCACGACGAGAGATGGTACCCGTGCTGGCAGAGGGTCAGCCGCAGGTGTGGGAACTGATCTCCTCCAAATCGCCGAGCCTGCTGGCGGCTGACTTCGCCGTCGCCTTCAGACTTCGCAAGTCGGGTCGGTGTTGGGAACGTGGAGGCCGCAGAAGGTGTTCTTACGCATCAGAAGGGAGCCCAAACACAGAGCCAGTAGGGGTGGGTTATTTGGTGGCTGACAGAAGTGGCGGCTGCAGAACAAACACCTCGGTTCTGCCCCTGCTAACTACAGCGCAAAAATACTTGTTGCTGAATGCTTGTTACTGTGTTTGCAGATTGACTTCATATGCACCACATGTGCTCATTGTTGTTGCATGGAGATTTCAAGCTTTTATGAAGTGATAAGCCACATATTAATAGCTTTAACAGAAGGTGCACTAGTTGTTAACACGGTGACACCTTGCAAGAACAATATGTTATGTCCATTTTTGATTCTAGAAATATGCAACATTCTGCGCTTCAAAATACACAAGTGCCTAGTTAGTGCTTAGATCTGCTCAATATATTATCTTCCACAAATTCCTACCCTAGTGCTCAGACGTGCTATAAAAATTTGCTGCCTCAGACTGCAAAATATTAATTCATTGCCCAGGAATCTCTTTGGGTACAAGCTGTGAAAGCGGTTCTGGAAGCTGCAAGCACATTTACTCTTGCTTAATCTTACTCAAAACTGAACTGATTACTAACACTAGTATAGTAGCAGGTGTTCACATACATCCAAGTAAGTTATTATCCTATCTTGGAGGGATCTTTGGGTTTTTTTCCTTATCACAACCAGGTTGTCAGCAGCATGTAGATGAAATTCTAGTCGCGTTCAGCTCAGTAAAAATTGTGCCATTACTATTGTAAATCAGTCTCATAGTAGCAGGATTCCAGCCAAAGTCAATGAAAATTTTAAAAATAAGGTACCAGGTACGTAATGGTCACGGTGGTCCAAAGAAAGTCAAACAGTGTCCTTTTGATCATAATAAAAGTTGGACAACTTTTTATTTGTTAATGTTCTCAATATTTCAATAAACAAGATTAAATTCAAGGAAGTTAGCATGTTAGAACTTTTCCTTTGGTTGCATCATGAAGGGGACACACAAGGATAAAAATACCGGATTTGATGTCTTTACAGTAACTCCTTTCAACCTGCACTTCTGAGCAGGCAGTGCATGAAAGCATTTGCCACGAGTAATGTCTTATTAAACTGTCATGATTTGATGTGACACATTTTTCTCCCACTTTGCATGCCTGATAATAGACTTCCTAAATATCACCTTCAGGTCCATTGGCAAAACAGTAACCCGTCTGAAAGAAACGCTGGATCAAACTTTGGTGATGGGACAATCTCAGGGCCACATCTGAATGTGAGACAAAGGGTTCAGGCCATTAAAAGCTATATGGTCTATTGCCATGCTAATGCTGAGTTCTTTGTGTAATGTGGGCTTGTTGCCTCATAAACACGTTTCCATCGCTCATTAAATCCTCTGAAATAAAAGCTCTCACAATTCCAGTATAGTGGAGCAGTCATTTTTCGATTTAATTATAAACAGGCTAGATAATGAGCTAACTAACTTGTCCCCTTTTCTGAAGGAGGAGAATGGTTAGTGACCTCTCCTTTCTCTAAACAGTACCAAAATCCACTTTATTTGAAAGATGAAGGAGTGGAAAGTCCTTGACAAAACAAAAGGGGTTCACAGGCAAGTGGCAGCTAGGTGACTAATATTTTACATAACAAGTAAGAATATATATTTTGTGAACCTATTTAGTATTCAGTTTAAGAGAATATAGTAACCATAGCAACCTTTTATCACCTGTTTGAGACACTGCAACATCTTAATGAAATGTGTACCAAATGCCCTGCTAATATTTGTAAAATGCTGATGATACTATCTTTTGGAGAGAGCTACTCTGAAGGGTAAATGTGTAAAAATGCTTGAGATTCCTTATTGCCCTGTCTACTATTTGCTTTCTCCTTGCCATTCTACTTTGCTTACATATATCAGTTTTATTTATAAAAAGCAAAAGATTAATAGGTACAAGGAGTCACTGGAGGGAGCAGGGAGGTGGATACACATCACTCTTCACCCACAGCATGTCTATAATAGCCGCCCTTGGTTAAGTGCTTGAATGCTTTAGTGGTTTGTGGTGGCCAAACAGAGGCAACATGAAAGGGAATGGTTTCCCAAAGGGGTTGGGCATGGGAACTCATGGGAAAGCACCCAAAATAAAGGGGTAAGTGCAGATCCCTCCCTTGAAGCAGTTATCAATTTACGAAGTCATTTGTGTCGTTTACTTTATTTGCAGACTTCTGAATCACGTAAAGCTGTAACAGCAATGATCCTTCTGGCTGTGTGACAGCTTCTGCCATTTCAGACTTTGCATTTCAGGTGCTCTTCCTTCCTTTTCAGCTTCCAGGCTACAAGGGGTCAGAGCTTTACGCTTCTGAAGTCTAAAATGTGGGTATGGCAGGTGAATTTTCTGCGGGGTTATTTCTGTGCTCCACAGCCCTGAAGCTAAGGATGCTGGGACGACCTGCAGAGCTCCACTGCTGAAGTGTTGTCACCTTTTCTCAAAGGATGCTGTACTTTGTCCTTTTATGTGGTGGACTTTATTTTCCCAGTCTGTGAACTACTTAGAGAGGCAGCTGGTTATCAGTTATCTGAAGATGCCAGTGAATTCCAAGTTCCTTTGATAAAAGATACATGGAAACTGCATTTAAATCATAAAAGTCTTTCGCTTTGAATCCTCAGTATGATTCTTCTTCTCTTCCACTTCAGTGTGAAGTGCAATATACTATGTATATATGTGCCCACTCCTGAGTACATGTGTCGAAGGAGGGTAGCAAGATCAACAGCTGACAAATGATTTGGTAATCGGGCAGCATGGCTGCACAATGCAGTCTAATTTGTCTGTACGTGCTGAGGCATCTTCATGTCTAATTTTGGTCTGCAGCACCATGTAGCACCAAGTTCTTCACAGCTAGTTCCAGGTGGTAGATGAGAAACTGAGCATACCGAAAGCGTGGGTGACTGGAGCTGACAGGATTATCAGGACATCACTCTCCATTCCTATTGACATAAAGGACCTTCCTGGTGCCCAAGAGGTGTCAAAAAGGCCTTTATGAAATAGGAGTTAGGACCTGTGCATATCATCACAGTTTCGTAGTGTATACAGCAAAATACAAGCTAAGGAAGATGTTGGAACAAGAGGGAGAGATAGTAGGAGCATATGTGGTGAAGTGTGACCCTAGGCAGCAAAATCTATATTAAATAGCTTGGAATGCATGCATTAACCTTCACCGTTGGGGTAATGTGCAGTACTTCTGTAATGCAGCAGCTACTTCTGTACTTTTTTTTTCCCTGCTGTTAGTGCTAAATGATCTTGGAGAGTGAGTTGCAGGCAGGGGTTGGAATGGTTGACTCTCTCTGTAAATAAATGCGTGTACTCATGAGATAGGACACACTGGGCAATATCTGCAAATTGCAACATTGAAGTGACAAATGCAGACTAATAATAAACTCTGGAAGTAAGAGATGCAAAAATTAAAGCCCAGTGGCGAGCATTTTTTTCTGTGCTGGTCTTCATATTCTACAAGTCTTAGCCGAAACAGATTTTCTGCGTATCTTCATGAAAAGGTTTCACACCAACTGTGAAAACATAGTTTTCATGGACCAGTCTGGGATTATTTATTTTGGTATTGTTTATAAGGGTATCTTATAAAATAAGAATCAAAGGATTGGATTATAAAACTGGTTTGCCTGGAACCTGGAGAAGTACATTATCTTTGCAGTTGTCTTTTATTGCCAGTGCTCTTTAACAAAACGTGAGGCCTGACGAGGGGACACGTCTGGAAATGTGAGCTAAATAAAGTAAAAATTCTTTTGGTAACTGGTAAACCTACACTATATATGTCTGTAATTAAAAGGAACGAGGTACAGTGGCTCATAAAAGTACCACCTGAAAACGGTTTAGAGGTTAAAAAAGGGCTACTTGGCACAGATAGAAGGGTGAGACTCAACCAGACCAGTCCTTCCATGGCAGTCCTCCCAGTGGGCCCATTTATAAGTATACCATTTCAAACCCCTCCTTAGCTGGTGTACACATAAATAATTTTAAGCTGTGGTCCTGGTGAGAAAAAGCATTAATGCGATAGGGAAGACTCTCGAAACTGTCTTTTATTTTACTGCTGTGACTAATGCTTTCTGCCCACGTCCTTGAATTACTTAATTTAAAATCCTCTGGTAAGAAGGTTCTTTTGATTTTCTTCTGAATTCTTTGCCTGTTTTTCTCATTTGAAATTAGAAGAATGTGAATTTTTTGTGTGTAAAAATTCCCACGTAAACATATTACACAGTCAGTACCAAGGGCCTCGCTGAAGCAGTGGGAAGGGATAGTAATTCAATATTTCATAGGTAATCTGACCTTGACGGTAACCCCGGTGAACTCCAGAAGCTTATGAGTCAAATCATGAGTCATGTATGTTAGCAAATTCTCACTTGTATAAAGAGGTTTTCCTGAGCAAAGTCTAAGGACTTCAGGTTCAGGTTTAGGCTTTTTGTTGTCATTCCCCAGCCCACCCCCCGCAGAGCTCATCTCACCACAAACACTACAATCCATTGGTATCCTGGCTAGGGAAACATTTCGCTCAGTTGTAGGGAAAACAACTCCTTAAGACTTCTTTCTTTTTAACGGAGAAAGTCCAAGAATGTACATTCATTTTTACTTGAAGGACTTGAATATATTTCTCTTAGACATTCACATGCGCACACACGCAATTTCCCAGAAATCATTTCAGTAGCCCACTTGTTGTTTTGTCTGATTAATACTGTCTTTCCCACTCTGGCTAATTATATTTAGCCCAGATACTTGTAGTCACGTCTGCAAAGATTAGTCTTTTTGTGTCTTTCATTCCTGCTTATGGAAAAGCCTGTGCTGCCCCGATTACGATAATGTGTAAAGATGTTTTGGTATTTATAGATTTATTCTCTCCTTTACCATCCTCATAAAAATAAACACAACTTCAATACACAGTTTGAGAATTAAAATGGAGGAGATGAAATGCCTTGCCCATGGACACACAAGCAGTTTACAGGTTGCGGGTTGTATTATTATTGTTTAAGGTACAATCCTGAGTCACTTTACTTGACCAGGTTTCCACCTGCCCCTGTTGCTGTATAGCTGGCAGAGAGGTAACTTTGGTGTCTCCTGTCCCAAGAGGTGGCCTGTTTCACAGAAGCCCTTTTTCCATGTGGCAGGCAGCTGGCATAGGTAGCTGGGACACTGGAGGAAAGAGACAAATTAGAATTCTCTACAGGAATATTCTCGGGGAGGCTCCACTGCAAAAAGTAATTTTCTCACAGAATTAGGTTTCATGAGAAAATGCAGATTGTTGACAAATTTTTTTTCCCTAGAAAAATGAGACAAAATATTTTGGTCTGACTTGAACTTTTTGACAACTTTGGCTCTGTTCATCTGGGATGAAACGTCTGATTTGAAGTCAGTGATATATTGGTTGGTTGTCCCTCCGGTGGCAGTGTGCTTGCCAGCATTTGCAGAGAGATGCCTGAGCTCCATTTTCAGCTCAGGGGGACTCAAGCTGTGTAGCGTAATTCCAGGGAAATACAGCAAGACTTTGAAATATCATGTTTTCTGAGAAAAGCAAATGTGGAGAAGAAAAAATGGTGCAGAAACGTTGCAGTTTTTCCTGTTGACGCCTTGCCTCAGCTGGGGGGTTGAAAAGATGTTAAAATACCAGCATTTCTTGTGTCTTGGAAAGTTTTGCAACACAGAGTAGATCTCTCTATAGTTGTTCCTGGATGTGGCATAGTCCCGACAGCATGTAGAGTTTCTCACTTCTGGCACAGACCTCTGCGTGGCACATGATATGTCTAGCCTGCTGGGTGCAGGTTGAAGAAAAACCCTCTTTTAGAGCAGAATGGCTTAATTGTGAGAATGCTACACATTTTTTGGTAAACCTGTGGTTAGGGGCTTTCATTTGGAAAGGAAGGATTTGCATGGTTTGATGGTCTCAGCTAATATGCGAGATAATGGGAGTTGGAGTAGGTACCTGCTTGTTTCAGGTGACAATTTATCAGTTTAGGTTTTGACTTGTTTCAGTGACATTGTGGTGAGAGATGACTCTTCATCGAAGTTGTGTGATCGTATATTTGGATATAACTCCTGGAACAGCGGAATGGTATTCTTTTTGACAGCTACTGTTTGATGCTTAGCTGTAAAAGACATGTATCATACAGCTTTTACTGTTTGCCTGGATCTTTATTTGCTTAGCTTGAGGCATTGCATGACAGTTTTTTGCATTTGGTCACTAAACAAGTAGTTGGTACAAAATGAAATTATATATATATTTTTTTTTCTGTGCTAATAGGGCTTACAGAGGCATAAGACAATTCTTGTCTTGTTACTTTATCATTCTTCTTTTCTTGTGGGGCTTCTTAAGACTGGAATATTAAGAAAAAAACTATTGTCATTTAACTATTATCTATTACCTTTAAGAGTAATGGGGTATAATTATCACTGAAGTATCAACTAATTGTAAAACTCTATGAAATAAAATGGAGGAACAATGGTAAACTAATCATGATTTCCATTTAATCACGTATATATACTAGAGAACAGATGTTTTAGAAACTCCGAACCCTTATAGCATCCTTCTTTGTCAGTCTTTTTAGCTTACTACAGTTCCATATAATTTTGGAATAGACTATCAGAGCCTTCTTATCACTGATTTATTACACATGAATGTGCACCAACTTGTTCAGCCTAGCAGATCAAGTATCTGCCTTGTAGCAGATGTGGTAAAATGAAATCCAGCAGATATTATTCTTTTGATTAAAATACCTTAATCAAAAAGTTTAGTCAGTGTCGTCATTAAGGCAAGCGCAGCTGGATAGTTTTTTACCTCCTTTCTGTCTGAGCGAGCTGTGGATTACTTAGATTGTATAAGTGACGGAGGAAGAAGTTGTCCTGAAGACATCTTCCCTTCTCTCTTGCCAGCAGTTGGTGCAGTCCCAAGTGAGGTCAGAGCAGTTTGAGGGACACTGTAAATAACCAAGCAAGGGCGAATGGTCATCTAAGGACCACTCCACCACGAGGACTGCAGGATGCTCTGGTCGCTCTCATCTCTGCCTGTTGTAGTGATACCCTGCCAAAAGGCTGAGTCATCTTGCTTGAAAGGCAGTGAGTTTCCCAAAGCTCTGCCTTAAGGACATCTTTGTGCACTGTGGCTTTCAGTGTGTATTTCTAAATTTAAGGATGTCTGACATTGCTGGTCTCATTTTTAAACTTCTGTTGGAAAATGTGTGTGCATTTAAATACCTATGAGTCAGACACTCTGCCAGGGTAATTAGTTTATCTTCATTGCATTCACCACAGCGATGTTGATAAAAGCGGTTAAGTACTGCTTTGTGAGATCCAGCTCTGCACATTCATATACTCACAAAAATAACTATACATTTTTAAATATATAAAAATATATATTAAATATATAAAAATATATATTAAATATATATATAAAAATATATTTAAAATAACTATCTATTTTAAAATTATTATGCGACACATTGTGTGACATTTTGAGAACGGTTTTTCATATTAACACTATTTCAGAGTTTTTTTCATTTTTTATACTATCTTCTCAGAAATTTGTCTTTCTTGCAACCTCATATTTTGTGCCAGTTCTTGTGGAGGTTATTTTTACATTCCAGTGCTGCCTTGAGTTATATATTCTAGTGTTATCTGGGGTTATTAAAGAGTATTTTGTATTCTGGACATCCTGCTCTTCCTGCAGGTGCCAATTTGAAACTGCCAAGGGAGGGACTATAAAAACCATTAGACATGAATTTCAACACCAATAGTTTGGGTGTGAATATTACCTTTTCCTCACAAAGTGCAACAGTTTAGCTGTTTGTTTAATCTTAAAAAGCATGTCTTTATTTTTATCAGTTGTCTAGATTTCAAATTAAAGGCAATCTATTTGTGATTGACTGCATACCTGAAGATGTTGAATTTCAAGCTAGGTTTGTTTCTTTCTAAGCTATGTGCTGGGTTGTATTTTTCCCTGCTGCAACTCTTTCACTCCTACCATATAATCAGATCCTGGGGTCTGGTCTGTCTCTGTTTGGCACAGCTCCGTAAGGAGACAGGCTGGTTCTTCTGTCTTTAGCATATATTGAATTCTCTGGGCCCAGATGGATTTCCATGGCAGCTGGAATTCAGCTAATGAGACAACGTCCGTTTCTCCATTTCCCGTTCTGTGCTCCCCCTGCAGCTGGTGCAGACCTAGCTTGATCTGGACTACATAAAATTCTGTTACACCAAAAAAACTCCAGTGACTGAGTCATTCCACATTAGGTTGCTTTGCATCTGGTCCAACAGTTCAAAGCTGTTCCTGTGTTTGGTAATTTATTGGAAAGGTTGAAACTAATTAAGAAAGACTGAGTTAACAAATCAGAATAAACAAAAGTTTCAGGTTTTGAAACAGTGGTGAATTTTTGGTGTCAAGGTTGTTGTCGTTGCCTTGTCACAACTGAAAACCTTCAAACTGGTCCACTGCACTGATGAGCACTGAACTAAGTGTCATTGCACTAAATTCAGCTGGAATTTTCCAGAATGAGAGTGACAAAGAACACGTAACACGAAGTTTACTAAGTTTTAGTAGAAATACTTGGTATTTGTGCATAATGTACAATTGTTAATGGATATTACATGGTGGTGGGTTTTGCTCCACATTTTTAAGAACACCTGAAGCTTTTTGGCTGCTTAAGCCAGCTCAGGGCACTTGCTAAAATTACCTCTTTGTCTTGAGTAGCAAGGAGGCAGGGTTGTGAGTCAGCACCCAACACCCTGAGCTCTCACAAGTACCTGCTAACCGCTTTTGCCAGGTCAGGAGCAGAACAGCGTAGACCACGCTGAAGTTCTCGCTGGCCAATGCTGCTGCTATTGGAAGCCTGGCTAAAGTTATCCCGCCTTACCTCTGCTTTAGTGGATGGGGCCGCATGGTTCTTCAGGCACCAGGCTAGGCAAAGGGCTCGCGAGTCTGCCGGTTTTGCCTGGGAGGTGCTTGGTGTGCCATGAGGAGCGTGACAGACACCTGCAGTGAGCAGCGAGGTCCTAGCTGCTCTGGCACCCCTGTGTCTGCTGGAGTCACACACAGCTGTGGGAGCAGGTTAAACCAAGGACTGATAAAAGGAGATTTGACCATTACTACCGATAACTAGAGTTCACAGAACATAAAACTTCCAATGATTTGATGTACTTGTTGGCCATTTGTCTTTGAACTTGAATCAGCCCCATAAGAATCCTCTAAAACTATCAGGCTCGCAACCATGACTTTGGTCTCACTTACACAGATCTTTGCTCCCAGTGATGCCTGAACTTAAACCTGGCACCACCTCCTCCGGCTGCCCCTCCCTCCGTAGGTTCCCACTGGACAGACTGTAAAAGTGTCTTCCTTCAGGGGCAGAATCTTCGTTCACTTCCCCGAAGAGAGTATGACTTTCTCACACATGCACATACACTTGGGTTATAGATGTGAAACTGGATATGCAGAGGAAGGTATAAAAAACACTACCTGACTTTTCTTGCATCTCAAGAGACAATTCCTCTTCCTTACATCTAGGTGTATTGTTGTGTCTTTGGAGGCTGACTACCTTCAAAACTAATTCTCATGCCACTCAGAAGACCTTAAGAAGTTAAGTGCAGAACCTAGTTTTCTGAATCCACCGTATGTAATAGTACTGCTGCCATGCGGGTCGATCACAAAACACATTCCTCAAAGCTGGAAAGCGAATGGCAGAATTAGAATGGGGGCTGTCTATGACACTTGGTTATTTCAGTAAAAAAATTGTCCACAGCCCACCCTGATTGTGTCACTGATTTTTTTTTTTTTTTGATAAAACTAAAACTGAGTTTTGTCCTATAGAACAAACTCATTTTTTGATGCCACAGTCTGCTGAGTTTTCAGAAAAATGCAATTCCCATCCCATCCTGTAAGGAATGCATGTTGTATATGAAAAGATGTGCATTTCCAGAAAAGTTCTGCAACTGTTTTATCTTTATAACATTGGAATTCTTACTGAATCGTTTGCTGTGTTTTCACATGAAACTCTGAAACTGTCCTCAGAATCCCCTTCTTAAAGCCCTGAAACCAAATAGACAATTTTGGGGTGAATCCTTCATAATCCTTACTGATTTTGTAAGTTTTGCACCTTTTGCTAAATCACTTTGACCAGGGAAGCTTATCCCTAAGGCTCCAATTACTTCAGAAAGGTATTTTTATGCTTCCTTTTAATGCATCCTGGAGACGATTCTCCTAGACTTAACCACAGTAAAAGGTCTTTGCATACCACGTACTCATTTCAAGTGACACGTGTCCACTGAGCTATGCTTGGGGAAGAGAGGACAAGCATTCCTGTTAAGTGCTCTTAATGCACCCGGCTCTCTGCGTTGCAGCTGCTGTGAGCTGTCGTGCAAGTGTGCAGGACTAGGCCGTCATTGGAGGATCACTAAGTTGTGTCCACGTTGGCCGGTGTAAATGGTTGGTCTTACCTTCGGCAATGTGTCGTATTGATCCCTGGAGATAGTTGGTTTCTGTTGTACATTAAAGCATAAAAATGGATCTTCCCACCTGAGGACACGGACCAGGCAAGAGCACAGTTGGCCCTGGCTAAAGTGCAGTAGTGCCTTAAATCATGTTTTCCCTCCATCCATGCCTTGCTTGTGAGCCAGACAGTGCCAATATTATGCAAATTCCTTTCCTGGTTGCACGTATGAGAATAATCATTATTGTTTTTAAATGCAAAAGTAAATGAATACATTTTTCCGACCTTTCCTTCCTTTCCCTGTGACATAGCCAGTGCTGGAGCTTATCATAAGTTAAAAGAAAATACATTTTAGGAAGCCTTTAATTAAAATCTTGGCAACACATCATTGTAACATTTTTTTTTTGTGCAGCTCAAGCAATAAGATTTCTTGTACTGATAGGAATTTTTCTGGGTAGTGACTACTTTTCGTATTGGTAGATAAAGCCCTTGCGGAAGCAAATCTGTGATATTGGGGCTTTTCTTCAGACATCAGATTTGCCTGATTGTCCTGAGATCAAAAGACAGATTTCCATTTAGAGTGGAACAGAGAGACTAACAGGCTTCTGAACTTACATTAATTTAGAGGCAAAGAATTTGGAGAAGAGTGGGTGGTATGAATTTGCAGGTTTGTATTTCTCCATGGTTTGTTTTTCGCTCAAGGAAAGTGTAACTCAAACAGCAATGGCACTTCAGATTTGGGATTTTTCTTTTTGCCTTCTATTTGTTTATTTTAATGAAAGCCACTGAGAGGCAGCAGATAGAAGCTGAGCCTGTTGTTAAAATCTAAAAAAAAAAATAAATCTAGTATTATTTTTTCTATAATTAGTTGCATTTGGGGTCCGGTGTTACCTTGCACAGGGAACTAAGCTTCAGGAATGAGGAAACTACCCTTCCCAAAGGCAGGGAATGCAGATACCGCACTAACGCTGAGGACGATTAAACATTTGCCACCCAGACAAATAAAGCTTTGCAACAGAACGTTTCCAAAGCCTGCGGATCCACACATGGACTGCTGTTCCTTCCGGCAGACAGCCACTCGCTCTTGATGTAGATGGCAGCCTGTGTTTTACTGCTTCCTGCTCATGCCAGTGCGTAATTTACTTTTTCATCTGACGTGAGGGAATCGGTGCTTCTGGAGGGCACGTGGCTCCTCCGACTAGTACGGGATACTGCCACTTTACCGGGTGACTGCATCACTGATGTTTCAGTGGTTTCAACACGACTTTTACATTTTCTTACTGAAGTCCTGGGAGCCTGCGAAGCTTGCAGGAGACCCAGAGCAGCTGGACGAGAACGGGAATAATCTCCCCCACCGCAAACTGACTTCCCTCTTTGTAGCCCTAGACACTGTTTCCAGCTGCTTTCAGCCTTTTAAATCCTCGAGAGCTTTCCTAATCCTCGTGTAGGCAGCCTTTTTTATGTGCTCTGCCTCCCTCCCCTTCCTCCTGATTGGCGAGGTGATTCCACGGCCCGATCCGGCCAACTCCTGCATCCCCGGGCTGCCGTTTGAAACCAGAGCCGGGCCGACAGTTGCCTCCCCGCTCCCGGCTTTTAATAGGCTGGGGAAGGAAGGCTGGGGAAACTTGACGTTGTCTGAAGAAGAGTTCTCCCCCACCCCCCACTCCCCCCCCGCAAAGGATAAAAAGGAGGGGGGAAAAAAAATTAATAATAGAGGGGGAGGAGGGCAGAGGGGGGGGGAAGTTGCTTGCGGTGGGAAACTTGATGGATTTCTGCCCTGCCGACAGCGGCGCAGTGTGAGCAGCTCCCAGCCGGCTGGATGGATGATGGGAATCCCACCATGAGGCAGGTAAGGAGCCGCTGCCCCCCGGGCAGCACCGGTGCCAACCGCTGCGGGGCTCCGGCTGCTTTATTCCCCCTCTTCTTGTCTCTTAGCCTTGCAAAAAGTAAGTTTCCGGGGTGAAAAGAAGCCCCCCAGTAACTGACCGATTTGGGGTTTTTTTGCTTAATCCTCCCGGCAGGTCGTGGTGGGTTTCGGGTTTGTGCCGGGCGTAGCAGAAGTTTGCGAGAGGTGTAAATCAATTCCAGTTTGCCATGGTCTGAACGCATTGTGTAGGTCGCCCCGCAGCCCTGCCTGTGACATGCGAAAGGAAAGAGCTTGCTGTGTTGTAAGCCGAAATATGCCAATAATTCAGCCCAGGGATAATTTATTAAACAGCTCTGCATGAGTTCCTTGCCTGCCAGGGCTTTAATCTTCTGATTGTTTTAAAATGTAGTAGTTTCAAGCTGTCTCACAGCTTCACAAAAGTGCTTTAAGATGGGTTTTCTAGGGATTTTTTTTTTCCTAAGATTATTCAAATGAGGTGTTTTTTTTTAAGACTTCTATTCACCTGAAGAGACAAAAGGAGCTTTTATTCTCGTTCTCGCAGTTAAAAGGCACAGTGGCAAAATCTTTTTGATTCTCGCTGTTCATAGTTTTACAACAGCAATGTGTGGTTAGAAGAGCCTTGTGGGAGCAAGGACAACTGGCTGGGCTGTATCTTAAGACTGCACCAGAGATCTGTCCCAGTTTAAAAAGCCTTGCCACTCCACTTCCGAAGCTTGCACTTCAGATTTTCTAGGTAGGCAATGGATAAATAGGAGGAAATGAGAGAAGTTTTCTAGGTTGTTTTTTGTGTGGGTGTTATTCATTCGTCTCTCAGCGAGACTTTTATAGTACGTGTCCAGGGAAGGCACGTGTGAGGATTTTGCACCTGTAGTGCAAATGGAGCGTTTGTTTTCTGCTCGCTTTTCGAAACCATGGTGGGAAATCTCAGCTTCCTTACACCAGTTTTCTGTGAGTTACAGGAGGTGAGGAAGGGCAAAGAAAGAATACAGGGGTTGGGAGGAGGAAAGGTGTTTCTTTCTCCCACTGGCAAAAAAACCCATGTTGGTAGCTCTCTAAGGGAGAGGGGGAAATCTTGCCCTTGGGCAGCAAAATGAAGGGCATTTTATATACTATATACATATTTTATATACTGCATCGCTCCAGCCGGTGAGTTGGATGCAGGTGGCCATCGGAAGTCATCATCGGCACAGGGGGTTGCCAGCGGGGAGCGAGGGAGCAGCAGAGACGTTACGGGATGTCAGTCACGAAGAGCAGAACGCTCTGCACTTCGCCGAAATATTCCCGCCTGCAGATTCACTGGCGGTGGGTTCCCAGAGCGGGGCCGGGCAGTCAGAAGGGGTGGGGGGGACGGGGGACACGACGCGCGGACACGTTACTGCACGCACGAGCCCTCCCTCCCCCTGCAGCGGAGGAGGGGACGTCCCAGCCTACAACGCGGCGCGGGCACGG